>Ga0208304_10000336_pt1 | contig 26245 bp, 25 predicted proteins | sample ColrivemetaGS713_FD_187603 | JGI IMG/M metagenome (GOLD analysis project Ga0208304, IMG submission 187603) | Estuarine microbial communities from the Columbia River estuary - Flood tide ETM metaG S.713 (SPAdes) (version 2) | ecosystem: Environmental > Aquatic > Marine > Intertidal zone >... | reverse complement strand
AGCAGCCCTAGCATTAACGTGTTAGGGCTTTTTTTATGAATATGCCGGTGTAGCTCAGTGGTAGAGCGGTGGTCTCCAAAACCGCGACAGCGAGGGTTCGATTCCTTCCACCGGTGCCAAACTATTTTAAAAATAGATTGACAATAGATACAAATTGTAGTATACTTTAGAGACAATAAGGCAATGGCGCTTTATTAAGCATTATCAAAGGAGAATACAATGCTATCAACTATTTTATATTCAGTCAATCCAAAGAACGGTCAACAAATGGACGGGTTCGTAGCTTTCAGCGAAAACGATGAAAACACAATCAAGCGTAAAGCACGTCTTGAAAAAGATGTTATCGGCGATGCTTGGAGAAATTGGTCCGGTGGCCGTCGGAGAGATCTTGTCGAAGTAGCTAAATCTAAAGGCTATGAGATTAAAGTTAAACTTTGTTTGATTGAAGGGTAGTTACTAAGTGTCTTGTTTTAAATAGCAAGACACTTTATTTTTAAGGAGTAAACATGCACTATCATTCGGAACATAAATGGACGCAACCATATCGTACACACGGACTACTATGGGAAGCAATAGATACAGTATCGATGTGCGATACGCTAGACGAACAAGACGATATAGTTGACACTAAACTTGCGGATACAATGTTATCCAATATTGGTGTTCAAGTACGCATAGAGTAGATAATTACAATTATGAACACAAAATTTAAAAATGCATCCCGCCGAGTACCACAGAGTTGTCCGCCTATTTGGTTTATGAGACAAGCTGGTCGTTATCATAGTCATTATCAAAATCTTAAACAAACTTATACTTTTGATACACTTTCAAAAAATCCGGAACTTGCAGCCGAAGTTGCTCTTGGTCCAATTAAAGAGTTTGATTTTGATGTTAGTATATTGTTTAGCGATATTGTTTATCCTTTTCAAGGACTAGGACTACAACTAGATTTTGATCCAGGTCCAAAATTTAATGAACTGATTACGCCTGAAAACTATGAAAACTATTTAGACATCAACGGAGCCATTGAGTTTATGGGCTTTCAAGCTGATGCTGTTCGGGCAACTCGACATGTTTTACCAGCAGACAAAAGTCTTATTGGATTTGTAGGGGGTCCGTGGACACTTATGCACTACGGCGTAGATTATAGAGCACACATGGACTTTAAAAAATATTATCTGAAAGAAGTAATTATTCCATTATTGCAAGGTAACATTCAACTGCAATTAGATGCAGGTGCTGAAAAAGTTTTAATTATTGATAGCGGGCTAGACACACTTGGGCGTTCATTTTTAAGAGACACATATTCCGAATTGCTTAACGAGCTTGTTGGACCTGATTGCGGATATTACTGCAAAGGACTAACTACTGACTTGTCACATTTAGTACTAAACAAGATGTGGGGCGGTATTGGGTTTGATGCATCAATTAACATTGAAACAATTATGGACAAAAAGAAAGACGGATTTATACAAGGTAACTTTGATCAAAACTTTATGTTACTTCCTGAAGACAGGTTCCGTGGCAAAGTAGACGAGTTTATTGCTAAAATGAAAGATATTCCGGATCGTACTGGATGGGTTTGTGGACTAGGACACGGTATCAATAAAGAAACACCGGAGGACAGAGTACACTATTTTATAAACAAAATACGCAACGAGTTTAGCTAATGATTTTAAATTACGGTTGGTTTATGTCGGGTGTCGGAAACGATGAAGAACCTTCAGGACGTCATGTACTAGGATATACAAGTCTTGAGCCATTGTCAAAAAATTTACCTGTTGAAATTAAAAATTCAGAATACAGTAAGTGTCCTGCTTTTACTAAAGACATGAAAAAAATATTTGTAGTTAAAGCAGGGTTTGATTTTGAAGTAGATATAGATCAAGTAGCAGAGTCTTGGGATGGGAGTGATCAAGGATACATTAATCGGCATTTATCTTTAGTTAACCTCGCTAATGATCGCTTAATACAGTATACTACTGATCTTGTAGTGTTTTGCGATCAGCCTTTAAATTTATCATTATACATCCGTTTTTACATCATAACAGCTGGACAGATGCGGGACATGCTATATCAGGCACCTTTGATGTTGGTAATTGGTTTAGACCAATACAGGCTGCATTGTTTGTCAGACCAAACATGCCAAAGATTAATCTTAATATAAAACAAGGCGATATATTGTTTTACCTAAAAGCCGATACTGATGAAAATATTAAACTATCCCATTTTTCCGAAACACGTAGGTTACGAGAGTTAATGTTAAGTTGTCTACAACTTAAACATACACGAAGGAAACTATTTACATTACAAGAAGCATATGCTAGATTTAAGCAACACAATTTCCGTAAACAAATATTGGCAGAGATAAAAAGGCAAAACGATGAGTAATAATGCAACACGTATGATAATGGAACAGTTTGGTGATATCGGGCTACCTGATATGCCTGATACACCTGCTGAAGCATTGAATAACTTAGACACTGTTGAAGTTATTGATAACAAAGGCAGAGAGTTTAAGGCAAAACTACAACCTGGTGAAACAATTACATATTCTATCGAAGGTACAGTATTAAGAGTCTATATTACATAAATCTCTTGACAGCCTAATAATTAGACTATACTGTAAATACAGCAACAGAGGATATTAGATATGGCAAAAGTAGCAGGCGTAAAAGTAAAGAAGAAAGCAGTTCGTGCAAAGAGACGTGGAAGTGAATGGGATGCAGTTCCTGTTACTACGTGGCATAAAGCACATTATCATATACACTACTTAATGGAATCTAAATCTTGGGGTAATAAAGTACGTGACTACATCAAAGATAACTATGATAAAAACATTGTCGCTGCAATTAACAAGCTACCAAATTGGAAGATTGATGGGAAGAGTCATTGGGCGACTGTGGTTCACCTTACTAATGTAAAGCCTGAGCTTGTACATCCCGACTATGCTGGAAAACTTGATCTGTATATTAACGGACTTGCTGAAGAAGGCGCTCTTATTGTAAAAGAAGACAAAGAAGAAGAAACAGCAAAGAAGAATGTGTATATTCCAACTATACAAGAGCGTATCTTAGAACAGGCACAAGATGCTGTAGAAGATATTGACGAATGGCTCGACGGGTTTATTAGCGATCAAGATAATTTTGATCCTAAGGGGTTTGACTTTAAGACACATTTTACTAAAAGAGGTGTAACACAGGCTCATGCACGTAAAATGAAAAAGTTCTACACAGATGCATTACAGGACTTTCAAGACTTAGAGCGTATGCCAACTGCTGGACAGCTTAAAAAGATGGATGAGCATACTCAAGATATGTGGGCGCAACTAAAAGAAGGCTATGCACACATTAAGAAGAAAGATATCAAGAACTATACAACTGCTATCGAAGAGCTCCAAGCGGCACTTGATTACATTATTGACACTGCTAAGGCAACACGTAAGACTCGTAAGCCTAAAGCTAAGAGTGCAACTAAACTTGTAGAGAAATTAAAATTCTTGCAAACAGACGACAAGTACAAACTTGCAAGTATTGATCCAAGTACTATTGTTGGTGCTGCGGAGCTTTGGGTTTTTAATATTAAAACACGTAAGCTAGGTAAGTATATTGCACAAGAGCATCAGACACTGCAAGTAAAAGGCACCACAATACAGTTCTTTGATGAGAAGAGAAGCGTACAGAAGACGCTACGTAAGCCTGCAGACCAATTAAAAGAGTTTAAAAGCGCTGGCAAAGTAGCATTAAGAAAATTTTTAGAAGACATCCCAACTACAGATACAAAATTAAACGGGCGTATTAATCCGGATACTATATTACTTAAGGTATCCTGATAAATACTATATGAACAATGATTTATCAAAATTAAAAACAGGTGTGGACGGACTATATGATGCATTAGCAAGTATGTCTTCCACACCTGTTATAGAGCCCCGCAGTTTAACAGGTAATGCACTAGAAGGCGGCCTGTATAAGAAGTTCCAAAGTACAGGCATACATGATACTGCCAATTCGCAAGTGCTAACAGTTGAAGATGACGGAATTCATACTTCAACGTTACATACTAGCAATATTGTTGGTAATGTTACATTTCCAGGAGCAGTACGAATCAAAGGACCGTTACTTTGGGATAACAGTGGGCTTAAAGCTGATATACTTAAAGAAGCAGCAGAACATGCAGCAACTATAACTCCAAAAATAGATCATACATCGATACCTCAACGAGGCCTTAGCGGTAATCACTTAAATGGCGGACTATATACAAACTTTAAAAGTTTAGGCATAAGAGATGATGCAAAAAAGATAGCGTTAGTTGTTACTGAGCAAGGAATTGAAACTGATAAAGTTACTGCAAGAGTAGTAAAGACTGATAACCTACTACTTGATAATGCAAGTATACATGGTGATCTAACAATTACTGGTACATTTAAAGCAAAGAGGATGCATATCGAGGAAGTTACAACTGACTCTAGACAAGAGCGTTCTGAGCCTTTACAATTTCTTCCTAAAGGAGAAAATAACTACAACAATGGATTATTATGGGTAGTTGATGGACCTACGAAACAGTTTGTGTTACATCCTAACCCGGATCAATTTTATAGTAGTGAACATGTAAATTTACACAAAGATAAAGAATACTTTATCGGCGGCCTACCAATTATTAATCGAGAAAAATTAGGAGATAGTATTTCTCATTCTAAATTAAAACATGTAGGACGTTTGCAAAATCTTGCTGTAGATGGCAATTTTGAAATTGATCAGTTTGTTTTTTATAGCGCAGTATCAAATAGACTAGGATTTGGCGTAGAAGAGCCAAACGGTACAATCGGCATCGCGGGCATTGATAACGATTTTATTATCGATATCGAAGATACTTCAAGTAAGGTTGGTAACTATAGTAGTACGCCACTTAATATTATTACAGATAATGTTGCAAGAATACAAATTAGTGCAACCGGTAATAGAATTGTTATCGGTAGTAGTGTAGAGACCAAAACTAATATACAAGGTAAGCTAGGAATTAATGTTAATAGTCCTGACGCTGATATTGTTACTGCCGGACCAGTTAAGTTCGAGGGCAAGAAGTTTTCTGTAGGAGATTCATCACCGTCTATGGGAACATGGAATAAGGGCGATATTGTTTGGAATCAAAATCCTGCGCCTACAGGTTATGTAGGATGGGTATGCATTAGATCTGGTAATCCAGGTGAATGGAAGACTTTCGGACAAATCCATCAATAAAAAATGGAATACGATAAATTAATTAGACAAACAAAAATATGGGCTGTTGCTGGCCGTATTTTACCTATTGTTGCGTTAGGTATAATTTTCTTTATCGATATGGTCGGCTATGTCGATATTAAATCAAAAGTAATGGTAATTATCGCTACCTTATTTTTGTCATCCGTTGTATATTGGTGGTGGTGGAGCACTTACAAAATTTACCAGTTAAGTAAATTTCTTTCTGAAACAGAACATAGATTATACGATGTAACTACATCTCTTAAAGAAATAAGACAATCTTTAAGAGATGATAGTATTAACTAATTTTGGTAATTCTTACCCAACCTTCTTCAATGAAGTATTGTGGTGTCTGATTATCGCCGTCTGAATTTGTTATTGTAAAATAATTGTTTGCAGGTGTAGCATCTTCAAATGTTACAAGTATTCTTGCTTTTACTGCACTTGCTTTATCAACATTTTCTAATACTAATGTATCGCCTGCGTCCGCCATAATTTTATTAGATGAACTAAATGCTTCTAAGTCAAATCTTACTAATTGGTTTGCTGAAACTGTAAAGTTTGGTAATAATGTTATATCAATATCATATGTAGAACCTTGTGCAAACCCATTAAATCCGCCAAGTGTTTCATTCCATGTAATACCAGTTAACTTACCATCGTACTGTGAGTTTGTAGGACCAAAATTATTAGCAACAGTATTCAGTGCCTTAATTTCTACCCATTCTCCTAGTTCTGATGGGGAAGCTGAATCGTATCCCTTACCAATACTAGAACTACCAGTAACTGACCCTAAAGGCGCACCTGCGTCTAAGTAGAATGACGCACTTTGTTCTATAACAGGGCCGTTAGTAACAAAGCTATAATCCATCTCACCTGCTGATGAATCAATTATAACAGTACCGTCACCTTTAAGTACATCGCCCTTAGTATCACCAATAAACTGTGTAGCTGTCATTGTGCCTGTTGTTGTAGTAAGATTGCCACTAAACGTAACAAAACCAGCACTAACAATTAAAGTTGCACCACTAGCTGCCATTTCGTCTATAACAAGTCCTGGTCCGCTACCGTCAGCAGTAGTATTGCTTAGTGTAACTGTATTAGTTGATGTCGCCGAGGTGTTTGTAACAGCTTGTAGGCCTGGAATAGCAGCGCCACCGATAGCTGACGGAACCCAATTTGAACCGTTCCATTCTAGAACGTCTCCTGTTGCAAGCGAAGCAACACCACCGGATAAATCAACATCCGCTAAGTTATCAGTAGTAGCCTGCAAAGTAGCAGTCATTGTCATATCGCCTAAATTTGTAAATGTACCAGATGCAGTAATTGCACCAGTAATTTGTAATGTAGGATCAGGCATACTTACATTACTTGCACCAGTAATGTGTCCTTTTGAATCTACAACAAATGTAGCAAGCTCAGTTGCTGACCCATAAGTGCCAGCTGTAACAATAGAATCAGCATGTGAAAAGTTTATACTATTTGTAGCTGCTACTTCTACTTCTAAATAGCCGCCGTCGCCAGCAAACTGAATAGTTTCTCCTAAATCAATAACTTGCGAAGTTGGACCTACAGTATCTGTTATTGTAATAGCTGAATTATCAAGTGACGAGTTTGGAAGATTTTCAATAGTGATCATTGGAGTATGATCTTCACCTGTAGTTAGATCAAGTGTAACACCTGTGCCAGCAACTAGATTCTTTACAAAGCTACCAGTTGTGTCGGTACCTAATGTAATAGCATCTGCTACTGGAGAAACTGTAATAGTTATATCGCCTAAGTCTGTCATTGTAGCGTTACCAGCTACTGCTCCATCTATAGTAATAACAGGATTATTAACTGTTACTGATAAGTTATCACCTGGATCGTCATACGTAATTGTAACACCAGTATGTGTTCCAGCAGCAAGTGCCGCTGCTGTTGCATCAACTGCACGTTCTGCAAAGTTTGGAATGACTGTATCAGAAATAATAACATTACCACTACCGTCAACTGAGTGTGTACCAGATGTAACTTCGCCGAACAATGATAAGTCGATACTTGCTGCCCATGCAGTTGCAGTGTCAGCATTACCAGTTAAATCACCAGTTACGTTACCTGTGAATACTGCATCAGCAGCACTTGTGTCTAACACTACAGATGAAGTGTTAGTGCTAACGACATTACCTGTTAGGTTGCCTGCAATATCACCAGTTAGCGAACCAATAAATTCACTTGCTGTTAATGTTGTAGTATTCCAAGCAGCGCCGTCCCATAACTCAGGTGACCAAGTATCAAGCGTTTCGTTCCAAACAAATCTTGCATTATCAGCAGTACCACGTTCAATTTCAATTCCTGAAGTGCCAGCAGTAACGCCTGCAGCTACTTCGTCTTTGTTTAATTTAATTGTATTATCAGTTACATCTAAGTCGGTTGTGTTTACAGTAGTTGTTGTACCGTTAACAATTAAGTCGCTGGTTACAGTTAAACTTCCAGGTACAACCATCGAAGTTGGTAAACTTAATGTTACACTAGCAGTTTCTGAACCACTACCAGCAACCTCAATTTCATTTGCTGTGCCGTTAATGACTGAAACATAAGATCCTGATGTCTTAACACCTAGTACAACAGCATTGTTATCAATTTCTGCATTAAGTTGTACATTGCCACTTCCGTCAAATGATACAGGATCTGCTGTAATAAACCCGCCTAGTATTTCAAATGTTCTTGCTGATTGTAACAATGTTGTAGTGTCAGCATTACCAGTTAAATCACCAGTTACGTTACCTGTGAATACTGCATCAGCAGCACTTGTATCTAACACTACAGATGAAGTGCTAGTACTAACTACATCACCTGTTACATCGCCTGTTAAGTCAAATCCTGCACCAGTTACAGTAACACCTGTTAAGTCAACTGTTGTACCATCTGGAACATCAATAGTATTTGTACCGTCGCCAATTGTAACAGTTGTGCCGTTTAGATTTAGTGAACCGGCTGTAGTAACTTGAATATTACCATTATCGTGTGAAAGGAAAAATCCGTCAGCACCGTTTGAAATAACTAAGTTACTACCAGCAGCTGAAGTTATAGATAATCCTGCAACAGCATTAATGTCGTCAGTGTTTAATGTAGTTATATTGGCAGTAGATAATGTAACAGTATCACTATCAACCCAGTCAGTACCATTATAAACAAGTACATCGTTTGTAACTGCGGTTGGAATTTCAACGTCAAGCAGCGCAGCTAATGTTGCAGTGTTTTCAATTTGAATACTACCACCACTAATATAGCCACTAAAGCTAGTACCATCGAGTGATACAGTTCTTGCTGAATCTGTATAAAGTTCAAACTGTGTACTACTTACAACACTAACAAAATAACTGTTACCGTTTAGTTCTGTCATACCTACAACGTCTTGAACAGTAATACTAGCACCGTTTGCTAGTCCGTGTACTGCGCCTGCTGTGAGTAATACTGGATCTGTTTGTGTAGCTGCTGTAATATTAACTGTTAAGTCTGCACTATCAATTCTAAGTGCATTTGCACTTTCTCTAATTAGTGTAATATTGTTACCTGCTATCAAACTTACTGTTTTAGTGTTGTTGTTTACATCACGCAGTTCTAAGTCTGTTGTTGATAATGGAATTTCAAATCCGTAGTCTACATCAATAGAAAAAGTATCAGTAGCATTGTCGCCGTTAAATGCAACGCCGTTACCGCGTATAATATTAAGTTCATCTGTGAAGCTATCTGCTTCGATTTCAGTTTCAACTGTTACTCCGTCAGTTGATTTTAGGACTACCTTCCTAAAAAAGTCATAAAATGCTGCTGGCATTCACCCACTCCTATGCGTTAATTATATATATTTATCGAATCTAGATGTAATTAGAGCTTGACATGATATGCTATATATAGTATTATAACTACAAGTGGTCTTCGTGTTCGTTCCCACTATAAATATTCCGCACACTCCATTAGCCAAGGAGACAACTATGAGTAACTACTATTCGACTAAAACATATGGACATAACATTGGACTATCAGCAGTGTTTCGTCAACCACACGCAGATCATTCACATTGCAGATTTTTACATGGATACAGTCTAGCATTTAAATTTACATTTGGATGTAATGATTTAGATCATCGTAACTGGGGTGTAGACTTTGGTGGACTAAAACCACTAAAGGCGTGGCTCGAAGATACATTTGATCATAAGACAGTAATTGATATTAATGATCCAATGAAAGACGACTTATTAGAACTTGAGACAAAGGGTCTTGCACAAATTACACAGCTAGACGGTGTTGGTGCAGAAAAGTTTGCAGAACATGCATGGCGCTTTGCTGACAATCTAGTAAAAGAAATGACACACGGGCGTTGCTGGGTTGAGTCTGTAGAATGTTCAGAGCATGGTGCTAACAGTGCTATCTTTACGCCTTTTACATGGACTAAAACAAGGTTTGTTGATGAGTAATCCAAGGTACGTTTGTTGTCTAAAATATGGAAACAAATACGACCCTATATATGTGAACAAACTTTATAATATGGTTCAGCGTAATTTAACGCTGAACTATAGATTTATTTGTTTTACTGAAGATACAACAGGCATCAACCCTCAGATTGAAACTAGACCTTTACCTGTTACGCAAGGTATAAAAGGTTGGTGGTATAAGCCCATGTTTTATAATCCCGAGTTAGGTCTAAACGGTACTATTTTATTTTTAGATCTCGATCTTGTAATTTTTGAAAACATAGATAAATTATTTGAATATAAGCCAGGCGAATTTTGCATTATTAGAGATTTCAATCGGATGCGACATGCTGGGTTTGACAAATTTAATTCAAGTGTTTTTAGATTAGAAACTGGTCAACATTCACATGTATATAGTAATTTTATGGCAAACCATAATATGATTTGTAAAAGATATCAAGGCGACCAAGACTGGATGCGACATTCAATCAAAGACGGGTTCAACTACTGGCCTGATGAATGGATACAAAGTTATAAGTGGGAAATGCGTGATAATCCTAAACTAGTATTGGATCGAAAAAAGGGCGGCCGAAATTTTGAAAAACCCGGTCAGCCTAAAATTAAACCAGATACAAGTATAGCAGTATTTCATGGTGATCCTAATCCGCATAAATGTGCAGATTATTGGGTTGCAGAAAATTGGAGATAGTATGTTACTAGCAGTAATCGAAGTAGAACACTACACTGATACCCTGTTTAGAATAAGAACTGAAAGACCTAATACGTACAGATTTACAGCAGGTGAATTTGTAATGATAAGTATGGAAGATACGCCTAAAAGAGCATACAGTATTTCAAGTGGTCCATACGACGACTATATAGAATTTTACAGTATTAAGGTGCCCGACGGTCCACTTACAAGTAAATTACAAAATATCAAAGTAGGTGATATGCTAGAAGTAGGCGAGAAACCAACCGGTACACTATTACTTGCTAACTTAGAATTAGGCGGACATTTAGTAATGATGGCAAGCGGCACTGGCATTGCTCCGTTTATTAGTTTACTACGTGACCCTGAAACATATGATTTATTTGAAAATATAACTGTAACATGGACAACTAGATTACATGCTGAACAAGACTGTTATAGAGACTTTTTAAATGAAATGCCAATTGAATATATCAGTACAGTGACACAAGAAGAAGCTGAACTACACGGACGTATTCAAAAGTTTATGGCGGATGGCACTGTACAAATTGATGATCCCAGTTATCAGCGTATTATGTTATGCGGTAGTATAGCATTTAATAACGACTTACGTGATCATTTTAACTCTTTAGGATTTGCAGAAGGCAATAAAAAGACACAAGGTACTTTTGTGCAAGAAAGAGCATTTGTCTCTTGACAACTGTAATTAAACGCTATAAACTGTTTACACAATGGTACAAACATTTAAGGCAAACAGGTAATGAGCTATATGGTACAGACAGAAGTGATCTTGCATGGTATTGCAAATACAGCAGAGTCAACTGTATTATGTGGGCATTGTCAAATTCAGGCACACATGAAACAGACGGGAGTTACAGAAAATGCTAAGAACATATAGAGTATACGCTAACTTAACATTCTTAGGCTACGAGTATGCAGAAACAGTACAAGAAGCACTAGACAAGACTACACGAAAGTTTGGCCCAGCAGCAGGATGGAACTGTCAAGAATTTACTGTAACATTAATCGAATGAGACTAACATGAACGATTTAAAATTTACCAATTGTGGTGACTTTCTTAAAAGTCAAGAATCAGTACAACGTATTGGTTTTGCATGCAAATATATGTATCGCAATCAGTCAATTAAGAAAAGAATTTTAGAGGACTATCAAAGACCGCTAAATACTCGAAGCACTACAGTTCAATGGCTTAACCGCCAAACTAAGGCTGTTGCTGAAGAACGCTTATGGGACATTATGGTCCACAATATTGCGTCCTACAGAAAGTTGATAGAGTATGTTGGATCTCTTAATCCAGAACTTCGTATGGTCCGATTGGGTAGCGATGTGCTTCCTGTTTATACCCAGCGTGACTGGTCTTATTTTTGGCAGCGTCCTGATGTGGTTGCATACTGCGAAAGAGAATTCGCAAAAGTCGGAGAAGTTGCGAAACGACTCGATGTTCGACTCTCCATGCACCCAGGCCAATTTACAGTCCTTGCTTCGGATAGTCAAGAAATAGTGGAGAGATCAATTGAGGAATTTGAGTATCATGTCAATGTTATACGTTACATGGGCTATGGACAAACATGGCAAGACTTCAAGTGTAACGTACACATATCCGGAAGACAAGGACCTGCAGGAATTAAAGCAGCGTTGCAGCGACTCACTCCAGAAGCAAGAAACACAATTACAATCGAAAACGACGAAAACAAATGGGGCTTGGATGCCAGCTTGGAATTGGAGAAAGATGTTGCACTGGTTTTAGATATACATCATCATTGGTGTAATAGTGCAGGTGAATATATTAAACCCACAGATGATAGATTTAAACGTGTGATTGACAGTTGGCGCGGTGTTCGACCTGCTATACATTATAGTGTTAGTCGTGAAGACTGTTTAGTTAATCATTCAGTGAATGTAAAGCCAGACTTTCAGGCATTACTTGAGCAAGGTTATAAGAAAGCAAAAATGCGAGCACACAGCGAATACTATTGGAATACAGCAGTTAATGACTGGGCATTAAGTTTCTTGCCATACGCAGATATCATGTGCGAATCCAAATGTAAGAACTTGGCTAGTATTGCCCTACATAAATATAATGAAGGAAGAAATAATGAGCAATTACTTGAGCAGCATGTACGGTCGGAAGAGCAAGACACTAGAGACACCGTCCTCGGATAAAAACCCAAACAGAGTTACTGGCGGCCTTAGAGCTCAGGGCGCTGATTCTTATAAAATTATTGCAGAAGACGGATCTACACAAGAGATACCAACACAAGCATATGTGCGTAGCCTTGAGGATCAACAGAAAAAAATGCGAGCAGCAATTACTATCCTAGAACGTAAAGCTGCTCGCCAAGAGTCAGAACTCCATCAATTAAAAAATAGACGTTAGCCTTTTCTAATTGCTTCGATAACCGAATCTTTGTTCATACTAGCATTGGACTTAACGCCCTTTTCTTTGGCTAGTGCCAATAGATCACGTTTATTCATTTCTTCTAAACCATCTGCTTTTGCCTTTGGTGCTGCTTTTTTAGCTGCTGGCTTTTTTACAGTTTTAGGCATTGTAGCTGACTTTGCTGCTTTTTTAGCTGCTGGCTTTTTAGCTGCTGGCTTTTTTGCAGGTGCTGGTGTTTTAACAGGATCTGTTAACACTAGCGGTGCTGCATCTTCTGCTGGCACTATACCTAGCATTTTTCCTATCCACTTAAACATAGTATCACTCCTTCACTTTGTGTAAATACATTATAAAGTAATTAGCAAAGAAGGAGAGAATGAATGGTGAAGAAATGGATTAACGAAAGAATCAACGAACGATCAACACGCGATGGTGCTGTTTTAGTAGGTGCTGGGATTGCATTTTTAATATTTAAACCTATTGCAAGTTTAGTAGCATACGCTGCTATAGTCTACGGTAGCTGGACTATTTGGAACAGAGAATGAGCTGGTTCCTAGTAGTTATATTTGCAGAAGGATTTTATATGTTTGAGGATCCTTACTTTAAAACTGAAGCTGAATGTAAACACTCAGTACAAAACAAACAACAAGTCGAAATTTGGCAACAAGAGCTTAAAGACGAACTCAAGTATACTGTAGAAGTAACAAACATGCAGTGTATTGATGCTAAAAAGAGACAAGACATAATGAGACAACAAGGCATTTACATGGTGTAGTTATAGCTTACCAATTGGTAAGTTGCTACTAGCACTTAAATTCCAAACTTGTTTTCTTTCAACGCCTTTTTTCTGGGCAAAACGTTTTACATCACAATTACTACATACGTGAAAGTAATTATTTGTTAACCGCTTTGGGTCCATACTACCTCGTTCTCTGGTAAACTCAACGTTACAACAATCACATCTTAACATAATCATTGTTTTAGTACGGTAATATGCATGTTCCTTGCCGGTTTTACTTTTACGTACATGCTTAGTTTTTTTTTCGGTCTCGCCTAAATACATAAGTATATTTACATTAAGATTATAAAAAATAGCCATAAATATTAGAAAGGATTATTATGACAATTTGCACACTAACACCAGCAGCACAAGCTCAGATAGAAAAACTTTGTGACGAAAACGAATGCTACGGCATTAGTTTAAATATCAAAGGCGGCGGCTGCGCTGGATTTGAGTATGAGTGGGGTACAGTTGCGTTACCTGCAGACTTACAAGGCGATGACGAAGTTATTAAAACAGATAATAATTATAGTTTTATTATCGGCGCACACAGTATGATGTTTCTAATTGGTACAGAAGTTGACTATGTAACTAGTTTAGTTGGCAGTAACTTTGAAATAAGAAATCCAAATGCACACTCATCGTGCGGATGCGGTGTAAGTGTAAATTTTGATATGGATAATATACCACAGTTTTAATGGAGTAAACGATGGCAAAAAAAGATATAGATATTGGCGTAGAAGGCAATGACGGTACTGGTGATAGTATTCGTGAAAGTTTCAATAAAGTAAATGAAAACTTTACAGAACTATATGCAGTATTCGGACTAGAGGGATCAATTAGTTTTACAGACTTGACAGATACTCCAGAAACTTATCTTAGCAATGTAGGTAAACTACCTGTTGTTAATCAAAATAGTAACGGCATTGAGTTTAGAGAATTTGCAAGTAATAATGCACTTGACGGTAGTGCTGATACTATCGAAATTGATTATACTGTTGAAGGTAAAATTATATTCAAACAGATTGTTACACAAGTTGTACTAGATAGTTCACCTAACTTAGGCGGTCCACTTAATGCAAGTAGTTTACCTATTGCAAACGTTGACATTAGTACAAATGCTGTTAGTACCTATAACTCCATATTTGGTACAGATATTACGTTAGAAGATCTTGTTATTGATAAAGGCTTTGCTGATTCAAACTATCAACAAAGACTTACAGTAGGTGGCGCAATTAGATTAACTGACGAACCTACAGTTGTTAATCAATATAGCCTAGTTGTTGACGAACTAACTACACTTGCAGGCGACGATGGCGGTAACTTAACAATAAATGCACATGGACTAGGACTTGACTTCAATGGCTCTGGTTGGGAAATTAATACATCAGGTACATTACCAACTGCTGAAGATGTAAGTGGTAATAGTATAAACATACAGCAAGGTAGTGTATTTTATAGTAGAATTAGAGACGCTGATACAATTTCGTTACATACTACTAAACAGGCTGCTATTTTAGGCGAAGATAAAGTTTATCTAGCAGGCGGTACTGGCACAATAACTTTAACTGATAAAGATTATGATTCGTCACTAGCAGGAAATTGGCTTGCTACAGAACCTCTACCAAGAAAATCGGTTGTACGTAAGCAAGGCGATACTATGGAAGGTATACTTACACTTGCTGATCATCCCGGGTCTATAGCAGGATTAGGCACACCGGAAGGTAATGACGATTTACAAGCAGTAACAAAATTATATGTAGACAAACTTTCACCTGAGAGTCAAATTAATATTTTTGTTAGCAATGCAGGTAGCGATAGACATCCTAATACTCCAGTTGGAAGCGAAGGCAAGTCGCCTGCATACGCATATGCAAGTATAAACGCAGCATGTAGAAAAGCTGAAGAAATATTGATTGCATCACCATTTGAGCCAGGTCCGTACAAACAGACTATTACATATGGTAACGGTCTAGGCGAATCGACTATATTAAATGAAGGCATTGTTGATCCGATTGTTGATAGAGGAAATGCTACTGCATTGCTTATTGAAAATCGTAAATTCGTACAAAAAGAAGTCATAGCATTTGTTAATACAACTTATCCTAATTTTGAATACGATATTGATAGATGCGAACGTGATGTTGGAATTATTATTGATTCTATTGGATTAGATATTCAAAGAGGTAATTCAGCAAACTACTTATCACGCTGGGCTGCGATTAGTTACTACGGTACAGTATCAGGACAAAGAGCGTTAGGCGAACAAAAGTCACAAACAATTGCTGCAATGGAATACGCAAGAGACTTAATTGTTGGATATATTATCACTAACACTGCTCCAGCATCTACGTACCAAACACGTTTTGTACAAACTATTAATGTTGCGCTTACACCAGATGCCCAAGCTTCGGCGGCAGTTGCAAACAAGTTCGTTACAATTTTAGACATTTTAAATAACGGTGTATTTGAAGCTGATCCGATTGCAGACGGTGAAAAGTTTTATAAAATTAATATTAGTAACGGTAATCTTAATAGTGTTGACCAAGCAGTTAACTCTAATGTTGATATTATTCCAGGCAAAGTTATTGTTGGTAAAGAATCTGGCGCTATTGGTAGAATTATTAATTATGTTACAGCAGAGGAAAGCGGCGAAATATACGATTATGCCCTAGTTGACTTGCTAGAAGCAGTTGAGTTTAAATTTGGTGAAACACTTGAATACGCCAACATTATTAAAGAAACACAAGTTACTGTAAAAGTTGAAAGCGGTACATACTACGAAGACTTCCCAATTAGAGTACCACAAAATGTATCTATTGTTGGTGACGAATTTAGACGTTGCTTGATTAGGCCAAAAAACAGAGTATCACAGTCACCTAATAACGATATCTTCTTTTATAGAGATAATGTATTTGACGGTCTTGTACTTGGTAACAGCAGTATTGAAAATTTAAAACCTACGATAGTAAACGGTGAAGCATCAGGACTACGTGGTACAGCAGCAGGCAGTTATACTGTTGAGTCAAATAACTATACGACAAGCAAACTTGGTAAAGATGCAATCTTTAATGTTACTGTTGCTAGTGACGGATCAGTTACTGTTGCTATTGTCAACACTGGTAAAGACTTTACACCAGGAGAATTAGTAACTATTCCAGATAGCGCAATTGGAGGCTCATCTGCACCTGAAATTATTATAGAAATTGATTCAGTACCGAATGGTATTGAATACTTAAATCCTCAAACTAATACTGTAGACGGGCACTTTGGTAGACACTATTTACATAAGCCAGAGTTAGCAAGAAATATTGGCGGTGGTTTTCAAAATACAGGTGATTTCTTAAAACAGTCAAAAGTGCTTATAGATAATAAAAACTTTATTATTGAGCAAGCTGAGTACTTTATGTTAAATCAGTATCCTTCATCAGAAAATAATTATGTTAGATCAAACTTCATAACACACATAGGCGAACTAGTTGATGCATTAGTTGCAGACTTACAATTAGGTGGGCTAGAGCTTTCATTAGAAGCACAAGGTAATTGGGGCTATTATAAAGATGTATACGGAACAAGTTTAAATACTGAAATTCAAGCAGCAATTGGATACTTAAAAACTTTAAGCGAAGCACTAATTAAGAACACTGCTATTACTATATACGGTACAGAGCTAGATTACCCTGCTCCGGATCTGTTTTACGGTGATACAACACCGGCATTGTGGACTATTAACACAGAATTCAAAAGAAATGATTTTGTATCATTTACAATTGATGCAGTTCTTAAAACTTTTAAAGCAATAAAAAATCATACAAGTGGCGAAGCATTCGATGTTGCAGAACAAGGTACTTATTGGAAAGAAGTAGTTAGTCCAGAAGACACAATAGATAATTGTATTAATCTTGTACTACATGCATTTAATGTACTACATAATCCAGCATTACATAATAGAGATCTTGATGTGTTCTTAATGAACGATGGTACTATCTTACGTAACATTACTGTGCAGAATCACGGTGGCTTTATGGCAATACTCGATCCTGATGGGCAGATACTTACACGTTCGCCGTACATACAAACAGGTTCGTGTTTCTCACAATCAATTAATAAGCAGTCGTTTAGAGGCGGATTATTTGTTGATGCGTTTGGCGGCAACAGTGCATTAGAAGTTGTTGGCAAATCTGATGATAATGATTTTGAACTACAAGTGAGAAGTTTACCCGGACAAGGCCTATTTAATAAGCGCCCACAAACTCCATGTCCGTTTTATATTCAAGGCCGCCGATTCCAAGTTAATGCAGTTACAGCGTATGACCCAGCAGCAGGTACAGCGACTCTAATACTTGATCGTAATTCAAATGATAGCACTGGGTTTACAGGTGTAACTAGCGCAATTGACGGAATAGACTTAGATAGCGGAACTGACAGTACACCTATATCAATTACACTACAAACTGCTGGTAACAGAAGTATGTTAGGTAACGACTTTACGCAAATTAATGACTTAGGCTATGGTCTTGTATGTGTTAATGGCGGTATATCAGAAATGGTTAGTATGTTTACATACTACTGCTGGACATCATACTATGCTAAAAATGGTTCTGAAATTAGATCGTTAACAGGTTCAAGTTGTTATGGCGAATACGGGCTTGTGTCTGAAGGCGCTGATCCTAACGAAGTGCCAGATAGAATGTTCTTGTTTGAAGATTTAGTTGAACCAGCTAAAACTTTTAAAGCTGATGGTATATTATTAATGCAATCAAAAGTTGCAGTATCCGCTGGTGATGTTATTACACAGCCGCTATCAAATGCATCTGCTACAGTAGTAGTAGGATCTAATTCAAAATACATATACTTAAAAGATCCAGTTAACGTATTCAATTCTACAGAAGCACTAGAAGTCAACGCAGTGCCTATGGGTGTAGCAATTGACGAAATTGAATCTGCTGGATTTTCTAATGCAAAAGAATCTCTTGCATTATATACGTATGACTTTCCTGCTATTCCGGGACTAAGATCAGAAATAGATGTATTCCATCCTGTACTGAACAGATATGATCGTTATCTTGTAACAAATGTTGAAAAACTTGCAACACATAAAGTTGGCGCATTTCCAAATGCAACAATAAACACTGCTCCGGTAAGTGGCTCAGACGCTACATTTATTGTTAGTAAAACAACAACTGAATATAGTGTTGAATTAAATCTAGGCGGTTCTGGATATGCGCAAGGTAGTACCTTTACTATACTTGGTGACGAACTTGGCGGTACAGCAGGAAATCATGATGCTACTATAACAATTGACGAAGTTGATGACGGTGAAAGCACTGGCCCTGGTATAATTACACAGTTAAGTGTAACAGGTAGTGTTTCTGTCGAAGACACTACACCGATTTATGATGGTACAATTTATAAACTAAACTTTTCAACTGGTGGGCAGACTGGTAATGAAGGAGCATTTAGTAAAGACGGATTAGCAGAAGGTGTTGACTGGGGGCAATATATTAACTATAGACGTAATAGTACTTTTATTGTTGATGATATCTCGAGTGTAAATACACTAAACATTCGTCCTAGTACTGCTGTAATATTTGACGAAAATCCAGGATATGTTTATAGATCAATTAGCTTCCAAGAAAGTGATGCTGTTGGTAATAAACTATCAAATACACAAACTACAATCGGCATTGATACAGTATATGATTATATTAGAGTTATTATAGATCAGACAAAGGCACAAGAACCAATTGGTAGTGTGTTCGACCTAGGCGGTGTAGCATTAAGTAACGGTACTACAAAAGGACATACAGCAGGTGATACTACTCTTGCTGTTGAAGCGACAGCTGACGACAACGAAATTTATCGCTTAAACAACAACCTTAGAACACCAGCAGCGAATAGACCAGTTGGAACTAATGCTTCTACATATTCTGAAGCACCTATCTTTATAACACAAGGTAAAAAGTTTTACATCTATAACTATAGAACTATCCGTGAAAATGAAAGTGGTGCAGACCAAGTTGTAACGAAAGATCTTTATACACTATCTGGAAACTTATATGCAATCGTTGACATTGAAGAAGTACTAGACGACAGCGGCAATGCAGTTAGTAACAACCGTGAGTATAGCGGTTCTGGTATTCCAGGAACACTAGTTGTTCCATTAACAACTGTAACTCTTAGAGCTGGTTTAAAAGCTGGTGCAAAAGGTGACGTTACAATTAATATTAGTACAACTAGAGCAACTAGTCATGATTTCTTAAATGTCGGAAGTGGCGGCTTTAATACAAGTAACTATCCGAATGTAATTTTTGGTGCTCCGAGAGTGCCGTTGCAAACTAAAGAAGTCGACGAACGTACAAAGGGTCGTGTATTTTATGTAAGTACTGATCAAAATGGTATTTTTAGAGTTGGGCGCTTCTTTAGTGTTGATCAAGGTACTGGCGCTGTTACATTTGAAGCAAGTATTGCTCTTTCAAATGTTGACGGTATTGGATTTAAGCGTGGTGTTGTTGTAAGTGAATTTAGTTCAGATACGTCAATGACAGACAATGCTACTGATGCAGTTCCAACTGAAAGTGCAGTACGTGGCTATGTTGATCGAAGACTAGGATATGATATTAATGGTATACTTGTTCCTAATCCATTAGGCCCGAGTGTGTTAGCTGCTAACGGCAGTATTCCTTTCTCAGATGATCAGAACGCTGCTAACAACAGAATTACAAACTTAGGAACTCCGAGAGCAAGCACAGATGCAGCAAACAGATTTTATGTAGACGAAGCAGTTGGCGAAGTTGATACAATACGTGGACTAAAAAATACCACATTTACTGACGTAGTTGATTCTGCAGAGTTAGTTATATCAAGTGGTTATAAAATGATCGAAATTGATGCAAATAACATTACTGGTACATTTGCATTAGGCGATGTTTTTACTGGTAGCGAAACTGGCGGCGAAGGTACTATTATTGACATGTATAATAAAGTACGTGATTCAGCTGATGCAACACTAGATAAAAATCATCTTGTAATTGTTTATACTCCGGCTGCTGGCCCAGAATTAAGTTCAACTGGCGCAGATCAAGATTTAATTAGTGTTCTTGGCGGTGCTAGTGCTATAGTTGTTGAAGGACCAAATGAAGAGTTTATGAATACTAAACATGCAGCTGATACTGATATTGCTGTTAGTGTTAATAGACAAACAACAATAATAGGCGGTGTGCCTACTGCACGTGAATTAGAAATGAATCTGCAATATGTTGTTGATTCGATTAAAAATGCAGATGTAAGTGCAAGTGCTGCTATATCACAAAGTAAATTAGCATTAAACAATGCCAGCCTAAGAACTGATGCAACTAGTATTAGTCAATCAGACTTAGGTGTTGCAGCATTCAAAGATACTGAATTTACAGCAACAGACGGGTTTGTTGAATTACAAACTGCTACTGATGATTTAACTGGTGTAGCACTAGATAAAATTACACATATTGCAGAAGAACATCTCCTTGGTAGAGCAGATGGTCCAGTATATGATGCAGACGGTATTACAGTAATTGCACTTGCAGATCCTCTTGGTGCTGTTAGTGCTATTAGCTTTGTTGATGTAGCTGACAAGGGTGGTGCAATACTGCATACTGATTTTGCTGACAGTGATAATGGTGCTTTAATTAGAACAGGCGGCGAGCAATATGACGTTACAGCAATCACGCAGTCAGGTTCAGAAAATAGTCTTGTAAAAACAACTAATACTGGCGGTATACAAGCACAGGAAATTATCGTTGGTCTTACTGACACATATGTTATTTTAAGTGTTGATTCTAACAGTATTATATTTACAACACCAGCGCAAGGTAAAGTATTTACTGCGCAAGGTTCTACAGGTACTGTTAAAATTAATGTTGAAGGTACTGTTGATCTCATTGGTAACGGAACGCCCGGCAATGACTTTACTGAAAGTACTATTAAAGATAACTCCGATTTTAGCGGTGAAAGATCAATAGCAGCAACGTGGACATATACAAACTTTATTGAAGCAGCAAGTGAAAGAAACCCTGCATCAGCTGGTATTGCATTAGGTGCAGGAACAGGTTATGCACTAGCAAACGAAGTTGCTATTGTAGCAGGTAACGCTGATGCATCAAGTTCAGTTGCACCATTAATTGTTAGTTCTTCAGCAATATATCCAGATGTTGATGCTGATACAGATGAGACAGGTTACAATATTGGTAAGGCTGCATCTAGATATAATAAAATATATGCTAGAGAGTTTGTTGGTACTATTACAGGTGACACACAAGGAGATGTAACTGGCGGTGTAACTGGGGATTTATTTGCTGACCCAGATGTGGCAGATAATAAAACAAAGATTCTTGATAATGGTACAACTACTGATACAACAGGTGTTGTTACTGATAGCTGGTTCTTAGGCGGCCTAAAAGCAGCCGACGGTACTGACATTCTTGATAATGGCACTAACGGAACAGATGCTGTATTAACCGGAACAGTAAGTGATATTAGTAATCATGATACAAATGCACTTACAGAAGGCGATGCTAATTTTTATTATACTGAAACAAGATTTAAAAATTCATTAAACGGCGTGACATTAACAGCAGCAGGCGGTAGTGCTCCGGCTGTAACATATGACGAAGCTTTAAATACACTAACTGTTACATTTTCCGATGACGGTGTTACAAAGAGTTTATCAGGAACTGGCGAGTCGACAAGTACACAGACAGGTGCATTAATTGTATCTGGTGGTGCTGGTATTGCTAAAAACTTAAACGTTGGTGGTAGTTTAGAAATTGGTGCTGATAGCGCCGAAGTACTTAAAGTTGATAAGACATCAGGTACAATGGAAGGCATGGCTATTAAACCAATTGCATTACCTACTGGAGGCTCAGCAGATAATCTTTATAATATTGGTGAATTAAATAACAAATATAATACTGTTTATGCTACTACATTCCACGGTACTGCGCTTGAGGCATACTACGCTGACTTGGCTGAAAATTATGAAGCTGACGCAGAATACGAGCCAGGCACGGTTGTTGTATTTGGCGGTGACAAGGAAGTTACAGTAACTAACAGATTTAACGATCACAGAATAGCAGGTGTTGTATCAACTAATCCTGCATACTTAATGAACTCACATATGGATGTTGATACAACATGTGCAGTTGCAATGACAGGGCGTGTTCCGTGTAAAGTATTAGGCCTAGTTGAAAAAGGCGATATACTAGTAGCAAGTGCAAAACCTGGATACGCTATAGTTAATAACGATGCAGCAGCAGGTAGAATTATTGGTAAGGCTTTGGAAAACAAAGAAACTAGCGGTAATGGTATCATTGAAGTTGTGGTAGGTAAGCACTAAGGAGGGCAAAGTGGAGATAAATACAATACAAGATAGGAATATAGATCATGGCTAATAGATTTCCGCTTATTTTAGATACAAGCGATAATAATCAACTTAAAGAAATCCCTGCAGGGGACAGCTTAAACTTAGCTGACGTATCTGTTACTAACGCACACGATATTACAAGTTTAGGAGTTATAGCAGCACCAGAAATGAAAATTTCAGGTGTCGAAGTTACTCCAACTAACTACCTTAAGAAAAGCGGAGATATAGCTACGTATGGCGGACAGCAGTTTAAGTTTTTAAGAGTAGCAGCAAACGGAACTAGCATAGAGTTTGTCGGTATTAACGAAGCAGGGTTGTTTAACGGTGAATACACTGGAGACTTATTTCCAGATAACGACGATAATCATAGAGTAGGTATTCCAGAGAAACGTTTTGCCGAAGTTAACGCTGTTAACCTAAAGGGTGATCTTAAAGATGCTAATGATAATATGATGTTTGATTACGACAATGGCGTATTTTACATTATAGAAAACGGCAAGCGTAGAAAAATGGTATCAGAAACACGTTCAATACTATTCAGCATACTTTTTTAAGGAATAATAATGAGTCTTTTAGAAATTAACATAGGTGGATTTGCAAACGACGGTACAGGCGACGATTTAAGAGAAGCATTTAATAAAGTCAATCTTAACTTTCAAGAACTTGACCTAAGAGATGACGAAAGCACAACTGCACGTAATATCGGAAGTAACGGTGAAGGAATCTTTGCAAAAAAGTCTAACTATGAACTAGAATTTAAAAATATAGTAGGTGGCGCAAATATACTACTAACATCAACTGATGAAAAGATTACAATTGCTGCCGAAAGCGCAATTAAAAGTTTGCTAGTAATAACTGAAAGCGGAAGTCATAAACTAACTGAAGTCGCAGCACTAACAATACAAGGCGGCACAGGTATTACTACATCAATGGCCGGTAATGCGGTAACTGTTACTAGTACGTTTTCGGCAATTGAGCAAGATCCAGCTCCGAGATTAGGAACTTATTTAGATGCGCAAGGATACAATATTGCAACTGTTGGAACTATTGATGCTACGTTATTTGAAGGCAGTCTCAAAGGAAACATACAGGCCCAAGACGGCACAGTGCTAATACATCACGAATCAAAAGTAATTAATACATCTATCAATTCTATCTTAGATGTTGACACTACTTCAACACCGCCCGAAGTAGGCGATGGTCTTATATGGAATGGTACATCGTGGGTGCCAGGTGTTGTAGATCCAGATACAACTGTCGACTTTGGTGCAATTAAAGTTACATCACTTGATGCATTATTAGCTAGTTTTACAGATGTTGATTTAGGCACAATTACAGCAGAGGGTCCAGTGGATTTAGATCTTGGCTCGATTATATAAAAGGAATTGTCTAGTATGTCAGTATCTCTATGGAACATAGGTAATGGACAAGAATTAAAGAAACTTGTTGAAGGAACTACAGTTAATGTTATATTACCAGTTGCTTCTTCATATGAAATTGATACTGAAGTAATAAGTGGTAATCTTCCTGAAGGGTTGACACTTACTAATAATGTAATCTCAGGTACTGTAGCTGAAGTAGCAATAGATACAGTATATAGATTTGTAATTCGTGCATATTGGAGAGGTCACTTTGATGACAGGACTCTTAATTTAGTAGTACGGGGACCTGATGTTCCGGAGTGGGGAGTTGACCAAGGATTACTGCCAGTTGGTCCTAACGAAACATACTTTATTTTAGACAACGAAATTATTGATTTTCAATTAATCGCAACTGATCCTGATACAGTTGCCGGCGATGTATTAGAATATTATATTGCTGACGGAGATGGAGTGTTACCTCCAGGTGTATCACTATCTAAAGATGGCCGACTAACTGGTACAACGGAACCTTTATTAAGTTTAGATAAAAGATTTCAAAACGGCGGGTTTGATGCATTTCCGTTTGGTGATGCACCGAGTGACTTTGGTGCTCGTCCTAGTAATGGTTTTAGTAGTTTCTTATTCGACACACAGCCGTTTGATTTCTTCACTCAAGATAACATTCCTAAAAAGTTAAACCGATACTATCCGTTTGCGGTTACTGTAAGTGACGGAATAAATGTAGCACGTAGAAGTTTTAAAATTTATGTTGTAGGAGACGATTTCCTTACAGCTGACAACATATTAATGGAAGCTAGTACCGGTGTATTTAGAGCAGACAATACAAATATAAGAACACCGATATGGATCACTCCTAGAGATTTAGGATTTAGAAGAGCTAATAACTATACAACAATATACCTAGATGTAATTGACACTGATACAGTGCGCGGCGTGGTAACATACACTTTAGAAAATCTTAACGACGACGGATCGGTTAGTACACTTCCGCCAGGACTAACACTTAGTTCGTTTAATGGCGAAGTATCAGGAACACTGCCTTATCAACCCGCAGTTACAAGGGAATATAAATTTACAGTTAATGCTTCTCGATATGCCGGCGGCACTTCGATACTTACATTAACACTTTATGTAAGAGAAGACACAATGCTAGGCTCAACTAAAATTAAAGTTGACAAAACAGTAGGCGACACACCAATAACAGATTTAATTGGTAGAAATATTTTTGTTAATACAAGTCTATACAAAGTTATCGGTATTAATACATCGGATCAAAACTTTGACGAAATTATACTCGATAGTCCAATTGGTGTACAAGAAAGTTTAGTAACATTAAATCAAGCAGCAAGCGGACAGGCATATGTTGATGTTAAACCTATAAGCCAACGTCTAAAAGACTTTTATGTGAATAAAACATTAACGCTTAACAATACTTCACTAAACATTATAGACTTTAGATCATTTATCACATACGAAATCGATAGTGAACAGTTACCAGCAGCTACTCCAAATGACCTTGTTACTGCAATACTTGTTGACTATCCAAACGCTGCACCAAGCGTGAAAGTAACATCTAATAATACATGGGAACTTACACTTCGTGATACTAACTATACAAGAATTAAAAGTGATATTGAAAATATTATACAAGCTACTGTACCGTATGATTCAGCAGCTCCAACCGTTACTTTAAAATATGACAGATTTGATAGAATTACATTTGATAACAACTTAACTGGCATTTTAAATTCAGATACTAATATTGGATTGTCGTTAGTAAAAGGCGATTCTATTTCTAGTACATTTAATTCATCGACTACAAATAGTGTAACAGAGCCACGTAAGAGTAAAACGTTTGTAGTTAAAATATTAGGCGAA
>Ga0208304_10000332_pt1 | contig 26417 bp, 22 predicted proteins | sample ColrivemetaGS713_FD_187603 | JGI IMG/M metagenome (GOLD analysis project Ga0208304, IMG submission 187603) | Estuarine microbial communities from the Columbia River estuary - Flood tide ETM metaG S.713 (SPAdes) (version 2) | ecosystem: Environmental > Aquatic > Marine > Intertidal zone >... | reverse complement strand
TGGGCATACCAACCGTGAACATGTGATGGGCCCACACGATGAATGACAGGAAGGCGATACTTGCGGTTGCATACACCATCGACTCGTAGCCAAACAGGGGCTTGCGAGAGAAGGTCGGAATGATTTCCGAGATAATGCCGAAGGCCGGCAGAATCATGATGTACACCTCGGGATGACCGAAGAACCAGAAGATGTGCTGGAACATGACCGGATCACCGCCGCCAGCGGCGTTGAAGAAAGTGGTGCCAAAGTACTGGTCTGTTAGCAGCATGGTCACGCCACCGGCTAACACCGGCATAACTGCTACCAGCAGGTAGGCAGTGATCAGCCAGGTCCATACGAACAGCGGCATCTTCAGCAGGGTCATGCCGGGTGCACGCATGTTCATGATGGTTACAACAATGTTGATGGCGCCCATGATCGAGGAGACACCCATCATGTGTATCGCGAAAATCAGGAACGGCAATGCGACACCGGTCTGCTGAATAAGCGGGGGATACATGGTCCAGCCGCCGGCAGGTCCGCCGCCGGGCATGATCAGGGTGGACAGCAGCATGGTGAAAGCAAACGGAAGAATCCAGAAGCTCCAGTTATTCATGCGAGGCAGTGCCATGTCCGGCGCGCCGATCATGATCGGGATCATCCAGTTAGCCAGGCCCACGGTGGCGGGCATCACTGCGCCAAACACCATGATAAGTGCGTGCATGGTGGTCATCTGGTTGAAGAAACCAGGCTCAACCAACTGCAGACCAGGCTGGAACAATTCAGCACGGATGACCATGGCCATGGCGCCGCCGGTCATGAACATGACCAGGGAGAAGATCAGGTACATGGTACCGATGTCTTTATGGTTGGTCGTAAACAGCCAACGCTTCAGGCCTTTTGCAGGACCGTGATCGTGGTGATCGTCGTGGTGATCGGTATGGCTGTGGGTGTCAACTTGACTCATTACTTTCGTCTCCGCTTAAAGCTTGCGCGTAGCTGCAACGTTTTCGGGGGAAGCCACTTTGTCAGTGGTTTGTTCCACCAACCAGGCATCGTATTCATCACGTTCCAGCACGTGAACAACAACCGGCATGAAGCCGTGATCGCGTCCACACAGTTCTGCACACTGGCCACGGTAGATACCGGGTACGTCTGCCTTGAACCAGGCTTCGTTGATATAGCCGGGGATGGCGTCTTTCTTGACCGCGAGGTCCGGCACCCACCAGGCGTGCAGGACATCAGCGGCAGTCAGCAACAACCTGACCTTGGCGCCAACCGGAACCACCAGCGGGTGGTCTACTTCCAGCAAATAGTTTTCGACAGAAAACGGATCGGTTCCTGAATTCACCCGGCGAGCCTGGTTGCTTTCGCGATCCAGGGTGCTGTAGAAGCCGATGTCATGATCCAGGTAGTCATAGCGCCAGCGCCACTGGTACCCGGTGACTTTGACGGTCATGTCGGCATTGCGAGTGTCTTCAACCTTGATCAGTCCTTCAGCAGCGGGGACGGCCATGGCGATGAGAATGATGATCGGGATCACGGTCCAGATAATCTCTGCCTTGGTGCTGTGATAGAACTGCGCCGGTTCTACGCCGCGGGATTTACGGTGAAGAAAGATGGATACGATCATCACGCCGAACACTACGATGGCGATGGCGACGCATACCCCAAGGATTAGCATATGTAATCCGTATACTTCCTTACTGACTTCCGTGACGCCTACGGGCATATTCAACGCCCAGTCGGCGAGGGCGGCAGGTGCGAAAGCGCTTGCGAACAAAGCCAGCGCTGCGCTGTGCAGCCGATTCAAGATGGTGCGGGACATCAAACCCAACTCCTGTGTTTTACGAATTCAGAACTACCTGTCCTCACTGGCAACGCAGCAAAGACGCTTTTTGCCGACCAGGTTCAGCAGGAACTGAATCTGGATGACAGAGTGTCTCGTCGATCTTCCGTTGCCGGGGTCGTAGCGCTAACTGTCTGCATCACCGTGGCCAGTAGCGGGCAACATATCTGCCCTGACGCTGGCGGAATTCCTGACGACAGATCGTGTCATCACGACTGTTTCAGGCACGGCCCGCTATTACTCCGGATTCTTCTGTTTATCCCGTGATGAACAGCGCGATCCACTGATTAGATGGACGGTGCTTGCGGCCGGTTTCGCGTATAAACCCAGCCAATTCACACCCGAAATCCGGTAGGGATTTGTCTCCCTATTAGTACCCGAACGCCTGCCGCTCATCGACGAAAGCGGAAATGGTACTAGAAGGAGTCTAGTCACGCAATCAAGCCGAATCAGGGTGTGCCGCCCTAGGGCCTTGAATTTTCTACCAGAATTTAGACTGGGAAGCGGGAAATTCAGGATTCTCGTCAGGCTTTTTAGACTGGGAAGCGGAAAATTCGGATTTTCGGGGGTCACAGGGGCTTCGGGAAGGTGCCCGATAGAACCAGCTGGTTGGGAATTTTTCCCGCAGAGATGCCGCGAATAAAGGCTCAGCGGTCCAGTTGCCGTGTCCGTAACCCGTCCATGGGTACCAGGGTTTCTCCGTCCCGGGTTTGCCGTTGGCGGGGCACCGCGGCCCAGGCGTGGCCGTAAACCACTTCGTAAGTGGCGGGCAAGCCGTCGGCGTTGCGGTTCGATTCGTAGGCATCGGCCAGGATCTTGAGTTGCCTGGGGGTAATCAAACCCGGTGGCCGCCCGGAGGTGACGTTGCTTTCCCCGGTGGCCTTGAGGTCTCGCAGCAGTTCGTCAAGGCTGCCGTAGGTGACGGTGACGTGCTCCACGTCAAGCACCGGATCGGAGAATCCGGCTCGTATCAAGGCGTCTCCGATGTCATGCATGTCGACGAACAGGTTCACGTGGTTGTGGCTGTCCACCGTGGCCCACGCGGCGCGTAATTCCCCAAGGGTGTCGGGTCCGAAGGTGCTGAAGCTCAGCAGTCCGCCCGGGCGCAGCACCCTGGCAAATTCTGAAATGGCCTGGTCCAGGTCGTCTGACCAGTGCAGGGCCAGGTTGGAGATCACCAGTTCCTGGGAGTCCCGGGCAAGGGGCAGGCAGGCCAGGTCGCCACACACTCGCTGGAACTTGCGAAACAGCCTCTGCTTCCGTCCGGCCTGGGCCAGCATGGCCTCTGACAGGTCCAGGGCCGTGACCCGGGCGCCACGGTAACGCGTGAGCAACTCCGCCGAGGCGCTTCCCGTCCCGCAGCCCGCATCCAGTATCGCCTTGGGCTTCAGCTTAACCAGGTCCAGGCGCTCCAGGAGGCGAGTGCTGATCTCTGCGTGCAAGATGCTGGCGTTGTCGTAGCTGGCGGCTGCACGGTCCAGGTTACGCCGGAGCTGCCTGCGGCTGATCAGAAACGGATTTTTGGCGTCGGCTGTCATGGGGAGGGGATTCTACTACTGACCGGGCCCAGTCCCACACCCCCAGGGACAAATCGACCTCCCGGCTGCCCGCAGCTTGCCGGCGCTCATCTGTCTTTTCGATGAGTGTCGCGCTAAATGCGTTAAAACGGATCTTAAAAGTCATTAAAATCTTTAAAAAAGCAGGATTCTTCCTGAAACCATCCTCAATTGGGAGTTTGTCATTAACGTGATTTCTCTGTCAATTGATGAATTATCGGAGTTGTTTTGGCGAAATTAGAAGAAGATGCTGAAACATAGGCTCAAAAACACTCGATTATGGAGACTGGTATGGGATTGGCAGGCTTGCTGGCCTGGCTACAGGGGCCTCCTCGTTGCTACTTGTGCCTTGGGCGCTGCGGCAAGGGAATGTTGTGCCCGGTGTGCCGGGACTCCCTGCCCGGCCCGCGAGTTGCCTGCCAGCGCTGCGGTCGACCCCTGGCGCGACCGGCGCCGGCCTGTGGCACCTGTCTTTCCCGGCCACCGCCTTACGACTCCCTGTGCTGTCCCATGGAATATCGTTTTCCGGTGGACCAATTGATCCAGGCGCTGAAATTTAACGCTGACCTGGTGGCGGGTGGATTACTGGCGAGTTTGCTGGTGGAACCTCTGGTGGATCGGAACGGCCCGCTGCCCCAGGCGATTCTGCCCATACCCCTGCATCCCAGGCGCCAGCGGTCCAGGGGGTTTAACCAGTCCAGTGAGATTGCCCGGCACCTGGGGAAGGCCTTGTGCCTGCCGGTGCTGGAAGATTGCCTTGAGCGCTGGCGACATGACCCACCCCAAAGCAGCCTGACGGCGCGGCAAAGACGCCGAAACGTAAATGGCGCATATCGATTGCGAACCCGGAAAGGGCGATTGCCGGAGAGTGTTGCCTTGGTGGATGACGTGGTGACCACCGGGTCCACCGTGGATGCCGCGACCAGGGTGTTGAAATCTGCGGGGGTTAGGCGGGTGGAGGTGTGGGCGGTGGCAAGGGCGATGGGGGCCCCAGGGACCTGACTTGTGTTCCGCAGGAGAATGTTCTACCAATAGGTTGCAGTGCAACAAAGAGACCCTGAAAATGGAATTTCACTACATCGTGGTAGGCGCGGGATCGGCAGGCTGTGTTCTGGCCAATCGATTAACAGAGGATCCGGGGACCCGGGTCCTGTTGCTGGAGGCCGGAGGTGCTGACCGGAATCCGCTGATACACATGCCCGCCGGCATAGGCCGGCTGGCAGGCAATAAGCGCATCAACTGGTGTTACAACACTGAACCCCAGGCCGAGTTGAATAATCGCTCCCTGTGGTGGCCCCGGGGTCGGGTGCTCGGTGGCAGCAGTTCTATCAATGCCATGTGCTATGTGCGCGCCCAACCCGAGGACTACGATCACTGGGAAAGCCTGGGTAATCCCGGCTGGGGCTGGAAAGATGTATTTCCATTGTTCAAGCGCTCCCAGAATCAAGAGCGCGGCGCCTCGGAGTTCCACGGTGCCGGGGGATACTTGAACGTGAAGGACCTGGACAGTGTTAACCCCCTGTCTGACGTGTTCCTCAAGGCTGGTGTCGCAGCCGGCTACCCGCCGAATGATGATTTCAATGGTCCCTCCCAGGAGGGTGTTGGCTTCTACCAGGTCACCCAGAAAAACGGCAGGCGCTGCAGCGTGGCCAGCTCATTTCTCGCGGTGGCTCGTTCGCGGCCTAACCTCACGGTCATTACCCGCGCCCAGGTGACCCGGGTGCTGATCGAGTCCTCGCGCGCGGTGGGCGTGGAGTACCTCAAGGGTGGTCGGCTGCAGACGGCCCGGGCCAGCGAAGAGGTCTTGCTCAGTGGCGGTGCGATCAATTCGCCGCAGTTGTTGTTGTTATCCGGGATTGGCCCTGCTGCCGAGCTTGAAGCGGTTGGCGTGAAGCCGGTGCATTCTCTTCCCGGGGTGGGAAAGAATCTCCAGGACCACCTGGACATCTGCACCCTGGTACGCAGCAAGCAATCCAACACCTATGATTTCAATCTGTTTCAGGAAGCAGCGGTTGCGCTGCGCTACCTGTTTACGCGATCGGGACCGGGTGCGACCAATGCAGCAGAAGCAGGGGGATTCGTATGCGGCCCCCTGGCCAAAGGCGGACGACCGGATGTGCAACTGCACTTTGTGCCTGCCTTGCTGGATGATCATGGTCGCAATCGTATGCCAGGCCATGGTTACACCATGCATGCCTGTGTTCTGCGCCCCTCGAGTCGAGGGAAAATCACGCTTCGTGACAACAATCCCGTGAGTCACCCGCGAATCGATCCCCGCTACCTGTCACATCCTGATGACTGGCCGCTGATGATCGAAGCAGCAAAATTGTCCAGGGAGATTTTTGCCCAGGCGCCGTTTGCGCCTCACAGGGACGTGGAAATCTTGCCAGGTGATACAGCCCGCTCTGACCAGGACATGAAGGAGTTTATTCGTGCCAAGGCCGAGACTATTTATCACCCTGTGGGTACCTGCGCCATGGGCTCGGGCGCCGATGCAGTAGTGGACTGGCGTTTAAAGGTGCACGGCCTGGAGGGATTGAGAGTGGTGGATGCCTCGGTGATGCCGACATTGGTAAGCGGCAACACCAATGCGCCCACTATTATGATTGCCGAACGGGCCTCGGACCTGTTGCGGGGCCTGGAAGACAGCGACGCGTCAGATATGGAAACCGCTGCCTGAAGCCGGCATCGGGAATAACGCGGCCTAGGTGGCGAAGGTGTAGTGCAGTACGATGCCCGCGAAAACCCATATGCCCAGCAGATTGTTATTCAGGAAGGCCCGGAAGCAGGGCTCGGGCTGCCGGTCGCGGATAAGCCACCACTGGTAAAGCGATGACCCGGCAGCGAATGCCACGCCCAGCCAGTACCACGGTCCAAGTCCGGCCATGTCGCCCATCATGATCAGCCCGCCGATCAGGGCGAACTGCAGTATGCCGATCACATAGACATCGGCATCGCCGAACAGGATCGCCGTCGACTTCACTCCGATGGCCAGGTCATCCTCTCTATCCACCATGGCGTACATGGTGTCGTAAACCGTGGCCCATACCAGCACCACCAGGAAAATTAACCAGGCAATCTGCGGAATCTCACCGGTCTGTGCGGCGAAGGCCATGGGTACACCCCAGCCAAATGCGGCGCCCAATACCAGTTGCGGGAGGTGAGTGATGCGCTTGGTAAACGGGTACACCGAGGCCAGGGCTGCGCCGCCAACGGCCATGTAAACGGTCAGGCGGTTCATGGTCAGTACCAGCCCGAAGGCGATGAGCATAAGACCGAAGAACAAGAACAGCGCTTCGCCTGGACTGACCTTGCCCGCGGCAAGAGGGCGTTCCCTGGTGCGTTTCACGAGGGGGTCAATTTTCCTGTCTGCCAGGTCGTTAATGACGCAGCCGGCAGATCTGAGCAGGAACACGCCCAGGGCGAATACCAGGAAAACCCGGGCATCAGGTTTTCCGTTTCCGGCTATCCACAGGGCCCAGAGAGTCGGCCATAGCAGCAGCAAGGTACCGATAGGTCGGTGCAGACGCATCAGCTGGCCGTATTGCCAGAGTTGTTCGACCAGGCGGCCCCGGGCCGACGCGGGCTTGGTTTTTAGCTCGGGCATGTTGTCCCCGCAAATACACCCGGCAGGAAAACTTCTTCCACCAGCACGCTGCCGCCTTCCAGATTAAAGCGTGAGCGCCTGGCCCACAGTCCGGAGGGTCGTTCATCAGAGGTTTCCACGGCCCGTTCGTAGCGTGGCTCTCCGGCGAGGATGTGCTGGAATTCAAAATTGCTACGAGACACGTTTGGCAACGAACACAGGGCGTCGCCAAGGGGTTTTTGCGCAAGAGTTTTCAGCCATGGGTTGCGACTGATCACCTCTGCCGGGAACCAGCTCAGCGCGTAAACCAGCCGCTCGCCTCCGGCTGACAGGGCAACCTCGCGCAGTAAGTCTGTGTTCTCGCCGCGGCGTGCGATAGGTTCTTCACGCAGCACCTCCAGACTCACGGGAACCGCGCTATGTAAACGCAGGCGGGGTGTGAGCAGTCCCTCGAAGGTCAGCCAGTCCAGGACATCCTGGTCCGGATTCAATGCCGCGAGCTCACCCTCATCCAGCCACGACGTGCTGTCTGTTGGTGTGTTTCGGGTATGTGAATTGCTCACTGTCGTGTCCTGGAATGCTGTGGGTGGGCAGTCCCGCCCAACCTCGGTGCAATAGGGTAAACCAAGGTCGCTGTGATGCAACCGCTAGTTACACCTCCCCATACTGATCCGCCTGGCCGATCCAGCGAGTTATTAACGCCTCACTGCGTTCAGGGCTCTCTACCGCCAGCTTCCCGGCGACCTCCTGGACCTCGGGAAGCAGGCCGGCGTCGCGGATAAGGTCCGCCACCCGCATTTGCATCAGCCCGGTTTGCCGGGTGCCCAGGACTTCTCCCGGGCCGCGCAGTTCCAGGTCTCTCTGGGCTACGATAAAACCGTCATCGGTGCTTCGCAGAACGTCCAGCCGGGATCGGGCGGTTTCGCCCAGCGGCGACTTGTACATCAGCACGCAGGCGCTTTGTGCCGAGCCCCTGCCGACCCGGCCTCGCAGCTGGTGAAGCTGGGCCAGCCCCATGCGTTCGGAATTTTCAACAATCATCAGACTGGCATTGGCCACGTCCACGCCGACTTCAATCACTGTGGTGGCCACCAGGACGTCGATCTTGCCCTGGCTGAAATTGCTCATCACTTTTTCTTTATCCGCCGGCTTCATACGCCCGTGGACCAGTCCCACTCTCAGTCCCTGCAGCGCTTCGGCCAGCAGTGAGGCGGTTTCTTCGGCGGCCTGGGCTTCGAGATTCTCTGATACGTCGATCAGGGGGCAGACCCAGTAGGCCTGTCTTCCCTCGGCACAGGCCCGCTGCACTCGGGCTACGATTTCGTCCCGGCGAGTTTCCGGAATTGCCACCGTGGTCACCGGCTTTCGCCCTGGCGGGCGCTCGTCGATATAGGAGCAATCCAGGTCCGCATAGGCGGTCATGGCAAGTGTCCTGGGAATCGGTGTTGCCGACATGATCAGCTGGTGGGGCTGTAATTCGCCGCGCTCGCCCTTTTGCTTCAGGGCCAGGCGTTGATGCACGCCAAAGCGATGTTGCTCATCGATGATGGCCAGTCCAAGGCGTGCGAACTGCACGTCGTCCTGAAACAGGGCATGGGTGCCCACCACCAGTTTGCATTCCCCGCTGGCCAGCTGGGCCAGGGTTTGTTGACGCTCTTTGCCCCGGCTGCGTCCGGAGAGCCAGCCCACTTCCAGGCCCAGGGGTTCAAGCCAGCCACGCAATGTGGCCAGGTGCTGCTCGGCCAGCAGTTCGGTGGGGGCCATCAGGGCTGCCTGGTGACCTGAACCCACTGCGGCCAGCGCGGCGGCGGTGGCCACCACGGTTTTGCCCGAACCCACATCACCCTGGACCAGGCGCATCATAGGTTCGCCTCGTGCCATGTCATGCAGAATTTCTCCGACGACCCGGTCCTGGGCGCTGGTCAGGCTGAAGGGCAGGGACGAAATATAAGCATCGCTCAGCCCCGGGTCCGGTTTCAGTATTGTCGCCTTGCCTCGTCGTACCCGCTCCCTGAGTTTTCGCAAGCTGAGTTGGTGGGCAACCAGTTCTTCAAAAGCCAGCCTTTGCTGACAGGGGTGCGCGCCGCTGGCCATCTGGTCCAGTCGTGCATCCGGCGGTGGCCGGTGAAGATAGAGCAGGGCTTCGGCCAGGGTAGGCTGGTTCTGACCATCCACTTCCAGGGGCGGCAGCAGGTCAGGTAGGCCGCCTTGCTTCAGGATAGACAATGCCTGTTCCACCAGGGCGCGCAGGCGAGCCTGCTGCAGACCCTCGGTGGACGGGTAGATAGGCGTCAGGCTGTCCTCCATGGGGGCTGCCTCGGGATCCCTGAGCATTTGGTACTCGGGATGAATCATCTCCAGCGTGGAGGGTCCCCGGCGGACCTCGCCGAAGGCCCGGACCAGGGTTCCCGGTTTCAGGGCGGCCTGCTGGCTGCGGCTGAAGTAGAACATGCGCAGGGTCAGCCAGCCGGTTCCATCATGCAGCGAAACCAGTAGCGAACGGCGCCGCCGATAGGCCACCTCGGTGAGCTGTACTTCTGCCTGGATGACCGCGTGGTCACCGGAGCGCAGAGAGCCCAGTGGGGTGATGCGGGTGCGGTCCTCGTAACGCAGGGGAAGCAGGAACAGAAGGTCCTGCACTTTTTCAATGCCCAATTTCTGCAGGCGCTGGGCCAGTGAAGGACCCACGCCCCGTAATGCAGTGGCTGGCGCCTTGAATGGGTCGTTACTGGAACGCGTGTCCTGTTTTGGCACCTGGTGCTCCGGGGTCCCGGGGTTTTAGTCTCCCGCGGGGAGCATCATGATGGCGTCGATTTCCACGTCGGCGCCCTTGGGCAGTTCTCTCACAGCTATCGCTGCGCGGGCCGGGTAGGGCTCGGTGAAGTACTGGGCCATGACGTCGTTAATTCTCGGAAACTTCGACATGTCGGTGAGATAGACGGTGAGTTTGACCATGTCGCCCATGTCGCCCCCGCTGGCCTTTGCCACGGCCTTCAGGTTTTTGAACACCTGGTGGGCGCCGGCCTCGAAATCGCCCTCAACCAGTTCCATGGTCACCGGGTTCAGCGGAACCTGTCCTGACAGGAACACCAGGTTGCCTGCTTGTACGGCCTGTGAATATGGGCCAATGGCTGCCGGAGCCTGGTCGGTATGGATGGTCTTTTTCATGGGTGCTCCCGGAATGTTGGTCTTGAATGTATCAGGCAGTCTTTCTCGCCACCCGGTACACGTCGTTCATTTTTCTCGTGCTGCGCAACACCCTTGCGAGGTGGGCGCGATCCTTTACCTGTATCTGGAAATTCAGTGTCGACGTGTTGCCATCGCGCTCATCAATGGAAACGCTTTCGATGTTGGAGTTGCTGTCTGAAATTGTTGCAGCCACGGCGGCAAGTACGCCCACCCGGTTGACCACTTCCACGCGTATCTCGACGTTGAAATCGCGCTCGATACGAGGTTTCCAGTTGACGCTGATCCAGCGCTCCGGCTGTTTCCGGTATTCCACCAGGTTGCCGCAGTCGTCACGATGAATCACGATTCCGCGGCCAGTGCTCAGGTAACCCATGATGGTGTCGCCGGGTATGGGTGAGCAGCATTTCGCGTAAGTAACCACCATGCCTTCGGTGCCGGTAATCGCCAGGGGTTCGCTATTTAGGAGCGGCTCCATTTCATCGTCAGGAAGCAGTCGCCGGGCTACCAGGGGCGCCATGCGTTCGCCCAGGCCGAGTTGGGTGTACAACTCTTCGGGTCCGTTCAGTCCCAGTTCCTCGGCCAGGAGTTTGATCTTGCTGTTGCCGACCTTGCGAATTGTAAGCTTGTAGTCCCGAAGCGATATTTCCAGCATGCGTTTGCCCAGGCCTATAGCTTCATTCTGCTGCATTTTCTTCAGGAAATGCCGTATCGCGGTTCGCGCCTTGGCGCTGGCCACGAAGTTCACCCAGGAAGGATTGGGCTTGCCGCCTTTGGCAGTAATGATTTCTATGGTCTCACCATTGCGCAGCTGGGTGCGCAGGGGAACCAGTCGGCGGTTGATCTTGGCTGCCACGCAGCGATCACCCACCCCGGTGTGAACCGCGTAGGCAAAGTCGACACAGGTAGAGCCCCGGGGAAGCCTGAGAATTTCACCCTTGGGTGTGAATACGTACACCTTGTCCGGGAACAGGTCGACCTTCACCGACTCCAGGAATTCCTCGGAATTGGCGCCGTCCTGCATTTCCTTCAGGTTGGTCAGCCATTCCCGTGCACGCGTGTGCGGGGCAGACTGGCCGCTCTCGCCCAGCTTGTATTGCCAATGGGCGGCGATGCCTGATTCAGCGACCCGGTCCATGTCCTCGGTGCGGATTTGCACCTCGATAGGCATGCTATCGGGGCCGAACAAAGTGGTATGCAGTGACTGGTAGCCGTTTATCCGGGGAATCGCGATGTAGTCCTTGAATCGACCCGGCATGGGCTTGTGGAGACTGTGCACAACGCCCAGGGCGCGGTAGCAGGTGTCTGCCTTGTCCACGATGATACGGAAGCCGAACATATCCACGATTTCATTCAGGTGGCGGCTCTTGCTGCGCATCTTGCGGTAGATGCTGTACAGGTGCTTTTCCCTGCCCATGACCTTGGCCTCGATTCCTTGCTCGGCAAGGCTGCGCTCAAGGTTCTGCAGGATGTGCTTCATGAACTGCTTTTGGTTGCCCTTGGCTTTTTTCAGGGCTCGCTCAATGACCCGGTAACGGTGCGGGTGCATGTGCCGGAAGCCCTGGTCCTGGAGCTCCAGCCGAATAGTGTTGATGCCCAGCCGGTTGGCGATAGGGGCGTAGATTTCCAGGGTTTCTTTCGCGATGCGGCGGCGCTTGGCCGGAGACAGGGCGTCCAGGGTCTGCATGTTGTGGCAGCGGTCTGCCAGCTTCACCAGGATCACCCGGATGTCTTCCACCATGGCCAGGATCATTTTCCTGAAGCTGGCGGCCTGTGCTTCTTCCTGGCTGCGGAAAGTCAGCTTGTCCAGCTTGCTGACGCCGTCAACGATCGCCGCCACTTCCGTGCCGAACCGAGCAGCAATTTCTTCCTTGGCTGCCGGGGTGTCCTCGATCACATCGTGCAGCAGTGCCGCCTTGATGGTCTGGGGATCCAGTTGCAGGTCAGCCAGGAGGGCTGCCACGGCAACCGGATGAGTGATGTAGGCCTCGCCGCTTTGTCGTTGCTGGCCCTTGTGGGCCTCATTGGCAAAATCGAAGGCAGCAACAATAGATTCCACCTCCCCAGGGGGGAGGTAGGTCTCTAGTTTGGATATGAGCTTGGGGAGGCCCGTCGAGCGTTTGCCCTTGGGCAGCCGGCCTAGAATGGCTGCGGCGTAATCAATGGGCACGACAGGCTCGCGGATTAGCCCCCTAGCGTCGGAGTTGCGCTAGGTGCCAGGTTGTCAAAGGAAGCCCGGGCCTCTTCTTCCAGCATGTCTTGCATGGACTGGTCGGATTCCTTGAGGATTTCGCGGTCCACCAGGCCTGCGGCCACTTCGCGCAAGGCAATTACGGTGGGTTTGTCGTTTTCCCATTCAACCATGGGTTCTGCGCCATTGGCCACGCGACGAGCGCGCTTGGATGCGACCAGAACCAGATCAAAAAGATTAGGGATCTTTTGAAGGCAGTCTTCTACGGTGATGCGAGCCATCGCATAACTCCTGATATCAGTGTGCGGGCCTCGATTGTTCGAGGCGAAACGAACAGTCTACCTCATGCGGTCGGACTGAATCCATATTTTACGCGGGTTTCAGCCTTGCAGGGAGTCGGCGAATGCCTTCAGCCCGGGCCGCTTGCCGCGGCTTGCATCGCCCTGACCCGATATAACCTGCGCCAATTCCTTGAGGGCGAGGTCCAATTGGTCGTTCACTATGACATAGTCAAATTCGGTCCAGTGGGAGATATCCGAGCGAGATTCGGCCAGCCGGCGGGCGATAACCTGGGCGGAATCCGTACCGCGACCCCGCAATCGACGCTCAAGTTCCGGTCCGCTGGGAGGCAGGATGAAGATGCTCCGGCAGCCGGACATCCGTTGGCGAACCTGCTGGGCGCCCTGCCAGTCAATTTCCAGGATCACGTTGAATCCCTGGTCCAGCAGGTCCTGGACGGCCTCTCGGCTGGTGCCGTAGCAATTGCCGAACACGTCCGCATGCTCCAGGAAGGCGCCTTTTTCCACCAGGTCCTGGAACTGCTCCCGGCTCACAAAGTGGTAGTGACGGCCGTCCACCTCGTTCTCCCGCTTTGGGCGGGTGGTGTGGGAGACCGACAGCCGAACGCTATCCATCTGCTCGACGATGGCGTTCACCAGGGTGGTCTTGCCCGCGCCGCTGGGGGCTGATACCACGAATAGCCTTCCTTTCTCGTTGCTCACGTCTTGTTCACTCGATATTGTTGTTTTGCTTGCTTACTGATATTTCAACCTATTGATATAGATAGGTATATAACTAACTATGTTATAGAAGCTACCTATATAAGCTACCTAAAATCTGGCAATTGGACGGTGCCTTGGCGTCCGGGATAAGACCTGCTTCGCCTGTCCTGGGTTCGCCAGGGACCTATGTTTGGTCAAGGCGTCTATGGTCGCCCAGATTGCGGTGGATGCCAACCCGGCAATTTCCCGGCAGCGGATTTTTTCAGGTTCTGGAATTGATATTGAGGAGGGGTGCGGTCCCGGTGGAAGGCCCTCTGTTGTCCGGGCCCTCCGGCATGTTGGGTTTGGCGCCAGCAGCCCAGGGGTGGTTTGAGCACCTTATCTTCCACGCTGATTCAGTTAGACTGTGTCCGTTCGTTTCAGCTGAGCAGGATGCCATGAGCTTCATTGATGAACTAAAACGCCGCAATGTATTCCGTGTGGGCATTGCCTACGCGCTGTCTGCGTGGGTGGTGTTGCAGGTGGTTGACCTGATCCTGGACAACACGGACACACCCGACTGGGTGATGGACGTCATCATGACACTGGCGCTGCTGGGCTTTTTTGTCGCGCTGGTAATCAGTTGGGCTTATGAGCTGACGCCGGAAGGGGTCAAGCGCGATCAGGGTTCGGAGCGCCATGAGGTCCTTTCACAGCATGCCGCCAGGAAGTTGAACCATATAACCCTGGCCGCAGTCGGGCTGGTGGTGATGCTTTTTGTGTTTGACCGCTTTGTGCTGGAAACACCGGTAAGTACGACTGCTTTGCCCGATTCGGTGCAGAGCGTTGCCAGCGACACTCCCTCGCTGGCGATGGAAGCCGCATTAGCGACCTCGGATGAACCGGACCGGGGTGTTGCGGTGCTGCCATTCGAAAACCTGTCTGAAGATCCCGCCAATGCTTTTTTTGCCGGCGGCGTGCATGAAGATGTCCTGACTCACCTGTCACGCATTGGCGGCCTGAGGATAATTTCGCGTACCTCGATGATCAAGATTGCCGAGCGTGGACTGGATGTGCCCGAGATCGGCAGGCAACTGGGGGTTTCCCATGTGCTGGAGGGTAGCGTGCGGCGCGCCGGTGACCAGGTACGCGTCACCGTGCAGTTGATCGAGGCGGCCACCGACAATCACCTGTGGGCCGAGAACTTTGACCGCAAGCTGGATGATATTTTCGCCATCCAGAGTGAGATCGCCCAGAGCATTGCGGCTCAATTGAAAACTGAGTTGTCACCCGAGGAAATCAGCCGCATAGCCCAGGCGCCCACGGACAACCTGGAAGCCTATGACCTGTATCTGAAGGCTCGCGAGCTCAACCGTTCCTGGCTGGGTGCCGATGGATTCGACAGGCAGCGCGTGTTGCTTGAACAGGCTGTGGCCATGGCTCCGGACTTTCTCGATGCCCAGGATTTGTTGTTAGAGGCCTATGGACGATTAGTCTGGACCGGCTCGGATCCGGAAGGCATTTATCGGAAGAAAGCCAAGGCCCTGGTTCTTTATATTGAAAAGACCTGGCCGAATCGGCCCGAGGCCGGGTATGCCCGGGCTCGTTATGCGTATACCGTCGAGCGTGACTATGAAACAGCGTTGGCTGGATTCATGACTGTGCTGCCGCACCTGCCCAATAACGTGGACCTGTTGTTGAGCATTGCCTCCAGCCATAAACGGCTAGCTCAATTTGACCAGGGCCTGGTCATGATCATTCGTGCAGAATCCCTGGATCCGGAACACGCAACGATTGCCGGAGAGAAAGCAATGCAGCTGATCGGAAGCGGCAAAATTGACGAAGGCATCGAACACCTCAGGGCGTCTACGGAACGGTTCCCCGAGGACGTGTCACTCCTGAAGTCGCTGGCGACGTTCCAACTGGGGCTGAAGGGTGATATGAAAACTTACCTCTCACTGAATGAGCGGGCTGAGGCATTGAATCCAATGGCGGCTTTGTTTGATATCAAATTGTTGCGGATACGCCTGGATGTGAAAGACCTGGATTCCACGATTGAGTCCCTGGACGCCTTGCGCACGGATGATGCCTGGCTTAACTCTCGTATCGACTCCCAGGCGGCTGAATTGCTGAACCTGGCGGGTCGTGAAGACGAGTCAGCCCAGCGGGCCCGTCGAGCGTTGGCTGCTGTGGAGAACCGCCTTTCCAGCGGTTTTCCTCTGCCCGGGAATACGCCCAAACTCTATTACTCTGAGTTCGCGTACTGGGCGTGCCTGGCGGGTGACGGGAGCGCATTCAATCGTTATCGCGCGATCGCCGATGCCATGAGGGCGAGCGAAATCGGCATGGAACAAACTGCCAATGGGGAGATGGCGCTTGCACTGGCCGAATGCGGCGATGCGCAGAGTGGCTGGACAAAAGCACAAGATTCCCTGTCCGATGCTTTGGGTGGGAACGAATGGGAACTGGTGTTGGATCCAATTTACCCGTATTACTTTTCGGATCTACCGAAGTACCAGGCCTGGGTGGCTGCGAAAAGAAAACAAAGTGAGCAGGCCACACAATAGCCGCTTGAACAGTCCAGGTGCCTGCCAGTAAAGCGGGTGGCCATTAGCAGAAAAGGAAAGTGAACCAGAGTTTCGTTCCCGTAATCTTCGGTACGAACTTATTGGCGAGTCGTCCTAGTTCTGGGAAAATAAGAAATTCATACAAATTGGCCGTTAGTCGCGGCTATAAAACGGAGCCGTCATGAGTAAAAAATCCCCAGCCAAGCAAGCAAACCCCCAGAGCAGCAACAGTCAGTTCGGTCTTATCGCTGCAGTCGTCGGGGTGCTGGCGCTTGTCGTGGTGGCCGCGGTATTCCTGTATCAGAGTGAAGCGCCTGTGCCTTTGCAGGATGAGGCTTCCGCCCGCCAGGCAGCCCTGGCCAGCGAACATTCGCCAACCATGGGCAATCCAAACGCCAAGGTACAACTCGTCGAGTTTATCGATCCGGCCTGTGGAACCTGCGCCCTGTTTTTCCCTATGGTCAAGCAGTGGATGGCCCAGGTACCCGGCCAGATTCACCTTTCAGTTCGTCATATCGCATTTCATAACGGCTCTGACTACGCAGTCAGAATCCTGGAAGCCAGTCGCAACCAAGACAAGTACTGGCAAACCCTGGAAGCCATGCTGGCATCACAGGATCAGTGGGTACAGAACCACGTGGTCCAGCCCGAAAAAATCGCATCGGTTATTGCGGGAGTGGGCCTGAATATGGAGCAGCTCATGGCCGACATGAATGCAGAGGAAATTACTCAGCGTATTGCAAAGGACAAGCAGGATTCGGTAGTGCTGCTAGTCAGTGCCACACCGGAATACTTCGTCAATGGTCGGCCCCTGCCAAGTTTTGGCCAGCAGCAATTGGCCGACTTGATAAAGGAAGAGTTGGGCAAGTAAGGGTCGTGAAAAGGACTGCGAGTTGGAGTTTAGGGTCCGGCCGCAGTCCTTGTACGCCTGGCTCTAAAAGCGTGAGTATTTAGAACCTCAAGCTAGAACGTTCTACAGCGGATCTGAATTCCATCACCGCGCCCAGTCTATAAGCCTGCCTTGCAGCCTCCAGCCCCTCGCTATCCAGTGTCTCGATCACACTGGACCAGCGCCCCAGGGCTGCTCGGCGTTCTTGCAGAAAATCCTGCTGATCGAACACGCCCAGCACGCCTCGCAATTTATTGTTCAGGCAGCGCTCGGTGACTTCCGGGCGCACGCCCAGTGCGCTGAGATTATTTCGCAGGGTTCGGCGTAAATCCTGGATCACGAAATCGTCGATGCCGTGGGGCAGCTTCTTCAGGGCGCTGTTGAGGGTGTCCGGTCCGATATGTCGCGGTTTGCCGCTACGGCGACGACTGGGCAGGACCCACTCGCTACCGACCGAGAGTTCCTGCAGTTCTTTCAGGTGTTCCACGGCCAGTTTGGGCAGGGGAATGATCAGACCGCGTCCGGTCTTGTTGCCCCGCACTGGCAGTTGCCACCTGGGGGCCGCCAGGGCGAGTTCGTTCCAGCGTGCCTGGCTGAGTTCCTGCTTTCTGACCCCGAGCAACAGCAGCAGTCGAATCGCCAGTTCGTTGCTGCGGCCAAACCGGTCCCGGTTATCAGCCATGGTCCGAAGCAGGGTGTCCACCTCGTCCAGGGACAGGGCGCGATCACGAGCGTTTTCCGTGACCCCCGCATCCCGACTGGAAAGGGTTGCGGCGGGGTTGCTCGGGATAAGTTCCAGGGTCACGCCAAAATCCAGGACCTTGCGTATGTAGCGCCGGGCATCGTTGGCCACGGTGGGTGCTCCGCCGGCCTTGATGGCCTCAAGGCAGTCCAGGATATGACCGTCCTGAATCTTGTCCACGGGAAGTTGGCCCAGAAGGGGATTAATCCACTTACTGAAAACTCGCCAGGCGACCTGGGGGTGCTGAAGGCGGTCTTCCTGGGTGCGCCGGAACCAGGTGTCGGCCAGGGCGGCAAAAGAGCCGGCTGTTGCAGGGCTCATATTGAGGGTTTTCTGTTGCCGCCTGGTGGTGGAAATATCCTCGCCCCGGGCTACCCGCATGCGAAGCTCCGCGGCCATCTCTCGAGCCCGTTCCAGAGGGTAATCAGCCTCGGCACCGATGGTGTACTCCCGGCGCCTGCCTTCCAGTCGATAGCGCAGGACCCAGGCAGCGTATCCCCCGGCGCTGATGGTCAGGGTCAGGCCGGCGCCATCGGTGACGGCTGCCTGGCCGCCGGCTGCGATCAGGCGCCTGATCTCAAGGTCGGTAAGGGCATTACGTTTATGTCTGGGCATGGGTAGCTGTACCTGTGACGGGAGCAGCCAAACTCATTAGCTACCCAAAAAGCTACCTAAACATAACGGATTTAGAGAAATCCTGGAAGATGTTTCTAGCAGAAATGCCGAGACAAGTTATTGAAAAATAGTTTTTAATTCCAAATACCGGAATTTTCTGGAAATTACTCGATATTTTGAGCTTGCTCACGCATTTGCTCCACCAGCACCTTGATATCCACGGCTGCCTGGGTGGTCCGGATGTCCTGGGACTTGGAGGACAGGGTGTTGGCTTCCCGGTTGAATTCCTGGATCAGGAAGTCCAGCCGACGACCGATAGGCTCCTTGCTGTCCAGCACCTGGCGCATCTCGGTGAGGTGGCTTTCCAGCCGGTCCAGTTCCTCAGCCACGTCCATTTTCTGGGCCAGTATCACCAGTTCTTGCTCCAGACGTTCCTGGTCGAGGTCCTGGGTCAGCTTTTCCAGTTTCTCGACGATACGGTTGCGAATGTGCTCGTGAACCTCGGGCAGGGTGGTTTGCACCTCGGTGACTTTCTCGGCAATCCCCTCGCAGCGCTCCAGCAACATGTCCCGGAGGCGGCCGCCCTCGGAAAGCCGCCCTTCAATCAATTGGCCCAACCCCTGGTCGAGCAATGCGGTGGCGTGCCCGGTCAGGGGCGCCAGGTCCAACTTGGTCTCGGAGGTGACTCCCGGCCAGCGCAGCAATTCGATAGGGTTAATCGCGGCGGGCTCGGACATCTTGCTACTGACTTGTTCGGCCAGGTCTACCAGGCCTGCGAGCATTTCCTGGTTGATGGTCGGTAAGCCGGCGGCGCCGGCATTGGGTCGGAAACGGATACTGCAATCGACCTTGCCCCGGGTGAGGCGACTGGATACTTGCTGGCGTAATGCGGCCTCGTGAGCACGCAGTTCCTCGGGCAGTCGCAATTGCACGTCGAGGAAGCGATTATTTACGCTGCGAATTTCGCAGGTCAGGCTGCCTAAATCAGTTTCGAGTTCGCAACGGGAGAATGCGGTCATGCTCTGGGTCATAATGAGGTGCCTTGGGCGCTTTTGACGTCAGTTTGTAAAGTCAGTGGGGCAAGGGTCCTTGAGCGGGTATAATGCGCGGCTTCGGCCCGGGTTCCCTGGGCGCACAGTGTAACTGTTTAGACCAGACGAGGAATACCTCTTGAAGTTTGAAAGCGCGGAAATCAGCCTGGTAGGTACACGAGAAGAAAACCAGGACCGTGTGGCTGTCCTCATCGGCCAGCATTCCAGCCTTATGGTGGTAATGGATGGCATGGGCGGGCATGCCGACGGCGCAACCGCCGCGCAGGAAGCGCTGAACTCAATCGTTGAGTCTTTCAATAGCGCTGCCCAGCCGATATTCGATCCCATTGGTTTCTTGCACCGTGCAATTGGCAGTGCCCATGGTCGGCTGGTTGAACTGGGCAAGGATCTCCAGATTGATGCCAGGCCCAGGGCTACCTGTGCCATCGTGTTGTTTCAAGACGACGTGGCCTACTGGGCCCATGTTGGTGACAGCCGCATTTACCATCTGCGAGACGGCAAGATCATCGAACGCACACGGGACCACAGTCACGTGGAATTATTGCTCAGGGAAGGAGTCATTTCCGAGAAGGAAGTGCTCACTCATCCCATGCGTAACTTCGTGGAATGCTGTCTTGGTGGGGATGATTCATTGCCTGAAATGAGTGTTACCCGTCGCAAGGTAGTCAAAGGCGGTGACCTGTTACTAGTGTGTTCTGACGGCTTTTGGTCGGGACTACCGGAGGCGGACATAGCCACCTTGTCGGGCGTTCCGATAGAGCAGATGGAGAAGGGGCTTGAAGATCGCGCCCTGGCCGCGGTGGAAGCCAATCTGCCTCACGCCGATAATACGACCGTCGCCGTAGTGAGTTGTCAGGTCGCCTGAGGTTCAGCGCCAGCCGATCTTATCCAAATTTTTTCGTCCGCCCGCAGTGCCGGACGATACCGTTTACCCATCACAGGAGTTTCCATGCGTCCAAGTGGCAGAGCCCTCGATCAAATGCGCGATATTCGTTTTCAGCGCAATTTTACCCGTCATGCCGAAGGGTCCGTATTGACCTGCTTTGGCGACACGCAGGTGCTGGTTACCGCCTCGGTGGAAGAGCGTGTTCCAGGCTTCCTGCGAGGCAAGGGCCAGGGCTGGGTGACTGCCGAATACGGCATGCTGCCGGGTTCTACCCATACGCGAAATGCCCGGGAAGCCGCCCGGGGCAAGCAGGGTGGCCGCACCCTGGAAATTCAGCGCCTGATTGGCCGCTCGTTGCGGGCCGTGATGGACATGGGGGCCCTGGGCGAACGTACCGTGACCATCGACTGTGACGTATTGCAGGCAGATGGCGGCACCCGGACTGCATCCATCTCTGGCGGCTACGTGGCCCTGGTGGATGCCATGAATGGTTTGATCAAGAAAGGTCGGCTGAAGCGCAACCCGATCCACGGGCATGTGGCGGCAGTGTCTGTGGGTATGTACAAGGGTGAGGCGGTGCTGGACCTGGATTACCCCGAGGATTCCGAGGCCGAGACCGACATGAACGTGGTCATGAATGATGCCGGCGGGTTTATCGAAGTCCAGGGTACTGCCGAAGGACACGCATTCCGCCGGGACGAACTGAATCGCTTGCTGGACCTGGCTGCCATCGGGACAGACAAGATTGTTGAAGCCCAGCTCGCAGCGTTGGCGGGTTAACCGATGACCGGCAAACTAACCCGAATTGTGCTGGCTACCGGTAACCCGGGGAAGCTCAGGGAAATGCGTGCCCTGCTATCCGGGTTGCCAGTGGAAGTGGTGCCCCAGAGCGAATTTGATTTTGAGCCCGCCGAGGAAACCGGCCTGAGCTTTGTCGAGAATGCCCTGATCAAGGCGCGACATGCCTCGGCCCACACGGGCCTGCCGGCCATTGCCGATGATTCTGGCCTTGCGGTGGATGTGCTGGGTGGGGCGCCGGGTATTTATTCCTCGCGCTTTGCCGGCGAACAGGCCAGCGACCAGGACAATTTGCTGCAGTTGCTGGATCAAATGGAAGATGTGGACGATTCGGACAGGGTGGCGAGATTTCATTGCCTTGCAGTCTGGGTGAGTCATGAAGAGGATCCTGTGCCGCTGATTTGTCAGGGCGCCTGGGAAGGCCGCATTGCCCACCAGCCAAGTGGCGAGGGCGGGTTCGGCTACGACCCGGTGTTCCTGCTGCCAGACGGGCGGACCGCCGCACAGTTGACCAAAGAAGAGAAAAACAGCATCAGCCATCGTGCCCAGGCCATGAGCTGCCTGGTGTCGAAGCTGGCCGTGTTGCTGGGTCGGGGCTAGGGCGTCGCGACGGCCATGAGCGACCCGATTCCGCTGGCCTTATATGTGCACCTGCCCTGGTGCATACGAAAATGCCCCTATTGCGACTTTAACTCCCGGGCCCTGAAAGGAGCCCTGCCTGCGCAGGCCTATACCCAGGCCTTGATACGGGATTTTCGCCTGGCTATTGCTGAGTTGGACGGCCGCCCGGTGGAAACGGTGTTCTTTGGCGGCGGGACCCCCAGCCTGTTCCCTGCGTCTTATATCGCCCAACTGCTGTCGGTATTGCGGGAGGAATATCCCCTGAGTCCGGAAGCGGAAATCACCCTGGAAGCCAACCCGGGAACCCGTGAAGGGATCGATTTCGACGCCTTGCTCGAGGCCGGGGTGAACCGCCTGTCGGTGGGCGCCCAGACCTTCGATCCGGACATGCTGCATCGGCTGGGGCGGATTCATACTGGGGACGATATTCCCCTGACGGTGGAGCAGGCGCGGCAGGCGGGCTTTGCCAATATCAACCTGGATATCATGCATGGCCTGCCTGGACAGCTGCCGGCCATGGCCGCCAATGACCTGGAGCAGGCCCTGGCCCTGGAGCCGGAACATTTGTCCTGGTATCAGCTGACCATAGAGCCCAACACGGTATTCGACGCCAATCCTCCGGAGTTGCCCGGCGAGGAAATTCTCTGCGACATCCAGGACCGGGGTAGCGAGATTCTCACTGACGCAGGGTTTGTGCAGTACGAAGTGTCTGCCTGGTCGCGGCCTGGCGATGAATGTCGCCACAATCTGAATTACTGGCGGTTTGGTGACTACCTGGGGATAGGGGCCGGCGCCCATGAGAAGCTCACCCTGGACAGCGGAATCGTGCGCAGCGCCCGCTGGCGCAATCCGGACCGGTACCAGCAAAAGCTCGCTGAGGATCAGCGCTCTGTGGAGCGCAAAGAGCCCCGGGGCCAGGAACTGGTGTTCGAGTTCATGCTCAACGCCTTGAGGCTGCGGGCCGGGTTCACCCTGGAGTTGTACTCCCGTCGCACCGGCCTGGATCCGCAGACGATTTTGCCCCGCCTCCAGCGGGCGAAACAGCGGGGGCTGATGGAGACATGGGGCTCTGATGGCTGGCGTCCAACCGATCTGGGCTTCCGTTTCCTGAACGATTTACAGCTATTGTTCCTGGATGACGCCGCGCAGGGATGAGTTGAGAGGCGGTTTACCCGTTTCGACATCGGCCGGTCGGGAGTTAAATTTGACGTTTTGTGAGGGGCTTGCGGCGGTCCGCCCGGGCGCTCTCAAGATGCTGTTTTTACAGGATTCGGACGGCCGCTGGCGGGAATTACTAACAGAGTGAACCAAGAACTCTCGAGTTGGATGGTAACTGTCGGACCTCACCAGGCAGGCAGGCAGGGGGCGTCCTAACCCATTGAAAAATATAATTAAAATTGTGTGGCTAATTTCTGTCCAACAGTTCAGGAACACTGAAAAATAAGCTCCGAAATGCATTTTCCCAGTATTAATTCACAGAGTTATCCACAGGTTTTGTGGATAATTAATAAAGTCGAAGACAGGTCCAATATTGCTTGGGTAAGTTAAAGTTAAATGTGAAGAGAGGGGCCGCAAGTTGTTGATGTTTGCTTAAGCCGTAATCCGGGCTTGTCAGATGTTCGGGTAAACGTTACACTTCGCGCCCTTTTTATAGGCAGAGGCTGGACGGGAAACGTCATGAAAGCGGATATCCACCCGGAATACAAAGAAATCAAGGTTATTTGCAGCTGTGGCAATGACTTCACCACTCGATCCACACTTGGAAAAGAGTTGCACGTCGAAGTCTGTTCTCAGTGCCATCCCTTCTACACTGGCAAACAGAAAACTCTGGACGCCGGTGGACGAGTGGATAAATTCCGTCGCAAATACGGAATGGCCGGCAAGTAGTATTGCTGACCAAAAACCTGATTGTTCAGGAAAAGGCGCCCTTCTACGGGCGCCTTTTTTTATGCGTCTAACCCTATCCAGGGCCTGCAGAATCGTGCTGCCAGCCGATTAAAACGTGGCTTATACTGATTGCCTCTCCAAAGGCGCTAGTCTAGTGTTTGAGCCGGATGCGGACGGGTTCCCCGTTGCGCGACTGGTCTGCGTAGCAGGCCTGAGTAACTGACTACAACCAGGTGCGACTTAAACTGGATGAGACCGCTTGGGCGGATATTGTCCCGACCAGGTGGAGCCCTGAAATTCTGCATGACAGGAAGCCGAGTATGACCGATAAGACATTTTCCCTCACAAATAACGTCACGGGTGATTCCGTGGAATTGCCCGTTCACCAGGGGACCATGGGTCCGGATGTAGTGGACATAGGCACTCTTTACCGGAATCACGGGGTATTTACCTTCGATCCGGGATTTGTGTCTACCGGCAGCTGTGAAAGCCAGATTACCTATATCGATGGTGAGAAAGGGGTCTTGTTGTACCGCGGCTACCCGATCGAACAACTGGCCGGCAAGTCGAATTTCATCGAAGTAGCATATTTGCTGCTGTACGGTGAATTGCCGTCCAAGACCCAGCTCAGTGATTTCAGCGGCTCGATCACCCATCACACGATGATCAATGAAACCCTGTTGCGTTTCTTCAACGGCTTCCATTACAACGCGCACCCGATGGCCATGGTCTCGGGCGTGATCAGCTCCATGTCGGCCTTCTACCATGACTCCATGAAGATTGATGATCCGGTGCATCGCGAGATTTTTGCCCACCGTGTTATCGCCAAGATTCCGACCGTCGCGGCGGCAGCCTACAAGCACTCCATGGGTCAGCCGTTTATTTACCCGCGCAATGACCTGGATTACTGCAGCAACCTGTTGAATATGTTCTTCTCGGTTCCCTGCGAGCCTTATGAGATCAACCCGATTGCCGCCGAGGCCATCGACCTGCTGTTCATCCTGCATGCCGATCATGAGCAGAACTGCAGCACCTCTACAGTACGCTTGGCCGGCAGTTCCGGCGCCAACCCCTATGCAGCCATTGCCGCAGGCGTTTCAGCCCTGTGGGGGCCCGCTCACGGCGGTGCAAACGAAGCCGTGCTGAAGATGCTGAACGAGATTGGCTCGGTTGAGAACATTCCGAAGTTCGTGGCCCGGGCCAAGGACAAGAATGATCCCTTCCGCCTGATGGGCTTTGGTCATCGCGTTTACAAGAACTTCGACCCGCGGGCCACGCTGATTCGTGACATGTGCCACAAGGTCCTCAAGGGCATGGGCGGCGCTGAGAATGCCCCGCTGTTTGAACTGGCCCTGGCCCTGGAAGAAGTTGCCTTGAAGGACGAGTACTTCATTGAGAAGAACCTGTACCCGAACGTGGACTTCTACTCCGGCATTATTTACCGGGCGCTGGGTATTCCGGTATCCATGTTCACGGTGATGTTTGCCGTTGCACGTACCGTGGGCTGGGTTGCTCACTGGCTGGAAATGATCTCCGATCCCCAGGGTCGTATCGGTCGTCCGCGCCAGTTGTACACCGGCGCCGCCTTGCGCGACTACGTTCCCGTATCCGGCAGGGATTAAGTATCAGACCTGTGTCAGGGCCTGGACCTCAGCGGTCCGGGCCCTGCGCATGGGCTTGCCATCCACCGGGCTCAGCGGCGCCTCACGCACCGCGTCCGTAGGAAAGGCGACAATTTCAAACCCCACCTCTCCTGCTACGAATACAAAGCACGGGTAGCTGTTGCTCCGGTCTCCGGCGTAGCGCATCTGCCGCTCGCCGCTATGGTAGGGGATGTCGTGCTCCAGCAATGCAATGGCCACCTGTTCCGGAGTGTCGGTAAACAGGTGCAGTTGCACCTCGGAGTGGGAGAGGGCTGTTCCGGTGAGTACCGGGCCCACCAGTTGGGGATTGAAGCGGTCCAGCATTTTCATGGCCTGGAAAGCCGCCTGCCGCAGCGTTGATATGGCGCCCAGGTGTTCATCCCCGCCGAACAGGCGCTGGTATTCCACCAGTGCCTCCTCTATTTCCCGATTGCTGGGCAGGGATTTTTCAGGAGCGCCAAGGCGCTCTGCGGCCTTGCGCTTTGCCAGGTGAAAATCGGCCAGTGATTGCTGGGCCATGATCCTGGCCGCTTCCAGGGCCACGGCCTGGCGCATCTGATCAATTCTTTGCGTGGATCGCTTTGCCATCGCGCTCTCTCAGCCCGGCCCGGAGTGACTAGAACAGGGCGTCGTCATCCTTTTTCTTATCATCGCCAGACAGGTTAAAGGGGTCTTCATTCCCGGAATTCTCGTCATTGCCGGTGTTCTTGCCAGGCAACATGTTCTCACGGAAGGTCTCGAAGATAGCGTTGCGATCCCCGGCGGCGGCAAGCTTGCCTGTCTGGGGATCAATGCGCACCGTGACCAGGCCAGCTGGTGGCTCAAGGGGATGCTCCCGGGTTCCGGCCAGGGCTTCTCGCATGAAATAAATCCACAGCGGCAGCGCGGTGCGACCACCTTCCTCCCGACGACCCAGTGAGCGTTCCTGATCAAAACCTACCCAGGCGGTGGCAACCAGGTCTGCATTGAATCCGCTGAACCAGGCGTCGCGCCGGTCGTTGGTGGTGCCGGTCTTGCCGGCAATGTCCTGGCGCTTCAGTTCCCGGTACGCCCGCACACCCGTGCCACGCTGGATGACGCTACGCATCATGTCGTACACCAGGTAGACGTTCTGGGGATTCACGGCCAGGGGAGCCATGTTTACCAGTCCCTGGTCAGCGAAGTGCCCGGCAACCAGGCTGGTTTCCAGATTGCTGGCCTCTATCTCAACGGGTTGTTCGATCGGACTGATTTCCAGCTCGCTGCCCTGGGCCGGAAACAGCCCGAACTCATCGTTAATTGTGACGGGCGGCTGGCTGGCAACGGTTTCGGGCTCCGGGATCTCGTCTATCTCGGGCTCCGCGACAGGCGCCTCGGTACAACTGGGGCAGACCACCAGCGGGTTCGC
>Ga0208304_10000324_pt1 | contig 26621 bp, 26 predicted proteins | sample ColrivemetaGS713_FD_187603 | JGI IMG/M metagenome (GOLD analysis project Ga0208304, IMG submission 187603) | Estuarine microbial communities from the Columbia River estuary - Flood tide ETM metaG S.713 (SPAdes) (version 2) | ecosystem: Environmental > Aquatic > Marine > Intertidal zone >... | reverse complement strand
CCCTACCTGCCACGGACGCGCAGGGTGCACTCTGTGCACCGTCCAACAGGTGCTTTTTTGGCGCAAGGTACACGTTCATGGATAGATCAGAGACCCCTCAGATCGTTACCAGGGCAAATCGTAGAACCACGCCAGTGACAGGCTCAGGCTGACCCAGACAATTACCTGCAAGGGTATTCCCACCCGCAGGAAGTCACTGAACTTGTAGCCGCCGGCGCTCATAACCAACAGGTTCGTCTGGTATCCCATGGGGGTCATGTAGCTCATGTTCCCGCCCAGCAGCACCGCCAGTACGAATGGTTCCACCGGTGCGCCCAGGGTGGTTGCGATGGAAAAGGCGATCGGCGTGCCGATGGCTGCGGCTGCATTATTGGTGACCGCCTCGGTGAGTAGCGCCATGGCCAACATGAGCATGCTCACTTTCATGGCGACCGGCATGGGCCCCGCTGCATAAACAAACAGTTCGGCCAGGTACTGCGCCGCCCCGGTTACCACCAGGTATTTGCCAAGCGCCAGGCTGGCCACGATCACCATGATGATCGAAAAATCCACCGCACTTTTCATGCTGCTACGGTTCAGGCAACCGGTAAGCAGCATGGCGACCACCCCCGCCAGGGCTGCCGCGGAGATAGGCAAAAAGCCGGTGCCTGCAAGCAGAACGACACCACCCATGATGCCTGCTGCAAGGGGCGCCTGGCGGGACACCGGCACATCCAGGGTTCCGTCCAGCACCAGGATTTCCCCACTGTGCTTCCATTTCTGGATTTTCTCCAGGGTTCCCTGGACCAACAAAACGTCGCCGGCATGCAGGAGGGTTTCCCCGGGGTTCAGATCGCCATGTTCCCCGGGTCTGTGCAGGGCGATCAGCAGCAGTCCATGTTTGTACTGCAGATTCAGTTCATCAAGGCTGTGACCATTGAGATAGGAACTGTTGGTCACCACGACCTCGGCCAACTGCTCGTCTGGTTCGGGGGTTTCATCGTCATCGGTCTGGGGATCCGGCTCACGCTGCTGAAGCCGTGCACCCAGGGCCTGTTCAAAATCTTTCAACCGTTCCGGAGTATCCCTGAGATGAAGCCGGTCGCCGGCCAGGAGCTTCAGGGTGGGTAGTTTCGCCAGGTGCAGGCCGTCCCCGCGTTCTATGCTCAGCACCTTCATATCGCCCTCGCCTGCGGCCAGCGCTTCGGAAAACGCCTTGCCTACGAATTCGCTGGATTCAGTCAGGTGCATTACCGCGTCGAATACTCGCGGCGAGGTATGGGGCATGGGCGGGTGACGAGTTGGGATCAGTTTTGGCGCCACCAACCAGAGAAACACCAGGGCGATAACCATTCCCACGCTGGCGGGGGCGAAGAAATCGAACATGCCAAAATCTGCCAGTCCCATGTCCTGGGCGATACCGACCACCAGCAGGTTTGTCGAGGTGCCGATAGTGGTGGTCATGCCGCCGAGAATCGTGGCGTAGCCCACGGGCATCAGGATGCTTGAACTGGAAAGCTTGTGGCGTATGCACACCGAGACCAGCAGGGGCAGCAACATCGCAACGATGGGCGTGTTGTTCATGAACATGGAACACACTGCTGCGGTCACCAGTGTCAGCGCAAAGGCAATAGTGGGTGATCGGCTCCAGGCCTTGCCCAGGATGGTGGCCAGGGAATTCAGTGCGCCCGATTGCTCCAGACCCTTGGCGCACACCATCAGGGCCACGATCGCCACCAGTGCCTGGTTGCCAAAGCCGGCAAACAGATCGGCGGGAGTCAGTTGTACGCTTCCGGGCACCGGGGGAAGCCATTGAACGGCCATGGCGATGACTGTCAGCAGCAATAGCGCCGAACTGGCCAGTGGTATTTTTTCCCTGGTAAATAAAAACAGTGCACAGGCCACCAGTAGCATGGCTGCTACTGCCTGGATGTCGGGTGAGGTTGGCACGTGACCTGTCCTTTGTCGCTCGAGCTACTTTTATAGCCCCGTAAGTCGGACCATGACAACACGAATCGGCATCAATGTTCATCCCGGGATTGCATTTCGGTCGGCCCATCGCGCAGACTGCCCGAAACCTTTTGTCTGGATTCATGCCCAAGGAGTGTTTCGCCATGCAACGATTGATCGCCCTGTTCAGCCTGTTTTTTTTCCTGAGCCCCGGGGTCGTAATGGCCGAGACGACGCTGGCTGACAGCGTGGATGCGCTGGCCCCCCAGATCGATGCCCGGGTACTGGAATGGAGGCGGTATTTCCATGAACACCCGGAGCTGAGCAATCGCGAGTTCAACACCGCCAAGGTGATCACCAAGGCGCTGGAAGACATGGGCATGGAAGTCTGGAAAGACGTTGCCCACACCGGTGTGGTGGGCATACTCAAGGGTGGCAAACCGGGCCCGATAGTGGCTATTCGCGCGGATATCGATGCGCTTCCGGTGGAAGAAGTTAATGACCTGCCGTTCAGGTCGGTGGCCCGGGGCGAGTACCGAGGCGCTGATACCGGCGTCATGCATGCCTGCGGTCACGACACCCACATTGCCCTGGGACTGGGAGCAGCCGCGATCTTTGCCGAGCTGCGCGAACAGGTGCCTGGCACCATCATGTTCATATTCCAGCCGGCCGAGGAAGGCGCACCCGAGGGTGAAGAAGGCGGCGCATTCCTGATGCTCAAGGAAGGATTGTTTGAACGCATGAAGCCTGATGCGATTTACGGCCTGCATGTCTGGTCCGCGGGCAACGCAGGTGAAATCACATACCGCTCCGGGCCCCTGATGGCCAGCGCCGACGGTTTCCAGATCGATATCTACGGACGCCAGACCCACGCTTCGCGACCCTGGGGCGGTATCGACCCCATCGTGACCGCGGCCCAGGTGGTCATGGGTCTGCAAACCATCGCCAGTCGCCAGGTTAACGTGACCAAGGCGCCCTCAGTGGTCTCTGTGGGCCGCATAAACGGTGGTATTCGGGGCAATATCATTCCCGACCACGTGGAAATGCTCGGTACCGTGCGTGCGTTTGATCCGGCAATGCGCGAAGACATAAAGCGCCGTGTTGAGCACACCGCCAAGACCATTGCCGAGAGCCAGGGCGCCCGCGCCGAGATCAAGTGGGAGTTCGGCTATCCGGTGACCATCAACGAGCCGGCCCTGACCGAGCGTAGCGTGAAAGTGCTGAATAAGGTGGTGGGGGCTGAGCATGTCAGCCAGTCGGATTTAATCACCGGCGCCGAGGATTTTTCCTTCTTCCAGCAGCAAGTTCCGGGCTTTTACTTTTTCCTGGGAGCAACTCCCGTGGGCCAGGATGCAAGCATGGCGCCCAGCAATCATTCGCCTATGTTTTTTGTGGATGAGAGCACCCTGCCGGTAGGCTTGAAAGCGCTGGCTGGCCTGGTAGCCGAAAGGCTTGAGAATCCGTAAGGGGTCTAGCCGGACGGAAGTTCTATCTTGAATTCAGCGCCGCTGAGGACCTGTGAGTCCCCGGCGCTGACACGTCCACCGTGGTGTTCGGCAATCAGCTTCACCACGTGCAGGCCCAGTCCCAGGTGCGGGCTGCCATCGCGCTTGCCCCGCTGGGATACCAGTGAGTCGAATAACTTCTCTCGTGCCTCCACGGGTAACCGTGGGCCTTGGTTGGCCACACTGAGCAGCCAGCGATCATTTTCCTGCTCAAGATGAATCTGGATCAGGCCCTTATTGGGACTGAACTCCACCGCGTTTTCCACCAGCTTGTCCATCATCTGTGCCAGCAAGTCCGGGGCGCCATTCATGGGGCATGGCTCGTCAGGGGTCAGGGACTCAAAGCGTCTCTCGGGAAAGGCGTCACGGTAGCCATTGCACAGCATCTCGACCAGTTGCCCCAGGTCCAGGGTTTCGTGCTCGGAGTGCCGCACGCCTTGTTCGATACGGGCCGCTTCGCGCAGGGCCGAGAGAATCCGGTGCAAGCGGTTGACCCCCTCCTCTGCCCGGCGCAAATAGGGTCGCGCGGAATCAGGCAGGTCTTCGTGTTCCAGGTTATCCAGGGAGGATTTCACTACCGTCATGGGAGTGCGTAATTCGTGGGCCAGGGTATCTCCCAGGTTTTTCAGGTAGAGCGTGTATTCATCCAGTTCCCCCAGCAGGGACTGGAAGCTGCGGGCCAGGTCCCCCAGTTCATCTTTTCGACGGGTACCGGGCAGCGCGGTGTCCAGGCGTCCGCCGGGTTGCAGGGCCTGGCTCGCCGCATCACGCAGGCGACGAATACGCATGGAAAGGTAAGTGGAGTAGCCCAGCAGGCCCGCTGCGGCCAGCAGGGTCGCTATCAGCGATAGACCCACCAGTCTGCTCAGGGCCTGGTCAGCCAGGGTCAGTACCCGGGAGGTGACCTGCTCCACGACCAGGATGCCCGCGGGTTCGCCTCGGTGATACAGGGCAATCGCATGGCTGAGGATAAGGCGGTCATTGTCCGGCATGGCGTACAGATGGGTTATCGGTTTATCCGGTGAACCCGATTCAGTGACCTCGTCTGCCAACCTGGCCACATCAGAAAGATCCTGTGGGTAATCCGGGTACTGGCGATCAAGGGCCAGGCGATACAGCCGGGCGTTGATGCTCATGGGCTTTTGCCCGTTCCCTGGACCCGGTTCGGCCGGAGCCAATTCGCCTTCTCGCGCCAGCACCCAGCCCCGTGGGCCGCTTAAAGACACTCTCTGGTTTTCGCTGTTGTAGCGTGCCAGCAGGCCGGGCAGGTCCTCGCTGCCATAGATCATCAGGCCGGGACGCATCTGTTCATTACTGATGGACCCTGCGAGGGCTTGCTGGCTGGCATCACGCAGCAGGAAACCCATGCGGCCTTCAACCATGATGGCCGGAATCCGGATTTCGATATGAGCGCGCAGGGTGGACTCCTGCCTGCTGGCCTGTATCCGCCACTCTACCGATTCGGGGGATTCAAGCCTTGACGGACTGGTCGCGCCGGGTGGTGTGGGCTCGAAGCGAAATCGCTTGAGCCGGCCCTGTTTGTCTTCAAGGGCCAGGATGACATCCATGTTCTCGCCCAGGCCGGGAGTATCCAGGTACAGGTAAAAATATTCTCCCTCTTGCCCGGCCAGGTAGCGTGTCTGGTTCGAATCGGCATTTGCGTGCCATGGGGTGGGCAACGTTGCCTGCTGCCAGTCGTCGGAAAACCCGTCCAGGGTGGGTGCCTGGGTAAGGCGGCGGATGTACAGGTCATGAGCCGGGTAGGAGGGCTGGGCGTCCACCGCATCCGATCCGTAGAGTGATCGGTCTCGCTCCTCCAGGCGGCTGGCAATGAGTTCTGCCCTGTCATGCAGGGAGTTTTCTTCTGCCTGGCGCAACACCGATTCCAGTTCCGCCACGTACTGGAATCCCGCCCAGGGCAGGACCAGGGTCAACAGGCTCACCAGGATGAGTTGCCAGCGCAGCTTCACGGGGAAATGTTGTCCTCGCTCCATCGGTAGCCCATGCCATACATGGTTTCGATGGCGTTGAACCCGGAATCCAGTTCCTGAAATTTACGCCTGATGCGCTTGATGTGGGAGGTCACCGTACTGTCGTCCAGCACGGTATTGGCGGCGTCCATCAATTGCTGGCGATTTTTCACGTGACCTGGCCGCCGGGCCAATGCATGCACCAGCCAGAATTCAGTCAGGGTCAGTCCCAGTGGCTGTTCGCGCCAGCGGGCGCTCATCCGCTCAAGGTCCATTTCCAGTTCGCCCTGGCGTAACAACTGGGGTTGCTCCGAGACCGAGCGTCGTGCATCGAGTCGGCGGAACAGGGCAACCACCCTGGCAATCAGGTGGGCCAGGCTGATGTCCTTGGTCAGGTAGTCGTCCGCCCCAAGGCGCAGGCCGGAAATCGCATCCAGTTCACTGTCCAGGGCAGTAAGGAAAATGATCGGCAGTTCTGGTGAGCGGCTTCGTAATTCACGGCACAGGTCGAAGCCCCCTTCCGGTTCGTCCCCCAGGCCCACGTCGATCACAACCAGGTCGGGCAGTCTTGAACCGAAGGCCTCCAGGGCTTCGGGCCGGTCGCGGAAGGTATTGACTCGATAGCCCTGGCGCCTGAATGCGTCGGCGTAGTTCTCCCGCAGGGCGGGTTCATCTTCAACGATGGCGATGGTGCGTTTCATAGTGGATCAAAACATACCACGCAATGGGCAACCTGGTTTCGAACAAAATGGCATTGCCATAATTCGCCATGATTTGCCTCCAGCCTGTCACGAGTCCGACCGACCCAGGACATAGCCTTTCGATGAAATGGGCGGGTGTTTTCAACAACCGCAATGGGGGAACTGGCAATGAACAGGCGAGGTACAACGGATCATCGGAGGCAGGTGGAGCGGGGCCTTCCCTGGCACCGGAAAAGTGACTGCGACGACCCGGCCGGAAGTCCGGCCTGGCAAGCCTGGGTTCACAGGCATTGCTGGTCTGGGGGGCGGGCGACCAGGATTCAGGGCGACGAGCCGGCTTTTGGATTGCGCAGACAAACCGGAAATGACAGAAAAAGCGTGGTTAAAAACCGTTCAGTCCTTTATTTGGCGGGGTTTTCGCCTGGAAATTATCTCGGGTGACCGGGGAGTTTGGGTCGGGCTGGCAGCCCCTCTAAGGTGCACGTAACGTGAATTATCAAGGCCTTGGGCCCCTATCGGCCCAAGAAACCGCTTAACAAGCCCCCGCGGATCTATGTTGCGCTGCGACAGGCCCCGCTTTTACTTCGGAAAACCCTAGTTGTTACAGGAAGTTGTCTGTCCTAAAACGACCTTTGTGAACGAGGCAGGGTTGCGTTTACCGTATGCATGTTCCATGCGGAAACCGCGATTTACACACATATTTAAGTGACCAATTTTTAAATTCTAAAAAAACGACTAATTAATTGGTTAGCGACCTGCTCCGCACAAGAAGACCCTACGTCATAGGAGGTGACGAGTAGTTCCGTAAGGAATTGCATTTGCCGGGACCAATGGACGGAAAAAATTATGACGACACCAAGGACAATTGCCAGACAAATTGCGTGGGTAGCTACCGCGCTGGTTCTGGCGGCTACAGCTACTACAGCCTTTGCTGAAGCCACCATAAACTGTGCGATGTGCCATGACGAAGTTGCTGTCACCTCGACGGCGCATTTGTCACTGGGCTGCCAGGACTGCCATACCAACGTAATTTCCAAGCGCCACAAAGCGGCTGATGTAGCCGAATTGATGGGTGACGACATTTGTGCCCAATGCCACCGAATGGCTGTCAGGGCGCTGAGTAAGAGTGTCCACAAGGATGGACCCGGTTGCCAGGACTGCCACGACAAGGGTCACGTTGTCGGGATGAATGGCCACAACTCGACCTCGACATCGAGTGTTAGTCCTATTCACCAGCCGCGGACCTGTGGCAAGTGCCACGACGACCCGCCGGAACTGGTGCAGGGATATGTGGACAGCGTTCATGGTCATGGCCTGCTTATCGGGGGACTGAATGTCGCTCCCGCATGCAGCGCCTGTCATGGAACCCACAAGATTCTTCCGATTCATGATCCCAATGCGCCTACCTCTCATGAGAAGTCGCCAGAAATGTGCGGTCAGTGCCATGAAGGCATTCTGACAGTCTGGAAAGACCAGAGTGCTCACGGTGAAACCTGGAAGGCCGGAACAGGCGAAGGTCCTGTATGCATTACCTGCCATGCCTCACACGCCATTGACGATCCTGTCCATAACGCACCGAGACTGCATTTCCCTGACCAGTGCGGGGACTGCCATGGCGAGTTGTACAGCTCTTATCGGGGAGGCTTCCACGGCAAGTTCACCAAGCTGGGCCTGGTGGCCTCAGCAACCTGTGCTGATTGCCACTCTCCTCACAAGAACCTGGGTGTCGACGATCCTAATTCCACGGTGCATATCGACAACCGTGCAGCGACCTGTGGCAAGTGCCATGGAGAAGTCTCTGCTGCGTTCCTGCAGATAGACATGCATAACGATCCGACGGATCCCACCGACAATGCCTATGTCTATTACATCTATATCTTCATGATGGGCTTGTTGATCAGTGTGTTCGCGTTCTTTGGTATCCACGACTTGTTGTGGTTGCAAAGAGCGGCTGTGGGCGCCGTGCGAGGTGAGTACGGTAATAACGGCAACAGTCTCCAGGAAGGTCAGTATGTGCGTCGCTTCCGCGGCCTGTATATCGCGATGCATATCGTGATTGTGCTCACATTCCTGACCCTGGCGCTGACCGGCTTGCCATTGAAGTTTGATACCGCTCCGTGGGCACAGTCTCTGATGGACTTCCTCGGGGGCATCGACTCGGCCAGGTTCCTGCATAGGGCTGCGGCCATCGGTACCTTTGGTTATGCCTTCTTCCATTTCGCGCACCTGATCAAGCGCATCGTTACCGGTGAGCGGAAATATCTGTTCTGGGGCCCCAATTCAATGGTTCCCCAGTTGCAGGATCTCAAGGATATTGGCAGTAACATGCGTTACTTCCTGTACCTGGGACCGCGTCCGGAAGGCGATCGCTGGACGTATTGGGAGAAGTTTGACTACCTTGCGGTGTTCTGGGGGATTATAATCATCGGCTTGTCCGGCCTGATGTTGTGGATCCCGGCCTTCTTTACCCAGTTCGTACCCGGATGGGTGATTAACGTGGCCTACATCGTGCATAGCGATGAAGCCTTGTTGGCTACCGGATTCATATTCGTCTTCCATTTCTTCCATACCCATCTTCGGCCTGAAAGTTTCCCCATGGATCCCGTGGTGTTTACTGGCAGAATGCCGCTGGAGAAGTTCAAGGAAGAGCGTCCGCGTGAATACAAGCGGATGGTGGAGAACGGCACGCTTGAGAAAGCTCTCTGCGAGCCGCCCACCAAAGAAGAGATGGTCTGGGTGTACTTCTTTGGGTTCACAGCACTTTCCATAGGTGTGGCACTTGCTGTAGCTATTTTCTGGGCGTTACTGAGCCATTGAGGCTGATAGCATTGGAATATGTATAAGACGAAGGTCACAAGTGCTTAATGCACTGCGATAATAGCGCCCTGCTCCCCTCCCTCCTCATCGGGGGGAGGGGACTTATTTGGCTCCGCTAGAAGATGGCGGGGTTGCTTTGTTAAGCAATGGATTGCATTAAAAACAAAGAGTTAACTCATAATATTTGCAATTCAACTGTAGAGTAATAGGGGCCAGTCATGGCAAAAGACTTTTTCGCTGCGCTAACGCGTAACACTATCAGCCTGGCCGGTACGGCCATGGTTGTCGCGAGCGCCACGCTCATCATCACGCTGTTTGTTATTCAACAGATTGGTTTTGAGGGTGGAGCTTACCTGGGTCTCATCACGTTCGTGGCTTTGCCCATGGTCCTGATGATGGGTCTGGTTCTGATTCCTCTGGGCATCTCACGCGAGCGCAAGCGCCTCGCCGCTGCTGCTGCCGAGGGTGAAGAGGTCGTTGCACGTTTTCCGGTTCTCGATCTGAATACCGAAAGCACGCGCAAAAACGTAATCATGTTCCTGGTATTTACGACCATCAGTATCGTGATCCTGGGATCAGCCACCTACAAGGGCGTACATATCATGGATTCGGTAGAGTTCTGTGGAACTGTCTGCCATACCGTGATGCAGCCCGAGTACGTTGCACACCAAAGATCTCCCCATGCACGGGTTCCTTGTGCGGATTGCCACATTGGTCCGGGCGCTGACTGGTTTGTGAAGTCAAAGATTTCCGGTTCATGGCAGTTGATTGCGGTATCGCTGGATATCTATCCCAAGCCGATTCCCACGCCTATCCATAACCTTCGTCCTGCACGTGAAACCTGCGAACAGTGCCATTGGCCGACGAACCATGTTGGCGACCTGCTGAAGGTCAAGACTGTTTATGCGGAAGATGAAGTCAATACCGCAGCCCAGACTGCAGTGTTGTTGCGAGTTGGTGGCCTTGCCGGGCGTGAAAACTCGGGTATCCATTGGCACGTAAATCCTGATGTGCAGATTCGCTATCGTTCAGATGACGCCAGGGAAAACATCTACGACATCGAACTCACCGCTGCGGATGGCACCGTCAAGACCTACCTGGCTGGCGAAGTACCGGAAGAGGCTCAGGAATGGCGCACCATGGATTGCGTGGATTGCCATAACCGTCCGTCTCACCAGTACAAAATGCCTGGTGAGGAAGTTGATCTGGCCATGGCCAGTGGCGACATTGCCAAGGACCTGCCGTTTATCAAGCGCGAATCCATGCGTTTGCTGCAGGTCGGTTACGAGAGTCATGTGCAGGCTACGGAAGAAATTCCAGCTGGCCTGATGGCTTTCTATACTGCCGAGTATCCCGAACTGGCTGCATCCAGGGCCGATGCCTTGAGCGCGGCAGGAAATGAACTGGTGGAGATTTATACCTCCAACGTGTTCCCGGCGATGAAGGTGGATTGGGGTACCTACCCGAACCACATTGGTCACCAGGAAACACCCGGTTGCTTCCGTTGCCATGATCGTAAGCACAAGACTGAAGACGGAGATCGCATCACGCGTAAGTGCGATACCTGCCATACCTTGCTGGCTGACGAAGAAGTGGATTCAGAGATTCTGGAAATTCTGAACCCCTGATAAAGAGTGTAGAAGCCGGGCGGATCGAAAGGTCCGCCCGGTTTTTTTTGTCCGCTAAAAGTCTGGCCCGGAAGCGGCGTTGGATTTATCCGTTGCTGTTCAGCAACTCTCCGCTGGCACGCATGCGTCGGTACATCCAGCCCATGGTCAAACCCCTGGCAGCCATGAACAGGGTGAAGGCCAGCCACAGTCCATGGTTTTGCATGCCCTGGGTGAAATACCAGGCAGGTAAGAACACCAGGAAAGTGGAGACGAGCATGGTGTTACGCATTTCCTTTGCGCGTGTTGCGCCCACGTAGACGCCGTCAAACAGGAAGCTCCACACCGAGATCAGCGGCGACAGGATCATCCATGGCAGGTATTCGCCAGCCACCTGGCGAATCTCCGGCAGACCCGTCAGCAAATTAACCAGCGCATCGCCCAGCAACAGGTAAATCACGCTGAAGCACAGTGCAACCGCCAGCGACCACTGCAGGGAGACGCGCACAGCTTGATCCAGGCCGGCCTCACTGCCCTCCCCCACGGCTCTGCCTACCAGGGCCTCCGCTGCGTTGGCCAGGCCATCGAGCAGGTAGGCGGTGATGTGTTGGAAGTTCAACAGCACCGCGTTGGCTGCCAGGATCGCCGGACCCATGCGCATGCCCTGGGCGGTGATAAAGAAAAACGTGAATAGCAGGGACATGGTCCTGATCATTAGATTGGTGTTCACCGACAGCAGTTTCCGGAAACGCCCAAGATCGAGTATCTGCTCGCGCTGCCAGGTGCCGGGGTTGTCGCGCAGGATAGGTCGAAGCAGGGCGAGTCCGCACAACAGTCCGATGTATTCAGCCAGGGCGGAGGCCAGGGCCACCCCGTCGGTTTCCATGCCCATGCCTACTACAAACACCAGGTCCAACAGGATGTTCACGCTGGTTATGACCACCAGCAGGATCAGCGGCGCCCGCCCGTTCTGCATGCCGATGAACCAGCCCAGCAGGACGAAGTTGCACAGGGTGGCCGGAGCACTCCAGATGCGGATGTCGAAATAGGTCTGGGCGAGTTTCTCCACGAAACCATCGGCCCCGATCAGCGTCAGGCCCGCAGAGCCGAGCAAACCCTGGAGCAGGATGAGGGCAAGGCTAAGAACCAGGGCGCTAAGAAAACCCTGGCCGAGTACGGTTCGCAATTCGGAATTCTGGGCGCGGCCGAATGCCTGGGCGGCCAGTCCGGTGGTGCCCATGCGCAGGAAATTGAAGCCCAGGTAGAGGATGCTGAACAAGGTGGAGCCCACGGCCACCGCGGCCAGGTAGTCGGGGGCATCGAGATGCCCCATGACCGCAGTGTCCACGGCGCCCAGCAGGGGCACCGTGGCGTTGCTGATAATCAGTGGCGCGGCAATCCGCGCCACTTGTCTGTGGGAGTACGGGTTCACGTCCGGCGTGTGCCGGACAGTCGGCCGTTTATCAGAATGCGTTGTGACCCGTCAGTTCTTTGCCGATCACCAGTTTGTGTACCGTCTCGGTACCTTCGTAGGTAATCACGCTTTCCAGGTTCAGGGCATGACGAATCGGGCAGTACTCGGCGCTGATACCGGCTCCACCCAGGATGTCACGGGCATCGCGTGCGATATCCAGGGCCATGCGTACGTTGTTCCACTTGGCCATGGAAACGTGGGAGGGCTGCATGGTTCCTGCATCCTTCATACGACCCAGGCGCAGCGCCATCATCTGTGCCAGGGTGATCTTGCGGCTCATCTCTGCCATGCGGATCTGGATGGTCTGGGTGTGGTCCAGCGGACGGCCAAACAGGACCCGGTCCTGGGTGTACTTGAGTACTTCGTCCAGGCAGGCCTGTGCTGCACCGATAGCGCCCCAGGCAATGCCGTAGCGAGCCTGGGTAAGGCAGCTGAGGGGGCCCTTAAGGCCAACCACGCCGGGCAGCATGTTTTCCTTGGGCACACGCACGTTATCGAAGAACTGGCTGGAGGTCACCGAGGCGCGCAGCGAGAACTTGCGTTTGATTTCAGGCGCCTCGTAGCCGGGGGTTCCTTTTTCGACCAGGAAGCCACGAACGCCTTCGTCGGTCTGGGCCCAGACCACGGCGATGTCTGCCACCGTGGCATTGGTGATCCACATCTTGGCGCCGTTGATGATCCAGTCATCGCCATCGCGTTTCGCATGGGTCTTCATGTTTGACGGGTCGGAACCACCGTGGGGCTCGGTCAGGCCGAAGCAGCCAATGGCTTCGCCGCGGGCCATGGGGGGCAACCAGCGCTGCTTCTGCTCTTCAGAGCCGAAGGCGTGAATCGGGTACATGCACAGGCTGGACTGCACGGAGACAAACGAGCGCAGGCCGCTGTCGCCACGCTCCAGTTCCTGGCAGATCAGGCCGTAGGACACGCCGTTCAGACCTGCGCAGTCATAGCCTTCAATGGAGCTGCCCAGCAGTCCCAGGTCAGCCAGTTCCTTGACCAGTTCGGCAGGAAAGCGATGTTCCTCGAAGCACTCGCGAATTACCGGTAAGACTTTCTCGTCCACCATGCGCGCCACGGTGTCCTGGACCATCTGTTCTTCATCGCTTAACTCAGAACGGAGGTTAAAAAAGTCCATGGGATTAATTGTGCTTGAGGGAGCCATGTCGGCACTCCTGATTCAGGTGAATAAGTGCGCGGAATAATAACCCAATCAGGCGCGTAAATCAGTGTCCGGGTGGTCGGGTTAGTAAGAAATTCCGAGGCGACGGTAAACTACCGCCAGCAGGAAGATCGGGGCCAGCATGACCAGTTGCAGGTCATACAGCAGGCGGACCTTTTGACCTTCCAGCGCGTGGCCTGCGAGCATCGCCAGCAGGCAGGACAGCAGTAGGCCCAGGCTGGATGCCCACAGGGGAGGCCATTGGTGGCCCAGCCAGTGAATTCCGACCATCAGGCCCAGCATCACCAGGATCATGCCGAAGCCCAGTGTGATAGAGATGATGAAATAGTAGACAATGGCTGCCATAACGAATGCCGACCCCCAGTTCAGGGCGGGCGAGATGCGTGTGAAAGCCTCGGGACTCGGCAGCGACCACAGCAAGCCTATGATGCTGATCGCAGCCAGCGGGGCGCAAAATCGATGAATCAGCTTATTAACTGGATGCTCATGAGTCGCTGTATAGACATTGAACCACTGGTCGGCGGTGCGCATGGCGCTGTATCTCCTGCCCGTTGGAGATTGACGCTACGCGGGCGGCCGGAGCATTGCAACCGGGCTTGGCCCGCCGTTAAGGCAGGGTTCATAGTAGTGGGTCTAGGATTGGTGTCGGCTTGCGCAAGCGGGCCGGTGGACCTGGAGCCAGAGGCAACGCAGATGGTAAGGGCAACCTACCAGACCGAGGCTTTGCGAGGGCGCCAGGAGCAATTGCTGGCAGCCGGGCAGGTGTCGGTTGCACCGGGCAATGTCGGGCTGTATATGTCTGCCGTCGCGAGGGAACTCAAGGCTGCCGTTGGTGATACGGTGGAGGTGCAAGAGGCTCAGGAAATGGTCTTGCTGCGCCTGTCTTCGGAACTTGCTTTCGAGGTGGGTAGCGCAGAGCTATCCACGGATTCAGCTATGCACCTGGAGACAGGGGCAAGGGTATTGGCCAGTTATTCCTTGAGTTTGCTGGAGATAAGCGGTCACACGGACAGTACCGGCAGTGCCGCCATTAACCAGCGACTTTCCGGAGAACGGGCCCGGTCGGTGGCGGATGTGCTCCAGGCCCAGGGAGTGGCGCCGGCGAGGATGGTGGTTGAGGGGCGTTCAGATACCCAGCCGTTGGCGGATAATGCCAGTGACGAGGGCAGGCGGAAGAACCGCCGCGTAGAAATTCGAATCGTGCCCTTGCTGGCCGTGGAACCAGGATCGCGGAGCGAGGGCGGTAAAGAATAATCAGGCCCCGTGGTGGGCCGTTAATCCGGTGGCAAGAGGCTTACCGGAATGAACAAACAACGGAGATGACAATGAATAAATATACGAAAAAAACTGCTGTATCCCTGCTGACTGCGGCTGTTTTACTGTCGGCCTGCACTACGCTGGATCCCTATACCCACGAGGAAAAAACCTCGTCGGCGACCAAGGGCGCGATTATCGGTGCGGTCTCTGGTGCAGTCATCGGTCTGATCAGCGGGGATGATGCGGTGGAGCGGCGGCAGCATGCCATGATCGGTGCCGGAGTAGGCGCGATCGCCGGCGGTAGCGTTGGCGGCTATATGGACAAGCAGGAAATGGTTTTGCGCAAGCAGCTCGAAGGCACCGGCGTCAGCGTGAGCCGCAACGGTGATCAAATCACCCTGAATATGCCGGGTAACGTGACATTTGGCAGCGACAGTTCTGATCTCAAGGCTGACTTCTTCGCCGTGCTGGATTCGGTAACCCTGGTGTTGAAGGAATACGACAAGACCGTGGTGGAAGTGGCAGGGCATACCGATTCTACCGGTAGCGACCAGTACAACCAGGCCTTGTCGGAACGTCGTGCAGCCACCGTGGCCGGTTACCTGGTAAATCGGGGCGTGTTGGAAATGCGCATGATTCGCGTAGGCATGGGTGAAACCCGCCCGGTGGCCGATAACGGTACGCCGGAAGGTCGGGCGCTGAATCGTCGGGTTGAGTTGACCCTGGTGCCGGTGACCCAGTAACCGTTTCGGATTATTTTTTACAGGCAAAAAAATCCCGGCGAAAGCCGGGATTTTTGTTTGCGTTAGCTATCAAGCTCAGGTGGCGATTTGCATCTTGAGTTTCTTGATCGCGTTGTTCTCGATCTGGCGAATGCGCTCGGCTGACACGCCATATTCATCGGCCAGTTCCTGCAAGGTTTCCTTGCTCTCGGTAATCCACCTGCGACGAATGATGTCCTGGCTGCGTTCGTCCAGCGTCTTGATTCCGTCCATCAGGCGCCGCTGGGTGCTTTGTTCCCAGTCATAGGCCTCGACGATTTCCGCCGGGTCCGAATTTGCCGCCGGCAGGAAGTTGGAAGCGCCGTAACCACCGCGCTCATCGTCACTATCCGAGGGGGCGTCAAACATCATGTCCCTTGCGGACATGCGTTTTTCCATCTCGGTAACTTCGGTGGCGGATACCCCCAGGTCCCGGGCAACTGCCTCGGTTTCTTCCTGGTTGAGCCAGCTCAGGTTCTTCTTTGCCTTGCGCAGGTTAAAAAACAGTTTGCGCTGTGCCTTGGTGGTAGCCACCTTGACCAGTCGCCAGTTGCGCAACACGTATTCATGAATTTCAGCGCGTATCCAGTGCACCGCAAAGGACACAAGGCGGACACCCATATCGGGGTCGAAGCGTTTCACGGCCTTCATCAGGCCCACGTTGCCTTCTTGTACCAGGTCGCCAAGGTTCAGGCCGTAACCCGAGTAGCCACGGGCGATGTGCGCGACGAAGCGCAGGTGGGAAAGCACCAGGGTGCGGGCAGCTTCCAGGTCTTCTTCATCCCGGAATCGTACCGCCAGGTCATGCTCTTCCTCCGGACTGAGTACAGGAATAACGGACACTGCCTGTATATAGGCGTCCAGACTTCCAATCGGACCGGTAACAACCAGGTCTGTAGGGCGAATTGCCAAAGCGTTGCTCATATTTTCGGGCGTACCTCCACATCGGGATAACGAATTCTAGCACTCAGGGAGTTAGAGTGCTAAACCCCTGTTAAGTTCCGATTGAGGGACTATTTTATTATCTTATAAAACAGTGGGTTAGGATTCTTTGCCTGGTTCGATCAGGCGCATATGGCGGGTTGCTGCCAGCCAGGATCCGAGCCAGCCCAGGCCCGAGCCCCCCGCCAGGATGAGCAGGGTAAAGGCTGGATCCAGCCCCATTAGCTCGAAATTGCTGCCATACAGCCCGGCTACCTGGCGGATGGGTTGCTGCAGCAGTAGCAGGGTTGCGTTTACCACCAGCAAGGCGATGAATGCCCCGCCCAGGCCGTACCAGAAGCCGCTATACAGGAAAGGCCGTCTGATGAATGCATCGCTGGCGCCAATCAGTTTGCAGACCTCGATTTCATTTTTGCGGTTCTGGATGTCCAGCCGGATGGTGTTGCCCACAATCACCACGACTCCCACCGCCAGTACGCCTGCGGCCAGGGTCACTGCCCGGCGCAGGATACTAAGCAGGCCGTGGAAACGTTCCACCCAAGCGGTGTCCACCTGGACAAGATCGATCTCTTTCCAGTTGCTAAGTTCGTCGGCCAGCAATTTAACGCTGGCCGCACTGAGGTTTTCTTCCGCAGGGCGGATGACCAGCACGTCAGGGATGGGATTGGATGTCAGTGCGTCCAGGGCTTCCCCGAAGCCGGATAGTTCGCGGAATTCTTCCAGTGCCTTGTCCGCAGGAATCACGTCCACATTGCTGATGTCTGGTCGCTGACGCAGCTTGGTGGCCAGCTTTTGCACCACATCGCTGGATTGGCCGGTTTTCAGATAGGCGGTCAAATCCACAGCACTGTCCCAGCTGCTGGTGATGGCCTTGCCATTGACCACCAGCAGGTGCAGCGCGACAGGCAGGCACAGCGCGATGCCAATCACCGTCACGGTGAGCAGGCTGCCTACCGGTTGCCTGACCATCCGGCCCAGGGCGGAGAACAGGTTCTGTGCGTGGCGGGTGAAATACGCCTTGATCAGGCCCGGGAGTCCGACGCCGGATCCGGCGGTGGGCTTTCTCCTGGCGGCTCGGGGCTGCTTATCCTTGCGGACAGGTCGACGGCGGTTCATCTATGAAAGCCTCCGGGCTGGCTGCCCTGCTTCAGTCGCCCCGACTCCAGGATGATTCTGCGTTTCCCCAGTCGTTCCACGAGTGCCAGGTCATGGCTTGCGATCAACAAGGTGACCCCTACATCGTTGAAGCGCTGAAAAAGATTCATGATTTCCAGGGACAGTTCCGGATCCAGGTTGCCAGTGGGTTCGTCCGCGATAAGCAGGTCGGGCTTTGACACCACGGCCCGCGCGATACCCACCCGTTGCTGCTCTCCGGTGGATAACGCCACAGGAAACAGTTTTTCCTTACCCAGCAATCCAACCTGGTCCAGGGCCGCCCTGACTCTGCGGCCGACCTCCCGGTGGCCAATGCCCTGCACGACCAGCGGCAGGCCGACATTGTCCATGACAGTTCTGTCGTAGAGTAGTTTGTGGTCCTGGAAAACCATGCCGATCTGGCGACGGTAGGCGGGGATTTTTCGCCTGCTGACGCCGTTGGTATTCTGGCCATTGATAATGACCTGCCCGCGGGTGGGTCGTTCGATCAGGGCGATTAATTTCAGCAGGGTGCTTTTCCCGGCGCCGGAATGGCCAGTGAGAAAGGCCATCTCGCCCTTCTCCATGCTCATGTTTAACTCCGAAAGAGCTTCTCGCCCACCGGGGTAGCGCTTGGCAACCTGTTCAAAGCGAATCAACTTGGGTCGCTCCCGGCGCCCAGCAGGGCGTCAACGAAATCTGCAGCCCTGAAGATATCCAGGTCTTCGGCTTTTTCGCCGATACCGATGAATCGAATGGGCAGCTTCATGGCGCGGGCGATGTTCAGTACCACTCCGCCCTTGGCCGTGCCATCAAGTTTGGTTAGTACCAGGCCGGTGACCCCCACTGCCTCGTGGAACTGGCGAGCCTGGCTTAGCGCGTTCTGGCCGATTCCGGCGTCCAGCACCAGCAGTACCTCGTGGGGGGCGCTGGCATCGGACTTGCGAATGACTCGCACGATTTTCTTCAGTTCATCCATCAGGCCGGTCTGGCTTTGCAGTCGGCCCGCGGTATCGGCCAGCAGTACGTCGATATTGCGCGCTTTGGCAGAATCCATGGCATCGAAGATGACCGCCGCCGGGTCCGCCCCGGTACCCTGGGAAACCACCGGTACCTGGTTTCGTTCACCCCAGACCCGCAATTGTTCTACCGCCGCCGCCCGGAAGGTATCGCCGGCTGCCAACATGGTGGAGAGCCCGTCGCTCTTGAGTCGCGAGGCGAGTTTCCCCAGGGTCGTGGTTTTCCCTGCGCCGTTCACCCCGACAAACAGGATGGTCCAGGGGCGATGTTCGGTCCCGACCTGTAACGGCGCCTCGCAGGGGGCCAGGATTTCCAGCATGGCTGTGCGCAAGGCATCGACCACCGCGCTGGCGTCCTTTAATTCATTGCGATTCAAACTTTTGCGCAGGCCCGCCATGATTTCTTCGGTGGCCTCGACTCCCACGTCGGCGGTTAGCAGACGGGTTTCCAGTTCCTCGAGCAGCTCGTCATCGATTTTGCCGCCGGGGACCAGGTTGGCCAGGTCATAGGTGAGCCACGAGTCGCCGCGATTGATTCTCGCCCTCAGGCGTTTAATGAATCCGGGCGCAGGTTTATCTCGATTGGAGGATTTGTTTTTAGGTTTAAGCATTGGCTGGCAATTATCGTGATTCTGTGGCCTCTTGTCTTGCTTGATTTCCCTTTGGTGGATATTTAGTCGGCGGGCTGTGCAGGGCATCCGACAGAATATATTTCCGTCAAAGCTTGTAATTTTCTTAATTTGTACTAATTCTTATTATTAAGAGAGTATAAATGCGGATCTTATTTGTATTTTTTTCAAGAGCCAAAATAACTATACAAGGGATTGGAAAATGAACCTGACACGGCATATTCATCGAGTTCTCGATGCCTGCGACAATTTTCTGGCCAAGCTCCCCGGAGGGCCGGGAGGCAGCCAAAACGCTGAGGACCTGCGGCAAGTCGGTTTGGACCTGGTTATACGCTCCATGGCGGTTATGTGCTCTGCAGATGGGCACCTTGATGATGATGAAATCGAAACCAGTGTGGACGTTTATCAGTCTCAAACCGGGTATAAATTGAGCCGGGACCAGATCCGGATGACTGTTTCAACGGTGAGTCTCGAGAGCGATCTGTTCTGGCATGACCTGAAGATCAAGGGACATATGCTGCCCGGAGAAGTTTGTCGCGAGATATTCAACGCGTCCCGGGCGGTGGCCCTTGCTGACAAGGTTCTGCATCCCGCAGAGTCGGTCGTGCTGGAGCGGCTTGAAGATGCCCTTGGGCTGGACAGGGTCGCCGCAAGCTAGCCGGCAAGCCCCTGCCTGAATTACCCAGGTATTTTGTAACAGCGATTGCTGCGTGCCCGGACCCGGGTACACTAGGGAGCCTCTGATTTATTCTGGGCTTAGCAGATTGGGAGAAAAAAAGTCAGATTCAAGGCGCCAATCCCACGCGATAGTGGTGCTATCGTGAAGATTGGCAACACAGAAGCTGGCTTTTTTGGCCCCAAGATACAAGTTCATGAATAAATCAGAGACTCCCTAGGGTATTGCCAGCTACAAAGTTCTCCGGGTAAGCGTATTCATGTCCAGAAAATCTCCAGTCGGCCGCGGCCGCCAAGTGCGCGGTGGGCTGCGCAACCGTTTTAGAATCATCGGTGGCCAGTGGCGCAGCCGGGTGCTGAGTTTCCCGCCGGTTCCCGGTTTACGCCCAACGCCAGACAGGATTCGCGAAACCGTATTTAACTGGTTGTCCATGCAAATTCCCGGCGCTCGATGCCTGGACCTTTTTTGCGGAAGCGGTGCCCTGGGTCTTGAGGCCTTGTCGCGTGGCGCATCAAGCGTGGTCTTTGTGGATAAGTCAGAGCCGGCCCTGGCCAGTATCCGTGAACACCTCTCGCTGCTCGGGTCTGACTCCGGACGCTGCGAGCGAGTTAATGCCAGCCAATTTCTTTCCCGGGGCTCGGGCAAGGTGGATGTTGTCTTCGCAGACCCGCCCTTTGATCAGGAGTGGGCCGCGGAATTGTGTACACTTTTGCACCAGGGGGCGTGGTTGGCGCCCGGTGCCCGGGTGTACCTTGAGACATCCGCAAGTCGTGGCGAGCCGGAATTGCCGCCGGGGTGGCAAGTGCTGCGTAGCAGCCGCGCCGGCGATGTGCTGGCCAGCCTGTTAAGCCCGCCTGAACCAGAAACGAAACCAGAACCCACAGACCAGGGACAGTAAATATGAGCCTTTCCGCAATTTATCCGGGGACTTTCGACCCTGTAACCAATGGGCACCATGACCTGGTTCGTCGCGCCAGCAGGCTGTTTTCCCGGGTAGTGGTAGCCATCGCGGCCAGCCCTGGCAAGGTTCCCCTGTTTACCCTGGAAGAGCGAGTGGGACTCGCCCGGGAGGTTCTCGCAGACCTGGGTAATGTTGAGGTCACCGGTTTTGACTGCCTGACTGTCGACTTTGCTCGCAAGCACAATCTTGATGTGATGGTGCGCGGGCTGCGTGCGGTGTCGGATTTCGAATTTGAATTCCAGCTGGCCAATATGAGCCGCGCCCTGGCGCCGGAACTGGAGTCGGTGTTCCTGACTCCCCAGGAGGACCTGTCATATATTTCCTCCAGCATGATTCGCGAGATCGCGATGCTCGGCGGTGATGTGTCGCCGTTTGTTCATCCCAGCGTGAAGCGGGCCCTGGATGCCAAGTGCGCCGCCCGTAACAGTGGCTGATTTCATGGCTGAGACAATTACCCGGCATCCCGGCTTCCGGTCTTTGCTGATCCGGGCTTTTGCGCTGTGGCTGCTGTTGACCAGCGCTGCGCTGGCTGCAGTCCCGAAACATGCTGCCATCGCGTCGGCTCATCCCCTGGTCAATGCTGCTGGTTACGAGATCCTGGAAGCTGGCGGTAACGCTTTCGATGCTGCCGTGGCGGTAAGCGCCGCCCTGGCGGTGGTGGAGCCCAATGCCTCGGGCCTGGGGGGCGGGGGATTCTGGTTGCTGCACCGGGCTGAAGACGGTTTTGAGGTCATGGTAGATGGTCGCGAGCGGGCGCCCCTGGCCGCCTCGGCCACTATGTTCCTGGATAGCGCCGGGGAACCGGTTCCGGGTCTGTCCAGGGCCACTGCCCTGGCCTCGGGAATTCCCGGTGAGCCGGCTGCATTTGTGCACATTGCCCGGACATACGGGCGGCTTCCCCTGGCTCGCAGCCTGGCTCCGGCCATACGCCTGGCCCGCCAGGGCTTTCCTATGTACCCGCGACTGCAGGGCGGTTTGAAGTTCAAGCAGCAGCAGTTGGCCAGCAATCATGCCGGGTCTGTTTTTTTGATCGATGGCCAGGTTCCCGAATTGGGCCAGGTGATTCGCAATCCTGAACTTGCCGAGGCCCTGGAGCTTCTGGCCCGGCACGGGCGGGACGGGTTTTATGCCGGCGAGCAGGCGAACAAGCTGGTCGAGGGGGTTCGCAAGCTGGGCGGTATCTGGACCCTGCAGGACCTGGCGGAATACCAGGTGGTGGAAAGGGCGCCGTTAAAATCACGCTACGGTGATGTGACCATTACCGGTGCGCCGCCGCCTTCGGCCGGTGGTGTGGCGGTGGCCAATGCGCTGAATATTCTCGAACCCTACAAGCTGCCTGGATTGGACAGCGTGACCCGGGCCCACGTGACGGTCGAGGCCATGAGACGGGCGTTTCGGGACAGGGGTCAGTACCTGGGGGATCCGGATTTTGTCACCGCCCCGGTGCAGCGCCTGGTTCATCCGTATTACGCCGATGGCCAACGGGCCGGCATCAGGCTGGACAAGGCCACTCCAAGCGCCAGCCTGCCCGGCCTGAGCCCCTGGCGGGCCATGGGCAATGACACCACTCACTTTTCTATCCTGGATGCCGAGGGCAACCGGGTATCGGCGACCATGTCGCTGAATTTCTGGTTCGGCAACGGGATCATGATTCCCGATACCGGCGTTGTCCTGAACAACGAGATGGATGATTTTTCAGTCAAGCCGGGTGTGCCGGACGGCTTTCAGCTGGTGGGTTACGATGCCAACGCCATCGCACCGGGCAAGCGTATGCTCTCGAGCATGTCGCCGACCTGGGCCGAGTCGGACAAGGGCCTGGTGATCCTGGGAACCCCCGGCGGCAGTCGGATTATCAGCATGGTGCTACAGGGAGTGCTGGCATGGGCGGAGGGCGCGGATGCCATGCAGGTGGCCTCATTGCCGCGTTTCCATCACCAGTATTTGCCAGACTTTATCAGCTACGAGGAAGACGCCTTCAGCGAAGCGCAAATCAAGGCGCTGGAGGCCCTGGGCCATACCCTCAAGCCCGTGGGGCGTCGCTACGGAAACATGGAAGTGATTACCTGGGACTACCTCAGCGGAGAGGTTCAGGCGGCCTCGGATCCCAGGGGGGACGGAGAAGGACGGGTTTACTAGCGCTGGCAGCCGGGGCAGAAGTAGCTCGCCCGTTGCCCCATGATTTCCTGGCGCACCAGTTCGCCGCACCGCCCGCAGGGTTTTCCCGCCCTGCCGTACACCAGTAGCGACTGTGCAAAATAGCCAGGTTGTCCGTTTTCCCTTACGAAATCCTTCAAGGTGGTGCCGCCGGCCTGGATTGCCTCGGCCAGTACCTGCCTGACCTCATTTACCAGTATTCCCATTCGCGCCAGGCTGACCCGGCCTGCCGGGCGGCGGGGGTGAATGCCGGCCCGGTGCAGGGACTCGCTGGCGTAAATATTTCCCACTCCCACCACCACCTGGTTGCTCATGAGGAACGGCTTGATGCTGAGCTTCCGCCTGCGAGACTTGCGATACAGGTATAGCGCGGTGAACTGAGCTTCCAGGGGTTCGGGGCCCAGTGCGGTTAACAGCTTGTGCTGGAGAGGATCGGCCTGGGTCCAGAGCATGCAACCGAAGCGACGAGGGTCGTTGTAGCGAAGTACCCATCCCGAACTCAAGGCGATATCCACGTGGTCGTGACTGCCTGGGGGGTTATCGGGCCTGACCATCCGGAAAGAGCCCGACATGCCCAGGTGGGAGATCAGGGTGCCGGCCCCGGTGCCGATCAGCAGGTACTTGGCCCTGCGGCCGACGGAGAGAATTGTTTCCCCGGGAAGTGTCTTATCCAGTCGCGTTGGTATTGGCCAGCGGAGCTGGCGCTGACGCACGGTTACCGATTTCACCTGTTTTCCCAGCAGGTGAGGGCTCAGGCCCCGGCAGGTGGTTTCGACTTCGGGTAATTCAGGCATTCGGGAATCATAACCCTTTGCAGTGGGCACAAAAAACCCGCCATCAGGCGGGTTCTTTTTAAAACTCGATACCTATCGGGTCGCTTACTTGATCTTGGCTTCCTTGTAGATCGTGTGCTTGCGAGCCTTGGGATCGAATTTCTTCACTTCCACCTTTTCGGGGTGGAGGCGCTTGTTCTTGGTGGTGGTGTAAAAGTGTCCTGTTCCTTCCGAGGACACCAGGCGAATCTTGTCACGCATGTTGTTGCTCCTTCAGAGGGTGGGGTTAGATCTTTTCGCCAGCGGCACGAAGATCAGCCAGGATCTTGTCAATCCCGTGCTTATCAATATTACGCAGGCCAGCGCTGGAGATTTTCAGCTTGACGAAGCGCTTCTCACTCTCCACCCAGAGGCGGTGAGTGTGCAGATTGGGCAGAAAACGCCTACGCGTTCTGTTTTTCGCGTGCGAAACGTTGTTTCCAGTGACCGGACGCTTGCCGGTAATCTGACAGACCTTGGACATGACCCTATTTCCCGTTAAATCCATAGTGCAGCGTCCGACTCACGGACGCAGGAAGCCGAACTTTATACCAGCGGACGAGAATTTGCGCAAGTCAAATAAGCCCTCTTTGTGCCAGGGAGACGCAATCCCCGTCCCCAACGATCAAATGATCCAGCACCCGGATGTCCACCAGGGCCAGCGCATCCGCCAATCTGCGGGTGATTCTGCAGTCTGCATCGCTGGGTTCGGCCACCCCGGAAGGGTGATTATGCGCGAGAATCACGGCCGCCGCATCACAGGCCAGCGCTTGCCGAACCACCTCCCGGGGGTGAACGGTTGCGCCATCTATCGTCCCTCTGAACAGTGGCTCATAGCATATGACCCTGTGACGGTTGTCCAGGAACAGGCATACGAATAGCTCATGACCGAGATCCCGCAGGCTGGCTTGCAGGAATCCGCCCGCCTCGGTGGGGTCGCTGAGTCCCGGGCCGCGCTGGAGGCGCTCCAGGTGATGCCGCCGGCTCAGTTCCAGGGCAGCTTGCAGATTGGCGTAGCGCGCAGGGCCCATGCCGGTGACCAGGCAGACTTCCTGGCGGTTGGCGGACATCAGCGGGCGCAAACCGCCAAAATGACCCAGCAGGCTGCGGCCGAGTCCGACCGCGCTGGTACCGTGGCAGCCGCTGCCCAGCAGTACCGCCAGCAGTTCGGCATCGGACAGGCTATGGCAGCCCTGTCGCAGCAGTTTTTCTCGAGGCCGTTCGTGTTCGGGCCAATTCCTTATGGCCATAGTTGCCTGTTCCCGGGTTTTTGCGACACATGCGTGACAGATACAGGCAGGGTAAAAACAGAACCCCGGGGGCCGCAACGGCTCTTTCTGGGTAATCGTTCATGGTATGCTCCGGGACCTCAGAGAGAGGCCCAATGAGCGCATTAATACGTAAAAATATTTTGCTTGGCGTTACCGGTGGTATCGCTGCCTACAAGGCCCCGGACCTTGTTCGGAGGCTGCGTGAGCGAGGCGCGGAAGTACAGGTGGTGATGTCCCGGGGGGCGCAGCAATTTATTACCCCCATGACGTTCCAGGCGGTATCCGGAAGACCGGTACGCACTGACCTGTGGGATGAGGCCGCAGAGGCATCGATGGGGCATATCGAATTGGCGCGCTGGGCCGACCTGGTGCTGATTGCGCCCACCACAGCAGATACCCTGTCCAAACTGGCCGCGGGCCTGGCCGGAGACTTGTTAAGTACGGTCTGCCTGGCTACCGAGGCGCCCCTGGTGCTTGCCCCGGCCATGAACAAGCAAATGTGGGCCAATCCGGCGACTCAATCCAACCTGGAAATTCTGCGTGCTCGCGGCGTGCAGATCCTGGGTCCCGGTGAGGGTGACCAGGCTTGTGGCGAAACCGGGGCCGGACGGATGCTCGAGCCCCTGGAGATTGCCGAGGCAGTCACCGCCCTGGCAGGCACCGATGGGCCGCTAAGTGGCGTGTCATTGATGATTACCGCCGGACCCACCCGGGAGCCGGTGGATCCGGTGCGCTTCATCAGCAACCGCAGTTCGGGGAAAATGGGGTTCGCCCTGGCTGAGCAGGCCGCCCAAATGGGCGCCCGGGTCATGCTGGTTAGTGGTCCGGTCAGCCTGGTGACTCCACCCGGGGTGCAGCGGGTGGACGTGGAGACCGCCGAGCAGATGCACCAGGCAGTTCACGACAATATTGCCGGGGTGGATATTTTTGTCGGTGCCGCGGCGGTCTCGGACTACCGGGTGGCTGAACAGGCTGACCACAAGATCAAGAAGACCAGCGAGCACCTGTCCCTGGAACTGGTGCGCAACCCGGATATCCTGGCCTGGGTGTCGAGCCTTGAGCCCGGAAAGCGACCATTCACGGTGGGGTTCGCGGCTGAGACCGAGAATCTGGAAGACTATGCACGGGGCAAGCTTTCCGCCAAGTCCCTGGACCTGATCGCCGCCAACCTGGTGGGTGAGGGCAGGGCTTTCGACAAGGACACCAATGCACTGGTGGCCTACTGGCCCGAAGGTGCCGAAGACCTGGGTAGCGGTTCAAAAGTTGAACTTGCCCGGTTGTTATTGAATTTGATCGCCCGGCATTTTCGAAATGAGGATGCCTGAACTGACGTTGTGACCAAACCAGGAACTGATTTTCGATGCAAAGTATTCAGCTAAAGATTCTTGACCCCCGCCTGGGTGCGGAGTTTCCGGTACCCAATTACGCCACCACCGGTTCTGCGGGAATGGATTTGCGTGCCTGCCTGGACAAGACGCTGGTCCTGGAGCCGGGTCAGACTGAACTGATACCCACAGGTATGGCGATTCACATTGATGATCCGGGTCTGGCTGCCGTGTTGTTGCCCCGTTCCGGCCTGGGACACAAACATGGCATCGTGCTGGGAAATCTCACCGGCCTTATCGATTCGGATTACCAGGGCCAGGTGTTCGTTTCATGCTGGAATCGCAGCAGCCATCCTTTCACCATCGAGCCGGGCGACAGGATTGCCCAGATGGTGATCCTGCCGGTAGTGCAGGCCCGTTTCGAGGTCGTCGAGGAATTTTCGGACAGCAAGCGCGGTACCGGCGGCTTCGGCTCCACCGGTCAGCAGTAGCAGGGG
>Ga0208304_10000318_pt1 | contig 26818 bp, 15 predicted proteins | sample ColrivemetaGS713_FD_187603 | JGI IMG/M metagenome (GOLD analysis project Ga0208304, IMG submission 187603) | Estuarine microbial communities from the Columbia River estuary - Flood tide ETM metaG S.713 (SPAdes) (version 2) | ecosystem: Environmental > Aquatic > Marine > Intertidal zone >... | reverse complement strand
CCCGTCTTCAGAAATTTACGACGGGTTAGCCGCCACCTACGACTACGGTCAGTTGGGTGCAGAACTCAAAAACAACATCAAAACTTATTGGTGGAAGGCAATGGTTCAGCTCCATGAAAATATTGTCGGGCTCGACTCCGCTATCTTCATGCACCCCACTACTTGGAAAGCATCGGGCCACGTCGACGCTTTCAATGACCCGCTCATCGACAACAAAGACTCCAAAAAACGCTACCGCGCCGATGTCCTCCTCGAAGACCACATCGAAAAGATCCGTCAAAAGATCGAAAAAGAAGTAGAAAAAGGGCAAAAACGCTTCGGTGACGCTTTCGATGCAGCTCAGTTTAGGGCTACCAACCCTAATGTACTTCGCAACCAAGAAAAAATCGAACAAATCGAGGAGCGCATGAAAAACGCACTCGAGCAGAACGACCTCGAAGGCGTTCGTCAGCTCATCATCGACCTAGAAATTGTCTGTCCAATCTCCGGTTCCAAAAACTGGACAGAAGTACGTCAGTTCAACCTCATGTTCTCTACAGAACTCGGTTCTGTTGCCGGCGATGCCAGTACCATTTACTTGCGTCCAGAAACCGCTCAAGGTATTTTCGTGAATTTCTTGAACGTGCAGAAATCTGGCCGCATGAAAATTCCATTCGGTATTGCGCAAATTGGCAAGGCCTTTCGCAACGAAATTGTGGCACGCCAATTTATCTTTCGCATGCGCGAGTTCGAACAAATGGAAATGCAATTTTTTGTCCGCCCAGGCGAAGAAATGAAATGGTACGACTACTGGAAAACCCTCCGAACCAAATGGCACCAAAACCTTGGGCTTGGCCAAGAACTTTACCGTTTCCATGATCACCTCAAATTAGCGCACTACGCCAACGCGGCCTGTGACATCGAATACAAGTTCCCGATGGGCTTCAAAGAACTCGAAGGCATCCACTCCCGCACAGACTTCGACCTCAAGCAACACGAACAATATTCTGGCAAAAAACTTCAGTTTTTTGATCCTGAGCTCAACCAAAGTTATGTGCCTTACGTGGTCGAAACTTCTGTTGGCCTAGACCGCATGTTCTTAGCAGTACTCAGTGCTGCCTACCAAGAAGAAACACTCGAAGACGGTTCTGAGCGCGTGGTGCTCAAAATACCAGCCGTATTGGCGCCTTACAAAGCAGCAATCTTGCCTTTGATCAAAAAAGATGGTTTGCCAGAAAAAGCCAGCGAAATCATGGCACAACTACAGCTCGAATACAGCGTACTCTACGACGAGAAAGATTCTATCGGCAAGCGCTACCGCCGTCAAGACGCCATTGGCACACCGTTTTCTATTACCGTTGATCACCAAACTTTAGAAGACCAAACCGTGACCATCCGCGACCGCGACACCATGACCCAAGACCGTATCAGCATTGCTGAACTAGAAGGCGTCATTGCACAAAAAGCAAGTTGGAAAAGCGTTTTATTGGGACTGCGCTAGTGAAAATATTTTTCATTTTAATGTTGGCGATTTGGACTTCTCCAATGAGCGCTCAATTCATTCTGAATCAAGAAGGAGAAGCCTTTGGCCTATTACCTTTCTTTAATGATAGCATAATTTCAGGGCAACACATCAAAACGATCGAGGGCTTTTATACCTATAAAAAAGGAAGCGAAGCATTTAAACCAAGTTCCGACATCTTTCGCTATCGCTTCAACGAATCTGGTCAACTCATTGCTAGCCTCGAAGTTTTGCAAAAAGGAACGACCAAAGACAGCATTTTTCATCATTATGCCTATTCCCCAGATGGAAAACTGAGTCTGCATCGCTTCTCGGCTTACGGAGGCGCATTATCGGAGCATTATACATATGATACGCTCGGTAGACTTACGGTTGTAGCGCTCTACAGAGACGTCTATGACCACCGCAAAGATTCCCTGATTTCTTCGGTCAAGATGCGCACCGAAACACTGCGCTACCATCAAGACAAACCTCAAGACTACACGCGCTACAACAATTACCAGAGGCCCTACATTGAAGTCACCAAATCGTTTGATAACGAACACTACCTCAAGAGTATCTTCAGTTATTACCGCATTTCTCAAAATAGCGAAAGAACAGATTTTAAATACGATCAAAATGGTTTGCTTTCTAATAAAGCCACTTTCATCGATAGCCTTGTTAGCCCAAAAGATGAATGGCGCTACCGCTATGACCAATGGGGCAATTTAATAGAAATGCACCGTTTTGAAAACGGCACTTTTTTGACCGATTACCAGATAGTATACGACTACAAAACGGGGTTTTTAGGCTCCGTAATCAAAAAAGACGTGCGTACTGAACAGCTCAGTATTTTGCGTTTTACCAACTATACCTACTTTCCAAAACATTAATTTAGGCTGTTAATTATTTCTTAAAATCTTTATTTTTAAGAACTTTGGCACAAAATTTAGGCACGCCTGACAAAACAATTTTTATGAGAAACCTTTACGCGCTACTTCTCTGCATGCTCACCATCTCGAGCGTTTCTGCACAACACGTCAACTACAATTCATCCAAATGGTTCTGGGGCCTCAATTATGGCGGCACTTGGCACAGCACTGACCTCGACTACGAGCGTTACAATGGCTGGGGACTTACCTTGGGGCGTTCTTACAATTACGACTACGGCCGAGGGCTCTCTTTTGACCTTCGCGGTCGCTTTTTAGCAGGCCAATGGTATGGGATATCCGATTCTATTTCTATACTGAGCCCAAGCGTTAATCCTGTGCTCAGTTCCTATTTGACCGGCAACAATCAATATGTTTACAATTTTAGGTCCGATGTCAGAGAACTCGATTTAGAACTCGTGCTGCATGCAGGGCGCCTCAGAGAACGCACTGGCCTCGATCCTTATATTTTTGGTGGTGTGGGCCTCACCTGGCAGCAAACATGGGCCGATCTCACAGACACCAACGGTATTTATGACTACAATAGCCTAGATTTAGCCACTCCAGCACAACAGCAGCTAGTTGGCACCCTAGATGATATCTACGAAACACGCTTAGATGGTTTACAAAACAACGAGTGGGCGGTCAACTGGATGCCGAGTCTTGGATTTGGCTTGGCTTATCACAAAGGACGTTTCAGCATCGGTATCGAACACAAAACAACCTTCACAATGGCCGATTCATTTGATGGCCTTACCCAAGCCAACCCTCGCCTTAGAAACGACTGGTATCATTATACTTCTGGCTTTTTTCAGCTCCATTTTAAAGGAAGAGAATCAAAACCAGTACCTATCCGCGACTACCACCCACCGGTTACCAATATCTCCAATTTCACGCAAAATTGTCCGCAACCTGTCATCAGTGTTGTTGGACAACCACAAACGAGTGTTTCGGTTACGAGTATTTTATTGCGCTTTGACGTCGCCAATGTCAATAGCGCCCAAGAAATACAACTCACCAATCAATTGAACGAATCCTTACCCTTTAATTTCAATGCGCTAACAAGAAGAGTAGAAGCGTTGGTGAACCTACTACCAGGTCTTAACAGATTTACAATTACGGCAACAACTGCGTGTGGAACCAAGATCCAATCGGTTCAGATAGAACAAGTTGCTTGCCAATTACCCACGGTTCAAATCATGAATGCAGGTGGAAATAACACAACGGTGCAGCAAGCCACTTATGCACTCAACGCAACACTCAGTGGGCATTTGAACAACAACCAAATTCAGATTTTGCACAACGGCATGTCGGTGAGTGGCTTCAATTTCAATACTAATAACGGCTTGTTGCAACGCAGCATCAACCTCACACCAGGTGCCAATAGCATTCGCATTACAGCCACCAACGATTGCGGAAGTGCCTTTGATCAAATTACCATCAACTACGACGACTGCCGCACACCACAACTGAGTTGGCTGCAACCAAATGCGCCGGGTACCACTACCAATCAAGGGTCGTTTACCTTGAGTGCCCAACTAAATGGCAGCACGCAAAATGGTCAATTATTGGTATTGCACAATAACATCCCGATTAATAACGCTCAACTTATTGGCAACAAAATAAGCGCCAACCTTACCCTCACCCCAGGGCTCAATAATTTTCAGGTGCGCTACACCAATCCGTGTGGCAATGACCAAATCAATAGTTCGATTAATTTTCAAAATTGCACCCCACCTTCTATTGCATTAACTAGCCCTGCCATCAATAGCACGCTCAATAATGCGGCTTTACGCCTGCGTGCAACTGTCTTGAACGTAAACAACCGCAACAACATCAAAGTCATTTTCAACGGAATTGAACAAACGGCCTTTACGTTCACCAACAACGCGCTCGAACTCAATGCGCAACTGCTAGCGGGCATCAATACCCTGACCATTACCGCTACCAACGACTGCGGATCTGATGTCGAGACCTTTACGTATACTTTTGACGATTGTCAGGCGCCTACTATCAATGTATTGGGCAATTGGAACAACAATTCAAGTAATTCACCACTTGTAGTGACCAATAGCGCCTTTCCACTTTCCGCCACTATTCAAAATATGCCTAGTCAAAATGGCTTGAGCCTCACCAATAACGGCTCGCCAATTGGTTTTACGTATGCTTTGAGTAATCTCAGCACGGTACTTCAATTACAACCTGGCCTCAATCAAATCGTCTTGAGTGCTGTTCGCACCTGCGGTCAGGTGACCAAGACCATCTTCATTCGCTACGATAACTGCACCCCTCCATCGCTTACCCTTCTTCAACCAAGTGCAAGCGGCACCACTACCAATGTATCAAACTTAAACCTCTTGGCCAATGTGAGCAACATCAGCAATAGCCAAGCTATCCAAGTCAAATTAAATGGAGCTAACGTGCCCTTCTCGTTCATTAACAACCAAATCAATAGCGCTTTGAGCTTACTTCAAGGTTCGAATCAAATCAGTATTCAAGTCACCAATGCTTGTGGTACCGACAACGAGAATATTCAAATCACCTACACACAGTGCCAGGCGCCTCAAATTACCACAACCGCCGTTGTTCCGAACGGGGCAACGACAAGTGTGAGTAATTTCACGTATAGTGCTACCGTTGCCAACACCTTTGCCAACCAACTGCAGTTTACCCTCAACGGACAAGCCCAGAACTACAGCTTCAGCAATAATGTTCTGAGCGCGAACCTCACCTTACAACCCGGAACAAACGCGATCAACTTAGTTGCGACCAACACCTGTGGCAGCGATATCGAAAATTGGACAGTCAATTACGAACCATGCAGTGTGCCACAGATCAGTAACCTGAGTCCTGCTTCGAATATGCAAAGTGCTGATCAGATGGTCAATCTGAGTGCGCAAGTATCTCAAATCACCAACGCCAATCAGTTGAGTTTATTACACAACGGCGCGCCCATTGCCTTCAATTTCCAAAATGGCGCACTAACGGCCAGTGTTCAACTAGCTCTTGGCAATAACGTACTCACCTTGAGCGCTGCAAACAACTGCGGTTCGGACCTCCAGACCTGGAACTTGTCCTACGTGCCTTGTATCGCACCACAAATAGCTATTGCCAATAGTGCTTTAAACGGAACAACCGTTGCTACTTCTGCATTCGCTCTAAGTGTACAAGTGACTGCGCTGACCAGTGAGCAAATCATTTTGTCCTTAAATGGGCAAGGAGGCCAAACATTTACCCTCCAAAATCAGACCTTGAGTGCTTCTTTGAATTTACAGCCTGGCCCGAATACGATTGTCATCCAAGGTAAAAATGCCTGTGACCGAACCAGCCAAACCCTCAACATCAATTACGTACCATGTGTGGCACCGCAGATCTCCTTTGGGCAAGCTGCAGGGGCAAGTACCAATCCTGTTTTTCAATTCAGTGCTACTGTAAGCAATATTTCTAGTGCTCAAAATGTCAACTTATTATTGAACAATGCGGTAGTTCCTTTCAGTTTTCAGAATGGCAATATATCGGCAACTTTGCAACTGAACAACGGCGCCAATTTAGTGACTTTAGCTGCACAAAATAATTGCGGTGTTGCCAGCGAAAATATCACCTACAGTTACACAGCGCCTTGTGTACAACCCAGCGTTGACATCACGAGTCCTGCGGCTGGCTTATTCGGTCTCAGTAATCCAAATGTCATTGTGACGGCAACAGTAGCCCAAATCAATGATGTTTCCGGAATTCAAGTATTGAACAACGGTATTGTTCAGTATGGCGCCACGCTCATTGGCAATCAATTGAGCATTCCTATGACATTGCAAGCAGGGATCAATAATATCAGCATTACAGCTACAAACATTTGCGGAACGGATACAGAGGTAAGAGAAATTCGCTACGAGCCTTGCGCCATTCCACAAGTCATTTATAACATGGATGCCAATGGCCACACTACCAACCAGTCCATTTTTACCTACAACGCTCAAATTGTGAATTATACGACCAACATGACCGTGACGCTCTCCATGAATGGCGTTGTGCTCACTGGCTACAGCAACAACCTCGGGAATATTTTAGCTGAAGTCAGTCTAATCCAAGGCCTGAATAACCTCACCATCACCGTTACGAATGATTGCGGTACTTTAACCGACACTTATCTTGTGACTTACGACGGTTCGGGAGGCGACGGTCTTATGACCAATCCAAATGGCAACAAGCAATCTGAAGGTAAAGAAGACTCATTTGGTACACCTTCAAAAGTAAATACACCAACAAGTCCAAAACCTACTCCAGCACCAGTAACGCCAAAACCAACACCTGCGCCAACCACACCCAAACCGGTAACGCCTAAACCAACGCCTGCGCCAACAACACCCAAACCGGTAACGCCTAAACCAACGCCTGCGCCAACGACACCCAAACCAGCAGCCCCAAAACCGACTACCAGCCCTGCGCCAAAACCAACGCCGGCACCAACACCAACAAAGCCGGTGACTCCAAAACCAAGCGCTCCGGAGGCGCCTCCGAAACCAAAACCAACCAATGAAAATACAAACACTAAAGGAGGAGGTCGCTAGACCTCCTTTTTTGTGCTCAAATACTTGGGGCTCTGCTCAAATCTTCCTATATTCGCAAACTTAAAATTGAACACAAATGGCATTAATTGGTAAAATTCGCGCAAAATCTGGTTTACTCGTAGCAATGATTGGTATTGCCTTATTGGCATTCATCCTTAATGACTATCAAAGTTTATTTGGTATTGGTGAGGGTGAATACGGTATTGGTCTTGTTTTTGGTGACAAAGTAGACCCCGCAAGTTACAGCATTGCAAGTGCGAAGTTCCAAGAACAGGAGCGCAACCAAGCTGCACAAAACGGCAAAGAATTTACCGAAACTGACATGGAAGCAGCCAGTGACAAAGCCTGGAACTTCATGGTAGACTCTACCATTCTCAGCAAGGAATACGAAAAATTAGGTATCAGCGTAACAGACCGCGAACTCGATTCTTATTGGTATGCCAAAGATGGCTTCAACGTCATCCAAGACCTCGCTCAGTTTTTCACAGACTCACTCACCGGTATCCAGACACCACAATCCATAGAAAATGGCCGTGTCAAGCTCAAAGCAACCCTTGACAACCTGAAAAAATCGAAAGAGGCGCAAGCAGTTGAGCAATGGAATGGTTTCAAAGCCTACCACACCGATCGCCGCAAAACCGAGAAGTACTTTGGCTTACTCAAGCAAGGTGTTTACGTTACCGACCTCGAAGCCGAAGATCAATACTATGCCAACAACGAAAAGAAAACGATTTCTTTCGTGGTACGTCGTTATACTGAAATCTCTGACGCCGACATCAAAGTTTCTGAATCAGAATTGAAAACTTACTTCGAAGAACACAAAGGCGACAAAAAATACCTAGTGCGCAATGCGAGCCGCGATGTCAAAATGTTTGATGTCAACATCCGCCCATCTAAAGCAGATTCTACGGTCTTTACCGCCAAAATGAACACGTTACGTGCGGGCTTTTCTGCCAGCACCAATGACTCTGCTTTTGTAGCTAAAAACAGCGAAACTCCTGTTTATTTCAGCGACAAACGTGCCACTTCAGTTCCAGAAGGGCACCCAAAAGCAGACCGCTACCAAACCTACCCAATGAGCTTAGACACCATTTTCAAAACTGCTGCATTAGGTCAATTAGTGGGCCCTTATGTATCTAAAGAAAAAATGGTGTTATCAAAAGTGATTGGCTTTACTCCTGCTAGCCTCAAAGCTCGTCATATCTTGTTGTCTACCAACAATTCCAAAGACGAAAAAGTGATTGCTGCAAAGAAAAAAACAGCAGATAGCCTGGTTAAAATCCTCAACAAAACCAACTGGGATGCCATCACCAAACAATACTCCGAGGACCCAGGATCAAAAGATAAAGGTGGTCTCTACGAAGACTTCCTCGAAGGCGACATGGTCAAAGAATTTGGTGCCTACTGTGCCACAGCTCCAATCGGCAAAGTTGGTGTAGTGAAAACAGATTTTGGTTTCCATATCATCGAAGTACTCGATCGTTCTGCAAGTAAGTTCCCATTACTCGCCTCTGTTTCCGTGACTTTCAAGCCATCCGACGAAACAGTTGCCAACATGGAAAGCGAAGTCAATGGCATCCTCATGAAACTTGACCGCAAAATCTCTAAAGAAGAAGATCCATTCAAAAAAGCTGCTCTTTTCGACACCATCGTAACGCGCGCTAACTATGCACCACGCGTGATTCAAATCGAAGACAAAGCGCCAAAAATCTATGGCTTTACTACCACAATGGCCCGCGACCGCGTGCTTGAAATGGCTTATGCCGAAGACGCAACCGTTGGCTCCATGACCCTCTCCCCGATCCGCGACAAAGAAAAATATGTGATTGCCATGATCAGTGCTATTCGACCTGAAGGTGAACCACTCTTCGAGAACATTCGCGCCCAAATGGAAAGAGAACTCATTCAAGAGAAAAAAGCAAAACGTTTCATGAACCAAATGGCAGGTAAATCTTTGCAAGCGATTTCAAAAAGATTCAACACGCCGGTCATTGATGCAGAAGTAACTTTCGGTAACCCACAAATTTCCAATGCGGGCTACGAACCCACTATCATTGGTAACTTGTTCTCAGGAGCCTTAAAGAATGGCCAGCGCACGCTCCCACTCAAAGGCGAAACAGGTGTTTACGTGATTCAAATCAAAACAAGCACCAAAGCTCCTGCCACTACCAACTACCAAGCAGAAAAAGACCAAATGATCCAAGGTTTAGCCAATCAAGTAGAGGGCCAAGCAATGGGTGGTTTGCGTAAAAAAGCTGCAGTTGTAGACAACCGCAAGCTCTCTGAACTCGGCGTCCGTTTGTAACATGACTAAAGCCGAAATTCGCACGCACTACAAAGCAAAGCGAGCTCAGCTAAGCCCATTTGACATCACCAAAATCTCAGCACAAGTACAAGCACTTGTGCTGGATGCTCTTCCTTTGTCTTCTAAATACGTCAGTTTGTTTTTGCCCATTGAAAGGCAAAAAGAAATCTCTACTTATGGCTTACTAGAAGACATCATTCTCAAAGGTGGCCACCCAGTATTATCCAAAGCAAATTTCAAAGATCACAGCCTTACACTGTACCACTACGAGCACCCCAATCAATTAGAAATAAGTGCTTTTGGCATTCCCGAGCCTAAATACGGCCGAACCTTATTAGCCAGCAAACTAGACTACGTGTTTGTTCCATTATTAGGACTGAACTCAGAAGGGCAACGTGTAGGCTACGGCAAAGGTTTTTACGACCGCTTGCTCAAGCAGTGCAAGCCAGATTGCCTGTTTATCGGATTGCATCTTTTCGATGAGTTTGTGTCGATTTCAGACTTGCACAACGACGATATACCGTTGCACCTGTGTTTTACGCCCGGAGGTATTTATGATTTCAGAAAATAGCAACCAAGGCAAGTTTCATTTACTGGCCATCTTTCTGATTCCGGCAAATTTAGTGTCGCTATTTTTGTTGCCTACCTATTTATGGTGGGTGAAAGGCCTGATCTTAGCAGGATCTGCTTTGTTTACTTTTTTGATTTTGAAGAAGACTTCTTGACCCAAACGCCGTCGGCAACAAAGTTCAATTCTATTTTTGGGGCCACAATTTTATCAATTTCTGATTGAGGCGCTTTGGCATCTTCTAAAAAGTGTTTTTGCAGCTCTACAGAAAGGGTATCGTAATAGGCACGTCCATGAAAATAAGCAACAGAGTTGATCTCGGTTGCGGGTGGAATAAGAAAGTGGTCTTTGAAACGCACACGAATGAGATCTCCGTTGCTAGGCTGTACATTGACCCAACAACCAGCGCTCTGACAAACACCTACAAGCGGTGCCGAAAAGGTAAATACATCGTTGGTGGGCTGTGCTTTGAATTTCAAGAGCATTGCGTCGAGCGTAATAGCTTGAGTGCTATCGACAGCAACTGGTCCGTAATGTTTATAGGCTATTTTTGAGGTTGTGCAACTTGTAAAAAACAAGCAAGCCGTAGCCAAAGGAAGAATGAATCTTTTCATGTTGAAATAAGGATCGGACTAAAAGTTTTACTGGAGATAGGTGTCAAAGAATGTTCCGAGGTCGTAACTGCGGTCATCTACTTGGACATTCGCAATTTGATTGGCGCCTAAAAAACGCAAAATAACGCGTCGTGAATTGGCATCATTGGTAACCATATGAAAAGTGGCAACATGTGACTTGGCGTCGAAATCGACCGTAAACATGTTGGTGTAGTATTTGGCATACATAACGACGTTTTCTTCGGTAACCTCAGCTGGAAGTGTCAGTTTGATGTGGCCAGTAGCGACTCCACCCTGAAGTTCAGCTTTATTTTTAGCGACAGCGCTGAGCGATTTTTGACCAAAAACAAGCAAATTGAGCCCGAGTGCCAAGACAAGAAGAGGTAGTTTTTTCATAGTGCAAACTTTAGATAAGCATAAAACTACAAAATATTTCAATATTTTGGTCCTGTGATTGATTTAATCTTAACGCACCAAAATCTTTTTCCCGAAGCTGGCTGCGACGAAGCTGGCAGAGGATGCCTGGCTGGTCCCGTTGTTGCAGCTGCCGTTATCCTCGACCCTCAAAAACCAATTGCAGCACTCAATGATTCCAAGCAATTAAGTGCCAAAAAGCGCGAGCAGCTCCGCGAAGAAATTCAAGATAAAGCACTTTGTTTTGGCATCGGGATTGTCGATCACACAGAAATTGATCAAATCAACATCCTCAATGCAAGTATTCTTGCCATGCACCGAGCACTAGAGCAGCTGCAAACACAGCCTGCCTTTATTTTGGTAGACGGCAATCGCTTCAAGCCCTATATGCAAATCCCGCATGAATGCATGGTCAAAGGAGATGCGCGGTTTGCAAGTATTGCGGCCGCCAGTATCCTTGCTAAAACAGAACGCGATCGCATCATGGCCGAACTCCATCAGGGGCATCCGCATTATTGCTGGGAACAAAATCAGGGCTACCCAACGCCTGCTCACCGAAAGGCGATTGCGCAGTTTGGACCAAGCCCTTATCACCGCATGACATTTCAATTATTGCCTCTAGACCATCAACTTGGCCTTTTTGACTAACTTTGAAAGAAAACACATGCGTCAACGTCTTGTCCTACTTTTTCTTGGTCTTGTAGCAGTTGGTTGGATCATCTATAGCTCCTACGACCTACTCTCCAACGAAAATCTCGTGGATTTCAGGCATTATTTTAATGCCAAAGACCAAAAGGTATATGTGGTCCAGGATCCAAAAGCTCTCGATTGGGACAACGAAAGTATCGTGAGCACCTCTTTCAATAAAGACTTATATTATTCCATTTTAAAGCACAGCAAAGCAAAAGAGAACCTTACTTTTTACTTTTCCGCAACACATACCAAAATATTAATTGAACAAAAGGGCTTCTGGACAAAAAGTGAAGTGGAGGCCTTGCTTCAAAATGGGCTATTTGCTTTACAAATGGGTAAGCTGAAGCAATTCCGTTACGGTAAATTAAATGGTCAATTCAATAGCAATCAACTCCTGATTTACGAAGGCGAACTACCTGCCGCCGAAGCCAATCAACTAAAGGTAAGTGCAAAAGCGAGTTATGCCTGGTTTACTTGGGGTGCTCAACAAAAAATTCAACTCACCGAAACTTATTGCAAAAAAAATTCGCGCTACCGCTATGTCAAATACGAAAATCCGAATCCGGCTATTCGCAAATTAGATGACCAAGCGCTTTTTGCCGGCGTTGTGCCGGATTTTTTCAGGAGCTACTATTTTTACGAAAAAACCTACGCCCAACAGCTCGATCCAGCTTTCGCCAAAAGCCCTTGGTTCAAGTGTATCGATAACGGTTTTGTGCATCTCAAACAAGACAGCAACAGCTTAGTCATTTTTGATTTTCAAGAAAATTCACATCCGATACAAACCTTCAACGAGTACTTTAGAAAAGAAGAACTCAACACAGAAAGTGCGACCTACAACAACTTACTATTTTCTACCCTGATCAGCGATCACAAAACAACGTGGCATTTGGCCGTTTTTGGGCAATTTGGCTTTGCAAGCCCGAGTAAAGCACTATTAGATCAAGCGCTGGCTGCAGCAAGCTTAAGCCAAACGCTTTCGCAAGATGAAGCCAAAGCCAAGCGCTATTTTGCCAACATGCCGAGCAAGGTCAGTGCAAGATGGATCGATGCCAATCAAAAGAAAACCATTACGCTACTCGGCAAGCAAATCGTTGAGGCAAGTTATCAAAAATTAGCAGCTCAAGACCTTCAAGAGCAAGATAAAATTCGGGATTACTTTGTGATGAACCCTGGCTTTAGAGTCTTGCGCTTTGCAGCATTTGCTGAACGAGGGAATGTCATTGCACTCACCGAAAATCACCAATTAGTTGGGTACATTAATGGTTTGCGCAAATGGGATAAACCACTCACTCAGGAAGTATTAGACCTTTATCAAATTGCCGCATATCCCCAACTCATTTGTGTTCAGTTTGAACACGAAGCCCAGCTATTTGATAAAACGGGCCGCCTCGTTTATCGCCTGACACACGAACACGGTACCCGCATTCAAGTACTCGACAACAGGGGTAAAAAAGAATTTGCTTGCATTGGCAGTTCCAATAACCTACAGTTGTATTCGGAAACCGGAGGATTGATCAAGCAGTTGAATATGGGAGGTGCCATTCAGCAAATACATGGTTTCAAACAAAGTGGCAAAATGTATGTCAGTATTTTAACGGACAAACAACACAATATCATCGAACTCAGCAAAAGAAAAATTGTACTCAAGCAAAATACAGATTCTACCTATGTTTTAGTAGGAAACAACCAGAGTGCTTTTGCCGTCAAAATCGCACAAACTACAGCGACAATTTTATCTTTGAACGGTCAGAAACAATTTGAAGTACCGAGTCGCGTTGAATGCATTGGATCGTATATGCAAGGTGCCAATCACATCCTCGTCTTCAAACGCAACAAGAGCCTATTTGCCTATAATGCGAAAGGTCAGCGCGTATGGGAAAAGACGCTCGATGCCATCGAGCTTTCTGAATTGACGACTTTTGTCGGGCCAAATCAACAAACCGTACTCGGTTTAATTGATCCGGTAGGCAACCAAATCTACCTCCTCGACGACTTAGGACGTGACCTCGACACAGATGAACGACACGGAGAACAAGAAGTTCAGCTCAGTGCCTTTGGAAACAATGCTTATTCGATTACGACGTTTTTAGGAAATTACATTATTCAATACAATAAACAATGAAAAAACTAACTTGGTCCATTTTACTGCTCCTGAGCACTTTTCAAGTCAAAGCCCAAGCTTATTTAGGTTTCGGCTCGAGCAATTACGCAGGTGCTTTAGGCAACATTGTCAACCCTGCATCTTTTGTCGATGGCCGTCAAAAAATGGACTTGGCCTTGCCCGCTCTGAACTTCTTTACGTATCAAAACTTTGGATACTTCAACGCTGACGCTATGCGCACAGAACAAGGCAACGGCGGTTATTGGTGGGCCAAATCGTTTACGGATACGGCAATACTCAATTCTTGGGCCTACCCTTCCTCTACGTTTATTGACCGACTGATCGTTCACAATTACGATGCGAGTTCAGCTGGTGTGCTCGGAGCAAATATCAACTTTAGGCTCGATCTATTCAATTTGGCTTTCCATATTGGTGAAAAGCGCTCACTTGGTATCTATGCCAACTTGCGTTCGATTACCAACGTCGATAACATGGATCCAAAATTGGCCGTATTGTCAGAAGAAGGTTTGGAATACCCCGCTTTGTGGAACACGCAGCTCAACGAAGAACTGGTCAACGTCGATCACATGACCTGGAGTGAAATTGGTTTCAATTACAGCCAAGTACTCATCGACAACAAAGAGCACTTCTTGAAAATTGGTGTGAGTCCAAAAGTATTGCTCGGTTTTGCTAGTGCTTACGTGCACACCAAAGATTTCAGTTACAACCTCATCAACGAAGACACCTCTCAGTATTTAGCAGGTACTTTTGATTACGGATACTCCAAAGAAGTGGGCGATTTTATTTCTGATGGAGTGGATGGCCTTATCAACAGCAATAATATTGGCAGCTACCTAAAGCCAGGTTCCATTGGTTTTGGACTTGATGTTGGCGCGGTCTATGAATGGCGACCAAACTACGCTAAATACAAATACGACATGGACGGCAAGACCGATCTATGGATGCGCAATGAAAACAAATACAAAGCCCGCGTCGGATTTTCCATCCTCGATATGGGTGCTATGAAATTTACAAAAGGTGGCTTGAGCCGCAACTTTGTGGTCAATTCAAGTTCACTTTTTGATTTACATCGCTTTGAAAGTTCAACGGACCTCGAAACCTTCGATATGGTGATCGATTCGTTGATCAATGAATCGAGTGCCGCTAACAATAGCGAATGGGTTTCTTTACAAGACCCGGCACAAACCTACCGCATGCGCACGCCAACTGCCATGAGTTTACAACTAGACTACCATCTCTGGAGCTACTTTTATGTCAATGCCACAGCTATGGTCAATATGATTCCTAAAAACAAAGACACAAAAGTCAATGTAGCTAGCCAGTTTTCTTTGACGCCAAGTTTTGACAGCCCGTATTTTGGTCTTTATTTCCCGATTGCCTACAACAAATACAGCGGCTTGCGCACAGGTTTGGCTACGCGCATCGGCCCCGTCATTCTCGGTATGAACGACATGAATTTACTGCGTGCTAAAGGCGAGATCAGCGGCATCGACTTTTATGCAGGCCTCCATCTACCTATCTTGTATCACCGAGTGAAAGACAAAGACAAAGACAAAGTATCTGACAAAATGGACGAGTGTAAAACTGTACCAGGTACTTGGGCCTTCTTGGGCTGCCCAGACACCGACGGCGATGGCATCCCAGACTCCGACGATGTTTGTGTCACAGTTCCAGGTCTTAAAGAATTCAAAGGTTGCCCAGATACAGACGGCGACAAAATCACCGACAGCGAAGATGCCTGCCCAACTGTTGCTGGTCTTAAAGAATTCAAGGGCTGCCCTGACACCGATGGCGACAAAATCATCGATAGCGAAGATGCCTGCCCGACGCTTGCCGGAGTTGCAGCACTCAAAGGTTGCCCAGACCGCGACGGAGATGGCGTAACAGACGCAGAAGATGTATGCCCGGATAACGCAGGGCCTAAAGAAAATCAAGGTTGTCCAGACCAAGACAACGATGGCCTATTTGATTTCGTAGACAACTGCCCTCAAGTTGCCGGCCCGAAAGAAAACCAAGGTTGCCCATGGCCTGATACCGACGCCGACGGCTTGCTCGACAAAGACGACGAGTGTCCGAACCTTGCTGGTCCGAAAGCGAATAAAGGTTGCCCATACAAAGATTCTGATAACGACGGGCTCCTAGACAAAGATGACGATTGTCCAAATACGCCAGGTCCGAAAACCAACAAAGGCTGCCCTGTGATAGAGCAAGCGGTCATCGAGGTGCTCAAAACTGCCTTCGATAACCTCGAGTTCGAAACCGGCAAAGACATCATTTTTGAATCTTCTAAGCCATCACTCAACGAGCTCGCAGAAGTACTCAAAAAGAAAACAACCTGGAAACTTGAGATTTCAGGCCACACCGACAACGTCGGCGATGACAATGCAAACCTCGTTTTATCTAAGAAACGTGCAGAAGCATTGAAAGCTTACCTCATCAGTCAAGGTGTAGAAGAAGCCAGACTCATCACGAAATACTTTGGTGAAACCAAACCAATTGCTACAAACGATACACCAGAGGGGCGTCAGAAAAACCGCCGCGTCGAGATGAAAATCGTTTTTGAATAAGCAACGTATTCCATTGAATCGAAAGGGAGGCCAATGTGCCTCCCTTTTTCATGTTACGGCAATGTTAACGAATGACGGCTGCTTATTAACGCTTTATTAATCTTTGATTAATGTAATCGTCAAGATACAACTTGACCTTTGCATGAACAATTAAAAAGATATAATGAAGTTTTTTGCCCTTTCCATTACGCTCGCATTTCTAAGCTTTTCTACGCAAATGTTATTCGCCCAAACTGGCGCCATTACAGGTACCGTTTTGGATGACGACAACAAGCCTGTAAAAGAATTCACGGTGCGCTTGTCAGTAGCCAACAAAGCAGTCATCGATCTAGAGAAAGGAACGTTTCTTTTTAGTGCACTCAGCGCAGGAACCTACACCCTTGAAATCAAAGCACCTGGTTTTGATAACTACAAAAGTGAAAACATCACTGTAACAGAAGGGCAAACCACAACGACCCAAGCCAAATTAAAAACGAAATCACAAACAACAGGCGATATCCGAATCGAACGCAAAACCGACAAAAATAAAGGTGACATGGAAGTCACCAAAATGCAGATCAATCAAGCGGGTGTGGTCGACGGAATCAACAAAAATACGTTTGTCAAAACACCGGACTCACGCGTATCTCAGGTGTTCAAACGCGTGAGCGGCGCGAGTGTACAGGACAACAAATTCGTCGTGGTGCGCGGCTTGAGCGATCGCTACAACTTTGCGCTCATCAACGGAGCCCCACTTCCAAGTACCGAAAGCGACCGCAAGGCCTTTTCATTTGACATCTTTCCTTCCAATACTCTGGAAAACCTTTTCATCATGAAAAGTGCGACACCTGAGCTTCCTGGAGAATTTGCAGGTGGCGTGATCGATATCAAAACGATTGAACCACGCGCAGAAAAATTCCAAAGCATCCAAATTGGCGCCGGGTTCAACACAATTGCCACCCTGAAAGATTTCAGGTCTTATGATGGAGCCCCAACTGACGTCCTCGGATTTGGTAACAGTGCTCGTGCCATTCCAGATGGCTTACCCTCTACAGCAGATTTCAATGCGCTTAGCGCGGTACAAAAAGCTGAATATGCCAAGTTTATCCCTTCGAGTTGGGCAACCACAAGAGGAGCAGCTTTGCCAAACGGAAGCTTGCAATACAGTTTGGGTGATAAAATCAAATTCAACGACAAAAAGAGTTTGAGCTATGTCTTGGCTTACTCTTATGCCAATACAAATAATTTTAGTGCAGTTACTAGACGTGAATTCGAAGAACAAGAAGTGGGTGTGATCACTAAAAGTGAATTGAAAGATTCTGCCTTTACCAAGTCTATACTGAATACAGGTCTACTCAATTTAAAACTTGATCTGGGCAAGCGCACCGAAATACAATTAAGAACCCTATACTCCGTATCCTCAGACGACAAAGTCAATGTGCGCCAAGGAAAACGAGATATGGATATCGAATCTATGTACAATGAACGCTCAACCAACATTTGGTATACTCAAAATAACTTGTTAACTACTCAATTAATTGGAAAACACAATTGGAAAGATGACTGGAAATTCAATTGGGTTGCCGGATACAGCAATGTTGCTCGTCAAATTCCCTTTCTAAGAAGGGTGGTTTATCAGCAAGTCGATACCACCTTGCCTTATTTTGCAGTGGTTCAACCAAACGGCATTTCGACACTCGGTGCAGGTAATATGTTTTGGTCTACTATGACAGAAAACATCGCAAGTGCACGCTACGACTTCAGCAAGCAAGTTGGAGGAGACGACTCTAAAAACCTGCTCAAATTTGGTGGAATGCACCAATACCGTGGCCGCGATTTCGCAGCGCGCAACCTCGGCTTCTCGAAATACGACCCAGCGGGTTCTGCTTCGTTTAATTCAAACCTTTTGCTTTTGCCAGAGGATCAGATTTTTGCTGCAGAAAATCTCGGTCTCATGGCCGATGGTCAAGGTGGTTTCAAATTAGAGGAGGGTACCAATGTAGATGACAGCTACGATGCCTCTTCTTTATTAAATGCTGCATATGCCATGATTGATGCGCGTGTATTCAGTAAGCTCCGCGTGGTCACAGGAGTTCGTGCTGAATCTTATCAGCAAAAATTCCATTATGTTGAATTTGGCTCAAACTTGGATAAATATTTGGATACTACCGTGATAGATTTGTTGCCTTCACTTAACCTCACTTACAAGATTACCGAGCGTTTTCAATGGAGAGCTAGTGCAGCCCGCACCGTGAGCCGCCCTGAATTTAGAGAATTGGCACCGTTTGTTTTTTACAACTTCCTCAACGATAACTTGGTTTCAGGTAGCCCCGAACTCAAAAGAGCAAGCATCAATAATTATGATACCCGCTTGGAGTATTTCCCTGGTAAAGGTCAGATAATCAGTGTTTCAGGATTTTACAAAACTTTTGACAATCCTATTGAACTATTGCTCAGAACGGGGACTTCAGGCCAGCAAGAATTGTACTACAGCAACATTGACAAAGCAAAAACTCTTGGCGCTGAACTAGAATACCGCATGAACCTTGGTTGGATCAATCGAACTGATTCCAACTCGATTTTCTCCAAGACTACTTTCTATACAAATGCTTCCTACATTCGTTCAGATGCTGATGTTTCAGATATTGCAGGTCTAGAGGAATACCCCGATGGCAATCGCCCCCTACAAGGACAGTCTCCTTATATTCTGAACGTGGGCTTATTCTATGAAAGTGCAAAAGAGCTTGTAGTTAACTTTTCTTACAACTATGTAGGGCAAAGAATTGCCATCACGGGAAGTATCCAAGAACCCAGCGTATGGGAGAACGGCCGTCATGTACTCGATTTCCAAATCGGAAAAACCTGGAAAGATAAATACGAGCTCAAACTGAATTGCGCCGATTTACTCGCTCAAGATTTGGTCTTCTTCCAAGACATCAATAAGAATAAACGTTACGACAAAGGTGTAGACAGTGCTTGGCAAGAAATCACTTTTGGCCAGACTATCACACTAAACTTCAAATACAAGTTCTAAATGGTCAATGTTAAGGAATTGTTCTAAATACTTAACACACATTTAAAACAAATTTAAGGGAGTTATAACTTGACCCGACTGAGAACACTAGAACTTTGTACCAAATAAAATTTAAAAAGATGAAAAATATTTACACCCTCTTAACTGCCCTTTGCCTTGGTTCTTTCGCCATGGCTCAGGATGCTTTCTGGACACCCACAACTTACCGTGGTGCATTTCCAGTGACCGACAACACCCCTGCCACTGATTGGACATCAGGCTGGGCAAATTTTGACCCTGAAAATACGGTATACCCTGCTACTGTAACAACGGTTTCTGCTGACATCACTACAAACACGACATGGAGTGGAGTGGTGAAGCTAATGAATAAAGTGTATGTCAAAAACAACGCGACACTTACCATTGCACCCGGAACCATTATCCGCGGAGACAAATTAACACAAGGAACACTCTTGATCACTCGCGGAGCCAAAATTATTGCTGATGGCACAGCCGCAAACCCAATTATTTTTACTTCCAACGAAGCCGTTGGCGCTCGTAACGAAGGCGACTGGGGTGGTTTGGTTCTTTTAGGTTTAGCAAAAAATAACCAGCCTGGAGGTGTGGCAAACATCGAAGGTATTGTGCCAACAACAGACTCTCAATTTGGTGGTAACTTCGATAATGATTACTCTGGTATTTTACGCTATGTTCGCGTAGAATTTGCAGGAATTCCACTCGAGCCTAACAAAGAAATCAACGGTATTACCTTTGGTTCTGTAGGTAACCAAACAATTGTAGATTACGTGCAGGTTTCTTTTTCTGGCGACGACTCTTTTGAGTGGTTCGGAGGAACAGTCAATTGCAAGCACCTTATTGCTTACCGTGGAATTGACGACGATTTCGATACAGACTTTGGATACCGTGGTAAAATACAGTTTTTCCTTTCTATCCGCGACAAAGATATGTCCGATGCGGCTGGTGACTCAAACTGCTTTGAGTCTGACAACGATGCAACCGGTTCTGCTGCACAGCCTAAAACGATGCCTATCTTCTCTAACGGTACAATCATAGGCCCTCGCGGAAACGGTACAGTTACCCTTCCAATCGGAGAAAAGTTCGAAAAAGCTTTCCGTTTGCGCAGAAATACTTCCACATCCGTATTGAATTCGCTTGTTACTGGTTGGGAAAAAGGCTTGTCTATTGAAGGTACACCTGTTGTGAACAATGTCAATGGAGACTCATTGGTTTTTGCACACAACTCATTGACGAATTTCAACCCAAATACTTATACAATTTACAACGCAGGAACTTCAGGTGGCGCCGCTTCCACAGCTGCATTCTACCTTTCTTTTATGGGGCCTGACGGTAACGATACAACGCAAACTCTTGCTCAAATCAATTGGGTGAATGCCTTTACAGCTTTGGGTACTACCCCAGATGCTCGACTTGCGGCAGGATCTACTGCTGCAACAAACGGTAACTTTATGCATCCTAAATTCTACTCTGTAGCCACACCTGTTGTTGCTACAAATAGCTTTACTTACTGCCAAGGCGCAACAGCCACTGCGCTCACAGCTACTGCTTTAACTGGTAATTCTTTACGTTGGTATACACAAGCTACTGGAGGAACATACACCACCACTGCGCCGGTTCCGAGCACAACAACTGCTGGTACTTACACCTATTATGTGAGCCAGGCAAACGCTGGTAACGACGAAAGTATGCGCGCAGCCATTACAGTTGTAGTCAATGCGCTTCCTGCGACCCCTACCATTACTGCAAGTGGTTCTACATCTTTCTGTACAGGTGGTTCAGTAGACCTCACTTCTAGCGCTGCTAGCGGCAACACTTGGTCTACGAATGCTACAACCGCAACCATCACAGTAGCAACAACAGGTTCTTATTCAGTTACCGTAACAGATGCCAACGGTTGTGCAAGTACTTCTGCTCCAATTTCTGTGAACGTTTCTAACGCTCCAGCACCAACTATCAGCGCATCTAGTACACAAGCGTGTTCTGGTGATGTCGTAACGGTTACGTCATCTGCTGCTGATTCCTATTCTTGGTCGACAGGCGAGACCACTCAAAGCATCCAAGTTACGGATAACGCTACTGTTTCAGTAACAGTTACGAACGCGAACGCATGTAACGGTGTAGGGCAGTCTGCGGCTACAACCATTACCTTCACAGCTACACCAACGGCAGCTGGTTCATTTACGACTGCTGGTAATGTGGTTACATTCGCAAACACATCGACAGGAGCTACTTCTTACTCATGGGATTTCGGTGACTTCACTAATTCTTCTGCTACTGCTCCGGCACACGCCTATGCAGCCAATGGTGCCTACACTGTTGTTCTGACAGCTATCAATGGTAACTGTTCAAGCACTGCAACTTTTGAAATCTCTATCGAAGTAGGACTAGAAGAAGCAAACGCTATGAACCTGATGGTTTACCCGAACCCTGCAAGTACTCAAGTATTGGTTGCTTTTGACAACACAGCAGCTGGTTCAGTTCAAATCATTGACGCAATGGGTCGCATTGTAGTAAGCGAAACCTTAAATACGATTGGTGCGGTTGCATTACCAATCGATGTGAGCCAATTGGCCGATGGAACTTACACCATTCAAGTAACAAACGCCAATCAGGTTGGAATTCGCCGCTTAGTGGTTCGCAACTAAATCAAACCTTATCTAGAGGGGGTTGAAAGACCCCCTCTTTTTTTAAACAAAAAATGACGATGGAAAACGCAAAAGGACATACCATACTGATCGTTGACGACGAACCAGATATCTTGGAGTTTTTATCGTACAACGTACGCAAAGAAGGCTACAAAGTATTCACTGCCACAAATGGTATAGAAGCACTTCGCCTCGTACAACAGATCAATCCGTCGCTGATCTTGCTCGATGTCATGATGCCCAAAATGGATGGTATAGAAACTTGTCAGGTCATCAGAAAAGATTTGAACATGGTGCAACCCGTGATCGCCTTTTTAACAGCCCGCACAGAAGACTACGCTCAAATTGCAGGTTTTGAAGCGGGTGCCGACGACTACATCAACAAACCCATCCGACCGCGCTTGCTCATTAGCAAAATTGATTCCTTATTGCGTCGACTCAAAAACAAAGAAGGTGCTGAAGGCGCGTCGAATATTGTTATTGACCGCGATCGTTATGTCGTGGAACTAGAAGGCAAAGAACTCCAATTACCCAAAAAAGAATTCGAATTACTAGAGCTCTTGGCGAGCCGACCAGGTAAAGTCTTCAATAGAGATCAAATCTTGGCTGTAGTTTGGGGAAATGACACCATCGTTGGCGAACGCACCATCGATGTTCATATCAGAAAATTGCGTGAAAAACTCGGAGATGCGTATATTCGTACCATAAAAGGCGTCGGATATACCTTCAATGACAAGTGAGAAAAGCAAGACCTAGTATCTTAATTTTAAGTGGCAGTATTTTATTTTATGTACTGAGCTTTCTGTTCACTTTATTTGTCCACTTACAAATTGTCACGCTAAGCAAGACTTTGCTATTTTTAATCCCGCTCGTTTCCGGGATTTTTGCGTATACCATCTTTTATTTCATTATCAAACGCTTTTTGCAATACCGCATGAGTTTGATTTACCGCAGCATTCAGAACCTTGACAATGCACAGCGCAAAGACCAAACTATCGACGAATTGGTTGCACAAGGCGAACAGGACGTCCAGGAATGGAAGCAAAAACGCAATCAAGAAATTGAAAAGCTCAAAGAGCAGGCCGCCTTTCGTAAAGAATTTTTAGGGAACCTCGCTCATGAACTCAAAACACCTGTTTTCTCGATTCAAGGCTACATAGATTCGCTGCTCGAGGGCGGAATGGAGGATCCCGAAATTCTCAAAAAATTCTTGGAGCGCGCTGCTTTGTCGACAGACCGCATGACCCATATTCTAGAAGACCTCGACCAACTCACCAAACTCGAACTAGAACGCATTCCGCTAGAAATCAGAAGTTTTGACTTTTTAGACTTATTGAAAGAAACTTTCGAAACACTAGAACTCATTGCCAAAGAAAAACAATTCAGACTCAGTATAGAAGCCACTGATCCTTTCTGTTATGTCAATGCAGACCGCAATAAAATGGGACAGGTGCTTCTGAATCTGACCAGCAATGCCATTTCCTATGGAAAAGACGGCGGGCAATTGATGGTTAGTGTTTTGCAAATTGACAATACCTACAACATTGAGTTTAAAGATGATGGCGACGGTATTGAACCCGAACATTTGCCCAGGCTTTTCGAACGTTTTTACCGTGTCGAAAAGAGCAGAAACCGCAACGAAGGAGGTTCTGGACTCGGGCTTGCCATCGTGAAGCATATCATCGAATCTCATGGTGGGCAAATACAAGTAGCTAGTCAGGTTGGCGTGGGCACCACCTTCACTTTTCGCCTAGAGAAGAGCAAAGCAACTGGCCCTGTTAGTTCACGAGGAATTCCGCTGAAGTAAATTAATGTGTGGTCGTCATGTTGGCGGGCACGCAAATGATGAAATCTGCCCGGCCCAGATGCTCAGGATCCAGTTTTAGAATGCTGTCCTGGCTCACGGTACTGATGGTCAAGATGCGCATTGAGGGAAACTCCTTTTGAACATACCACATGATGCCCTGATGAAAATCTGAGTGGTAAGCACCATTAAAATGTAAATGGACTGTCTCGGGTTTGCGCCAAGGATTGTGCAAAATAAAATGAGCCATGGTCGCGTCCTTGATGGCCTGCGCCTCAACCATGCGCCAACCCATACCAGGGCCCATGTGCGCTCCCATTTGTTTCATATCTTGGTATTGCGAAAGTGTCGTGTCAAAGGCAAAATTCAGTGGCACCATCTGTTGCTTGATTTGCTCAGGTAAGGTGTCGAGGGCTGCTCGTCCTTTTTTAAATAACAAACTCGCATATTTTCTTTGGATATTGGACGCCACGCAACTCAAGCCCTTCTCTTTCGCAAATTCGACTAATGGTGCATAGTCTGTTGCGTAATTGGGCCAAAGTCTTAATGTATCCTTCAACTTCTCCGAAGGAATAGTTCCGGCTAAATAGGCACTCAACATTGTTTGCTGGTCTTGTTCGAACATTTCAAAACCTAACTGCAGATGAGAACTGTGTTGGGCATACATGCGTTTGGTGAGTTCTAATTGCAGCCAATGCGAGATAGGATTATTATGAAATTCACCAAAAAGTACAAGTTCATTCGCATTTGCCGCTTTACTCATCTGTTCAAAGGATACCTTTTTCCCTTTTGAATTGTAAATTTGATAAGCAGGCAAGTCTTGTGCACTTACACTTAGCAGACTGAATATGAGGGCAATAAAAATGACAATTTTCATGATATGGTTTTCTGAAAAGTAAGAATTTTTCCTAAGTTTATATAAAAAGTTTAATTTTATGTACAATCCTATCCTATGAAAAACGCCTACTTACTTTTATTTTTCGGACTGCTCACCAACTTCGTATTCGCACAAGACCCTTGTTCAAACGGGCGCTACGCAGATGCAGTTTTTTCGCAATTCAACCTCACGAGCAACCTCACCTACGGACAAAACAGCAACTGGGCCAACAGCACTACAGTGCTGAAACTAGATTTTTACGAGCCCGCTAACGATACCTTAGCTGCTCGTCCATTGATCATCTGGGTTCACGGCGGTAGCTTTATTGGCGGCAGCAAAACAGACCCGGATGTCAAAGCACTTTCAGAAAGATTCGCACTCAAAGGCTACGCTTGTGCGAGTATTGATTACCGCCTCGGCTTCTTTCCTATTGATTCTGCAAATGCCATCAAAGCAGTAGTTCGGGCCGTTCAAGACCTCAAAGCTGCCATTCGCTTTTTTTACAAAGATGCCCAGACAAGCAACCTCTATCAAATTGACACCAACCACATTTTCATTGGCGGCAGCTCTGCTGGGGCAATTACCGCACTGCATGTGGCGTATCTCGATGATGCGTGTGAGTTAAGCGATTACATGAATGCAAGCACTTTAGCCAACATGGGTGGTCTCGAGGGCAACTCAGGCAATCCTGGTTATTCGACAACGGTGCATGCCGTCATCAATGGCTGTGGAGCTTTGGCCCGCTACAACTGGTTAGAGGCAGGCGACGTTCCGCTATGCTCCGTTCATGGCACAAGTGATGGGACAGTGAAATACAATCGAGGCATCGTGAATCCGGGCACCCCTCTGATGTATCTTGATGGCAGCCGCATGATACACGAAAGGGCCTGTGCCATCGGTGTCACGAATCAATTCTATACCTTCAATAACGCGCCTCACGTTCCTTATTTGAGCAACGCCGCCTACATGGACAGCACAGAACGCTTTGTCCGCGACTTTCTGGTCGGCGTCATGGGCTGCAACCAAAGTGCCTTGCTCCCGGCAAACGAAATGCAAGAGCAAGCCGTACTTTACCCCACCACCTACTGTGATGGCACCCCGAGTAACGAAGCATGTGGTACAAATAACCTAACGAATTGGGAAGAAATTGAAGTGAAGGTTTATCCAAACCCGACACAAGGCGACATTCGCGTGCAAGCGAGTGAGACCCTTTCAAACATCAACATTTACGGCTTTGATGGGAAAATCTTCCTACAATTGAAAACCAACCCCAGTTTAGATCAAGAAATCAGTTTAGATACCTTACCAAATGGCATCTATATATTAGAAGTTGAAACAGAAAACCAACAAATTTCCAGAACTAAAATTCAAATTCTGCGTTAATCAACCCCATGAGAAAAATATTATTTGCCTTCTTTGCATTAACGACTGTCGCTGCCCAAGCCCAAACTTGGAGCGGCGATGTCGCTCAGATCTTTTATAACAAATGCACGGCCTGCCACCACCCCGGCGGAGCAGCTCCGTTCTCCCTCATGACGCACGCAGAAGTGAGTCCTTTAGCGGCGGCGGTTTATCAATGTGTCAATACGGGTGAAATGCCACCATGGCCCCCAGACAACAACTACCAGCAATACCAACACAATCGCGCACTTTCGGGTACCGAAAAAAGCACCATCATGAATTGGCTCAATAACGGCGCCCCGGAAGGGAACGCCAGCCAAACTCCTCCTCCACCCGTCTACACTTCCAATACTTTTCTAGGCAACGGCGATCTGCAAGTGCAAATCCCAACTTATATGTCCAAGGCCACTACACATGACGACTACGTTTGCTTCAGTATCCCAACCAACCTCACGCAAAATCGCATCATCAAAGCGGTTGAAGTAGTGCCTGGGAATAGAGAAATTGTACACCACTGCCTCATCTACCTCGACCCAACCAGCATAGAGGCAACAGACACCATCGGTGGCAATTGCGCGAGCCCGAGTAATGCCAGTACAAAATTAGTTACGGGCTACACCCCAGGCGCCACGCCCATGATTTTACCATCTACAGACCCCATTAAACTAGGTTTGGACATCGGCCCCGGTTCTTCTATTTATTTTGCAATGCATTACCCCATGGGCTCCTATGGGCTTTTTGATTCTACGAAAGTAATCTTACATTTCTACCCAGAAGGCACCACCAACGTGCGGCAAATT
>Ga0208304_10000312_pt1 | contig 27336 bp, 39 predicted proteins | sample ColrivemetaGS713_FD_187603 | JGI IMG/M metagenome (GOLD analysis project Ga0208304, IMG submission 187603) | Estuarine microbial communities from the Columbia River estuary - Flood tide ETM metaG S.713 (SPAdes) (version 2) | ecosystem: Environmental > Aquatic > Marine > Intertidal zone >... | reverse complement strand
TAGCTGTTTGAATATTTCATCACCAGCGGCTAGACCTCTAAAGGAAAGTCTAAATAAGTTACCAACCCAATCAGAGAAAGGTGTGTTCTTCGCCTCTTCCCAGCTAAGTTTACGTAAGTCTATTTCCTTAGTGCCTACTGCAATACGGTCTACTTGTCCGTCAACTTCCTCTCGAACTTTAAACTCAGGGTCAAGTACATTCTTAGCCGTTTGTAAGGCTTCCCAACCAGCTCTTAAAGATGTCCCAGCGTACTTACCGTAGCCATAGAACTGTCTAGCTGCATCTACTAACTGAGTTTTATCACCTCTTGCTAATCCTATTAAACCGCCACCAGCTTGTTCAAAGACATCTATGAGGGGTATTATAGTGTTAGCCATTAAGTTAGTGGCTTGTGTTTTCCACGACAAGAGTAAGTTACCAACGTAGTATTCGTTAAACTGTTCCATTCTATTCTTGAACTTGTCTACAAATCTAGCATTACGTGGGTTTGTCTTAGCAGCATTAGTTATAGCCTGACTAAGTGCTTGTCCGTCTAGTGCTAATAAATCAGAAGGCATAGCGTTAATGTCATCCTGAGAATAGCGCATGATACGACCAGACTCACTTAACAGTCCTTTATGATATGCGTAAGTTTGTTGGAAAGCCTGAGCAAGCTCGTTAGCTTTTCTTACTGTCTCTACATCACCAGCTTTATAAGCAGCAGTGTTTACTAAGTCATCGTGAGCTTTAAGTATGGTATCACCCAGACTACGTACACCCATATAGAAAGTGCTGTCTGTTGTTAGTTCCTTTAAGCCCTTAACATAGTCAATAAGAGAACCTTTATTAAACTCAGGGTCTTTTATTAGTTTACTTATTAAGGCTTGTCCTTTCTTAACAGCAGTTGCTACTGGCACAGTGATTACTTCATCACCTGTACGTAAACTCCCACTCTCGGCTCTAGCTTCTTTTGTAGCTTCGTCCAGACCTTCTTTAGTTTTAGGAATTGTTGCTTCTTCGGTAACACCTTTAACTTCAATGTTCTCTGGTTTATTTACATCTTCTTTTGGTTTAGTATTAAGTGTTTCTATCTTCTCTAACTTAATGTGTTCTTTAGGATTCCAAAATATCTCTACATGGTGTTCCTTAGTGTTAGTGAACCCGCCACCTTTATGCGAATACCCTTGAAAACCTTTTTGTTCTAAAAGGTATTTAAAGCCATCAAACATTTCCTGTACTTCATCAGCAGGGATACCTTCACTGCCTGACCATTCTCTCAGGTCATCAAAGACATCACGGACTGTAGGGTTTGCGGGAAGGTCTTCTAACCACTCACGATTAAACTCTGTAGTTTCAGATAACATATCAATAGTTTCATCATTTAAGGGCTGGTCAAGATCATATAGTTTTGCATTTTTAGTTTTAATAACTCTATATCTTGTTGGGTTACCACCCTTACCTTTTTTACTGTAACCGCCAGCAACGTCTAGGGCATCGGTTGTATAAAAACCTTGTCCATAAATGTTCATGCTGGAGTAGGAGTCATACCCCTCACCTAACTTACCTAACTCTGTAGATGTTCCGTGGTACTGTTGTCCCTGACCTCTAGTATCTCTCTCTACTATTTTAGGTTCAGTATCTACACCTTTAACTTCAATGTTCTCTGGTTTGCTGGGTTCTACTTTAGCTTCGCCTTTGAAAGTTGCCGCATCCTCTTTGAGAGGTATAAGTTGTTCTGCTTCTTCTACCTCATCAGCAACCTCTTTCATCAAGCTGTCAGCTTTCTCTGTGTTGCCGTTAATGTTTTCGTTCTTAGCGTCTTTAGCTTTCTTCGTTGCTCTTGCTAGTTTAAATACCAGCTCGAAAGACAGACCAATGATCGAGCCTTCAACAGCATTCTTAAATCTGCCTTCTGCATCGCTGTCATCTGGATCAGCCGCTAGGTAATCTGTGAGTGCTGTCTCTATACCAAAGTGTTGTGCAAGGTTAGACAGTCGTGCTTCATGTGGATCAAAGACAACAGCGTCTGCCATTGCTCCTTGTGCGGTAGCCTTGACAATCTTACCTGTAGTGGTTGCCGCTTGGAAAGGTTTTAAGAACTTACCCGCACCAACAAAGCCTGTAACAAACTGTGCTACTGGAGCTACGAACTCTGCTGTAGGTGTATCAAACCCATCGTCCCGTGTCGGGAAGAGGTGATCCATATCTACAAGATTGTTAGCATTAAGTGCTTGTAAGTCAGACCATTCATCAGGTTTCATGTAAGATATTTTCTTACCAAACATAGAAAAGAGGTGTACGCCATTCTCATCTTGAAAAGACTTTAGTCTGTCATCATCTCCCTCGCCTGTAATAGCTACACCGCCTAAAGGTATAATACTTTCTAAAAACTCACCTGACTCTTTTATAGATGAGCCTACACCCTTAACGACAGCTTCAGGTATCTCTGCGATGTTCTCAAGAACTGTTGTACCTTCTTCTTGTACTGGCTCTGGTTGAGTTGTAGGATTGTTCAGTTGTTCGTACTGGTCTCTAAACTCTCTGGCTTTGTCTAGGTTGCCGTTGTTTATTTCTTCTTGGGCTGACCTTAATAATTCAATGCCTGTAGCCATAGTAATCTCCTATTAATTTAAAGCACCGTCAACTGCTGCCTTTAGTCTTATTTCTTCAGGACTCATAAAGTCATCTTCGCCAATTAATTTCTTATAGCCTTGTAGTTTTTGTATAACCTTAAACAAAGCTTCGTTCCTCTCAGGTAATTTCATATCATGCCATTCAGGGCTAGTAGATAACGCTAAGAAATCCTCTTCAAACATTAATCGTAGAGGGGCAAATCGAGGAGCTTCTACAAACATATCAAGGACGCTGTTATCTCTAACCAAGGTTTTAACTATTTCATTAGCTCTTACATAAGCTTTACCTTGATAAGGGTTTTGTCTTGGGGCTTGTGTTAAGAAAGTGTTTAGTAAGCCTTCATCTAAACGACTTGAGTTTCTATTTAGCCAATCAATCTTATCAGGTGCTTGGATGTAGCCATCGTATAGGTCAATCATATCTCCAGCATCAATCTCTTCTGTTGAAAGACTCTTGTAAGCTTTGTATATCTTATCAGCATCAGAAGCGGCAGTACCTACACCAGCATCCTCAGCGGTCTTAACAGCAGCTATTAAATTTTCTGTAGTTGCTTCGCCAGTAGTGAAAAGATTTCCTATAGTAGACTGTAGTGTTACTTTAGCTTGTTTAACACTCGCTACCTTCTCTGAGGCTAATCTATTTTGTTCAGCCCGCATACGAGACTGTACAGCTTCTCGTTGCCTGAAAGCTAAATCGTATTCATCGTTAGATAGGATTGTACGCTGACCTTCTACTTCACCAAGAAGTAAAGAGTATAGACGAAAGTCTCCATCTTCGTTTGCAGAGCGTAGTGCAGTAGACATGAGAAGCTTCTTTGCTTCCTGTGGTGATCTATCCATTGACTGAATAGACTCGTCCATGTCTTTAAATAATTTAAGAAACTCTGGTGACGATGCGCTTAAGGTTTCCCCTCTTAGTGCGTTAATAGCAAAGTTACCAAGCTCTACATCTTCCTCACCTATTTCAAAAGATTTTACAGATGTGCCGTATGTAGTGTAAAAGTTACCGCCTATTACCTTATTAAATGAATTTTTAGCTGTGTCGGTAGTTAAAGAGGATAGTGTATCTTGATAGGCTGGGTTACTTGATGTGAACGCTTCCCATACTTCAGCACTGGTTGGTCTTTTACCATCTTTAATGCTGTAATCATAAGTTTCTGCAAACTCCTGAACAGCAGGGATAAGCTCGCTAGAGGCGTTAGAAGCTCTCAGCAGCTCTAAATTTGTTACTTGTTCTTTTGCTTTACTAGTTAAATTTTTACCAACTTGTGAAACAGTACCAGCAGCAGAGTCAAGAGCCGCAGCTACTTGCATACCTTTGGTATTTCTTTCACCTTGGACAAATGTGTCCACTTGTCTAGCAGTAACCTGATAATCAGGCGCAGCCGCAGCATTACGCCAATTTACTGATTTATCTATTGAGGTTGCCATTTAGTTTTTCCTATGAATAATTACTGTAGCCTTGAGCTGCCCCAAGTACCGATTGTCCTATCTTTAATCCTGTTGCTGTAGAGCTTGGTTTAGAGACTGAGTTAATTCTTGACTGGGTTCTTGTTCTTGCGCCTAGCCTTTCTTCTCTTAAACCTTGCACAGTGTTATCAAAGTTTCTATCAACAGTGGTATTAGCCATTAGACCTTGACGCTCGATGTCTTGGATGACTGCATTGTTGTTTAAGATTGCACCGCTTTCCGCACCAGCTACAGTTGCTCGTGCCGCCATCTCTCTTGTTTCTAAATCTGTTTGTAGTTTCTTTTCGGCAGCCGCTGTGTCTTCTTGAGCCTCTTGGAGGTTTAGCTGTCGATCATTATCTATTTGTGCTTGTAGGGCGTTCTGTCTGTTGGCGGCTTCTTGTGCTTCCTGAGCTTTATGCGCTTGAGAAGCGGACGCAACTCCCATTACACCTGAAGCCACACTAGCGAATTGCCCAAGTGTTGCTGTAGCTGCTGCAACATTAGCTGCCGCTGCTGCTGTACCCACTGCCGCTGTTGCTGTAGCACCGCTACTTGCTATTGTAGCTATGGCTGTTATTGGATCACACATTTTCTTTTATCCTCACAAATTGGTAGAAGGGTTGTTTTCCTACTCCGTATTCTTTTTCTAGTTTGATGAACTGAAAGCCTAGTGCTTTTAACCATCTCATCGATACTGTATTTTCTGCGTGTACGTAGTTAAGCAAGAGTGGGTGTTGGTCGTTCTTTTCCTCCACCCACTTTGCTGAAACTGGTAGCATCACCTTTTTGGTCTCAGGTAGTTTATGAGAACCTAACAACCAAGGACTTGCAAATATACCACAATCAGACAACCCAAACATTCCCACTACATCACCATCCTCATGGATGATACTAAAGCATTCAGGAGCAGAAGCGTTATAGCTTTCCTGTAATGCCCTTAAGGGTGTAAGCGTTACTAGCCATTACTTCCTTAGCGTCTTGTTCACGCATAGCTGGGGCTAGTTCTCGGCAATCCTGAAATGTTGCTTTTCTATAGTAGTGTGTCATATTTAGAGTCTCTGGTTTCGTAGTACGATATACCCCTCCCACTCTGCACTTTGGAACGTGCTGGGAAGGTGTGAGTCGTTAGTTATTGTTATAGCTGTGTCTGTTGCCCGTGCTTGCACCCCAACTTGGAACGCTCCGTCATCGATAACAGCAGACTGATCTAAAAGGTTGTGTTGGTTATCTAATACACGCCCTGTAAAGTGTGAGGTAATTGGAGACCTACCTACGGAGTCTACAGTAACGTCAAAGTGTCCCGTGTCATTATAGTTAAACGACATCTTCCTTAACTGGAAGCGGGCAAGCTGTGTTGAGTCACCTTGTGTTGGTTTAAACACTTGCTCTGACATTTGATACTTAAATGTATAGGGTACTCCTACAACTAAAGTACGGTTGGTGAATAACTCATAGTTTTGATCGAAGGTTGGATTAGCTGGGTCAAACGACCCTAAAGATATCCCGTCCTGATCGATAGCTATCAAACCAACTGTAGGCACTCCATCAGGTAGATTGAACTGAGTAATGGGGGTGGCTTGCCAATCAGCGCTTGTTAATTTATATTGCCTATCTAATAAGACTTCAGTGTGGTCATATTTAACATCAAGTATCTCGTATCTGCCATCTTCAAATGTAAAATACATTAAATTGTTGGTAAAGAAGATGTGGGCTATGTCTTCTGTAAATATCCACTTAGACCAAGCACTTTGTAACCGTTCCTCTGCAGAATTGTACCACTTATAAATGTAACATTCTTTCTTGTTGGTAGAAGTAAGGCAAGCGAGCATATCCTCATTAGAGGACGAAGCAAATTGTCTTACATTTCCTTCAAGGTATGATGGAACGTGTGAGGTAACGGAAGCAGCATCTCTGACTTCTGTGGTTTCTCTTGTGAAGAACTCACGTACTCCTGCGTAACCGCTTGATTGTGTGGCAAAGAATACACTGTTACCCGCACCTACTGGTGGGGCTGTTAGATCACATTCATACTTTGTTGATTGATCTACTGTAATTTCAGAAGGTGTTAACAACTGACTAGCAGATAATGTGAACTGGTTAAGCTCTGAGAATAACAAAAGGTTATCCTGAATAGGCACAGCAGCTTTAAGCTCAGACACTTCATTCTGACTGACTGATACATCAATAGGATCAGAGTCTAGTAATGAACGTACTGTTGTGCGCCAGAAGTTGAAGTAACCACTAGCCTCACTAAAGATCACATTCTCTCCTGAAAGAACACCTAAGCGGTTTCTGTGGAAGAATATGTCTGATATCTTTTGCCCAACAAAACTAGGAGCAGTGTTTGTGTTATCATCACCAGCTTTGCGCTCATCCCACTCTCCTTGACTAAAGCTAAAACTAAGTCCAGCACTCTGCCTCAAGGTGTGGGGCATTGTTGTTAGGTCGAAGTAGTTCTCTAGGTTAGGGGCTACAGACTCTTTCCAATAACCAGAGCCAGCCGAACCTTGAAAGACCACATGAAAGTCATCTTCTTTCTTTTGGTTGTCCCCTACTACTCCCAACCTAAACCCATGGTCACATTGGTTGGGTAGGTCTGTGAATGATTTAGCATTTCCTTTAAAAGCTTTGAGATTAGTACCACCGTCATCATCTGTAACAGTAATGTCGAAATCTCCAAAAGATCCAGAAGCCAAAGTGTTAACGATGAAGTAAGCATCTTTGTTAGCCGTGGCGGGTGTCACATAACCGTCTGTTGAGTTTGCAGAATCAAGAAAAGTTATAGATCCGCTATCTCTGTGATAAGCTGTTATAATATTGGTTCTATAGGTTCTTGAAGTTGATAATACTGAGTGTGGGAGTTCTAGTACCGTGTTACTAATACGCTTCCAGCCGTTTGCTCCAGTTACATCGTAGGGTATAGTAGTGCCACCCACCACTACAACAATGCTATTACTGTCAATATTGGATTGTGTTATTGGTATTGCATTTGTGGTGGTTATACGCTTAAGTGCTGTTATGGCAGAAGACGAAGTACCCGAACTTGCTGCGTTAAAGGTTTCAACCACTCTTGCGCCAAGCTCCGTCTCAATCTTTTCACGAAGAGAGGCAGAACCCTCACTCATTATTTTACTTACTTTAAGCTCATTATCGTTGTGGTTTGTACCGCTTGCTATTATGTTTTGAGCCGAAGACTGCTCAACCGCTATTACGCCTGAACTCTCTTTTGACTCAACCCTTACAGTATATGTTCTACCATAGTTTACACTCTTAAGGTAGACTAAGGCTTGATTGAGATCGTTGGCGGGGCTTATAAGATCGCTCATCTCTACTGTCTTTTCTTTGTTAACAATGAACGTAGCATCAGCAACAGAGGTAGAGGTAATTTTAGAAGTATTGTAAGGTAAGTATGATGTATCATCACTATTATGGGAAAGCCAATTACCGTTTGCAAGCCAGCTACTATGACCTGATTGGTATCGTAAATTGCCATCAAGGTCGTAAACGTGTACTCTACGGTTGTTTGTTATAACAACATGATATTGCTCATCATCACTTCTCTTGTATGTGTGGAAGTACGCAGTATCTAATCCTGTTAAATCTACGTAGTCACTCCTAGAGTGCAGGTTGCCTTGAGAAGAGCTTGAAGCCCCACTGAGACACTTTAACTTTTGTACAAACTTTGTAGGTGGGCGTTTCTTAAGACCATCAACCACATCCGAGAAACCGTTTTCCTGTACTTCTCCCTGACTCTCTAATCGTAGAGCTGCGGGTTGTTGACTAACCCCGTTAATGAGGTTGGGTATGCTTTTAGAAACTAAAGCCATTTAGATCACCTTGTGTCCGATTGAACGATCAAGAACACTGTACGTGCTTCCATCGTCAAATATGTTATAGTCCCCGTTCTCGCTTTCCATTTCTTTCAAAGCGAATAGGGCTTGTTGCTCATCAGCTCTGTTCATGGCTGAGAGGTTATCGCTACCGACTACTCTTTCTTGGAATAATCGTGCAGCTTTAATTGTTATGTATCGTCTTGCTACTTCAGGAAGCTGCTCAAAATCTAGATGAACCACAATATCTAGTGTAAGAGGTTTGTTAATTACAAAAGTGTGTTTAACTTTGTCGTACATATAAGAACCACGTTGTATGTACTCACTCTCTGCGCTTCTGTATTTAGTCACGGATTTAGCTAAATCTGCCCGCAAAACTGGGGCTGGATCAGAAAAAAGTTGTATATATCCATTAGAGAGAGGGTTAAATACCCAGTCTGGCTCACTGTTGAAGTTCCAGCCAAATGACTGAACATCTCTTGAAACTTCATTGAGTACAGTCTCAGCCGTTTCAGCATCAACTAAACCAGAACTTAAGCTGTTGACTGGTGCTTCGCCAATGGTCGAGAGCATAGAGTTTACAGCCTGAAGCTGTGTTGTTGGAGTTGTCATGTTTACCTCAATGAAAAAATAAAGAAAAAACACCCCCCGAAGGAGGTGTTCTTAAAGTTTACTAAACTAATCTTACGTAGCGTTAGTCAGTTTAACAGCACACTCAGGACGTAATGAGCTGTGACCCATTGCGTAGCGAGCTACCATTAGTGTACCTTGTCGTGAAACTTGGTACTCTGATTCAACGCCTAAGTCTAATAGCTTAACTGTTGCAGCAGCATCTTTAGTGAATACTAAGCCTTTAGAACCTGAAGGCAGGTTGTTAGACATATACACTTTTGCGCCACCGATCAAAGGAACAGTACCAGTGTTCAAGTTACCACCTGTACCGAAGTCTTTGTTCATTACACCAGCGATGTTAGAATTAGTGCCAGAGAACATTTTGTAGTAAGTTTCTGCGTCAAGGACAACAGACTTCTCACCAGTTACGTTCTTAACATCTAGAGCTTCTAGAGCTTTGAAGATAGCATCAGCTACATCAGTACCAGTAGAAGCAGAAGGAGTTTCAGCAATTTCAATATCAGCATTGTTCTTGTTAGCACCTTGAGCATACTCAGCAGTATCAGCAGTAGCATCAGCGATAGCAGAGAATACAGCTGTATCCGCAGCTTTAGCTAGAGCAGTACCGATCTCAGAAGAGTAGATAGAGCGAACATCATAGTGGTTCATAGCTTCATCAATTTTCGCAATGAAAACGGAAGAAGTTAGAAGATCATTGATGTTAACTACTTTCTCACTGTGAGCGATAGCACTTGGTACTACCTCGTTACCAGCCGCAAGAGTTGCAGTAGTAGCGATACCTGTTAGTGGGAACTGTGCGCTAGAACCTGAAGAGATTGTGCGTACACGGTGTAGTGGCATTGCGATGTTGTTAGTATTGAAAGCTGTAAGCACTTCGCCCGTAAACGTCTTTAGAAAGAGTTCCTTGGCATTAGCACCAGTAGCAGCGTTTTCACCCAATCGTGAGGGTGCAGCATAGTTGCTAGACATAATATTTTACCTTTTGTTAAATGTTTAAATGAATGTTTAATGTTTAGTCACTTAACACTTAATCTTTCCGCTTAGATTGTCCCCGCAGGGGTCAAAGGTAATTAATTGTTGTGTTTCGTTCCTGTTAAAAAAGCCCCCCGAAGAGGGCATAAAGAGACTATTGTATGTTGCTTCGAGCTATCTTAGTCGAAACAGACTGACGGTATGCTGGATCACTGTTGTATCGTGGGTCGCTCATAGCTTGGGTCACTTCTGCCCAAGAACTATAATTACCGCCTGTTGAGTTACTGGATTGTCCACCTATTAAAGATGGGTCTGTACCCTCCGCAGCTTGATACTGAGTTTGTAATCCCGACACAGCCAACTTGACCATATCAACGTCTCCTGAACCTACAGCTCGATCAAAGGCAGCGATTTCGTTATCCGATAAGTTATCGCCCGCCCAGTTAATCATGTCACTATAAGCCTGTTCACCGCCTACACTTTCATAGACAGCTTTTTGATAGTTGTTTGCTAGGGCTTCTTGTCCCTGTATCCAACTGTTTACCAAATCTTGTGGGAAACCAGCTTCAGTTAGCTTTGTATAAGCATCTTCCGATAGTTGTCCCTGTTCGTTATACTCCGCCTGTAAAGAATCAAAATCAACGCCAGCGTTTTCTACGGCTTCTCTAACGTCACTTGCTTCTTGTTGTGGAGTTGGTTCGGATGCAGCTTCAGGCTCAACGCCTTCCTCTACACTTTCCCCACCTAACTTTTTCTCTAGATGACCATAAGCTTCAGCCATCTGTTCTGCATTTTTAAACTTCTCAGGCAACCAATCTGGTCGATCACCTTGGGACGGGTCGTTTAACCTGTCCAGTTCGTCACTCTTAGCAACCATCTCATCGATGTGTTCTTGTGACTCTGTTTGTTCTTCGTGTGTACTAATGCTTTCTTGATTCATAATAGTCTCTTTTAGTTTTATTCTTCAGCTTGCTGTTGTTGTGCAGCTTCAGTCATGCCTTTAATAGCAGGGGCTACGCCCTTCTCTGCCATTGCCATCATTTGCTGTTGTTGCATCTGTTCTTGCATAGCTTGTTGTTCTTGCATCTTCTGCTCATCAGATTTCACAAGACCCTGTGTATCAATACCTAGAGATGCGCCAAGACGATCTAAGTAGTCTCCAATGTTCAACTCACTTTGGATCACTTCTTGACCAAGTGGTTGTAGCATTTGTAAGAACTGGCTTAGTTTGTTTAAGTCCTGTCCACGACCTAAAGCTTCTAGACCAGTAACGATCTGTGGCTTTAAGGTGTCTTTAGGGAACTTAGGCATCTTACCTTCTTTCTGCATCTTTGCTAGAAGGAGGTTGACTAGGGGAACTTGGAACTCTTGTGATAGTACAGAGTAAATGCCACCTAGAGCTGTCTCTAGCTCTTGTGCCATGTATCGTACTTCTTCTGCTGTTACTCTCTCAGCTTGTCGTTGAACAGAGCTGTTAAGTAGGAAGGCAAAAGATAAGCGTTCTGTAATCTTCTGCATTGTTTCTTGTGCTACTCTAAAGTCATTAAACTTATTGGCTTGTAAAGTAGTTACATCATTAGCATCACCAGAGACAATACCACCGTTAGGGGCATCTGCAATACTTCTCATCTTAGTCGTACCGTTTGGTCTTACTAAGAATAAGAGTTTAGCACTGGCAGCACTGCCTTCGACAATAGCTTTGGTTAATGCTTCTAGTGATTTTAAATCACCTACGATTTCTTCACAGAAAGAACGACCATAGTGGTTGCCATCAACAGCAATAAAGCGTAGTGCCATCCAAGGTAGTTTGTCTTCTGTGTAAGAACCTTTAGTGCTTTCAATTACATAGTCGTGTACTTCTTGATGCACTTCAAACTTCTTACCAACTTTTTTAATACAGGTAAAAATATCACATTCTTTTTTACTGGTATCTAATTCATAGTCAGGGTTTTCTGTTAGAGCCTGTAAGACATCTTTAGGCAGCGCATCATACGCTACTGTTTCTTTGGTGATAATCTTTAAGATGTTGCCCATCGTGTCTCGTTGGACAACGTAACGATCTAGTCTAAATACTTTCATTCCACCCTTGGGCGGCATATGGACTAAAGCGTTACCCGCTACTATTAATTGCTTAAGTGCCTCGAATGTTGGAACTCGAATGGCTTTTGATTCTATGACTTGTGTTGCTGATCTTTCAATACGAGCTAGTGCTTCTTCTGCCTTACCTCTGGCATCACCGCCTAACTCTACTAGATCATAATCATCTATAGTTAAACGAAAGAATGCTTGGTTAGGAGGGAGAAGGGTCATCAGTAGTTTAGAAGCAAGATTGTTTACACCTCTTGCACCCACTGACTGATAAGGGGTATTGTACTGAGTTGACCCTGTATGCCCTTCAGGGGGCATAAGTGTAGGGATTGTTAACTCCGCACAAGACCTCGCTCGTGTAAGAAAAGCATCACGATCTGCCGCCATGTTCTCATAAGCTTTGGCTATAGATTGATCGTGCATCATTTATATCCTATTTTTTAATTGACAAACCAGAGCCGCTGCCTGATCCTTTATATTGTGCGCCAGAGCTACCACGACCAAGTTGACCTTTAGCACCTTTACGCTTTTTCTTCAAAGCGGTGGCGTTAGAGTCTACAGCATCCTCAAGTTCAGCAGGAGCTTTCTCTGGTGGGGGTGGTGCTACTACAGTGGGTGGTGGTGGTGGGGCTTTAGGGCTTGATAAACACATAATTAAATCTCTTCTGGTTGGTCATTCTCTAACATGAGTTCCATGCGTTCAATGACGGATTGTTGCCCCTGTAAAAATGCTATATCATTCTCTGATATATTTCTTTTATTAGGGAGTTTATTGGGAAAAAGTTTCCTTAAATATTGTACTAAATCTTCACTTATGAATATGTTATTCTTCATTTGTTACTCTCTATAGGGGGTGGTTAGAGCCAGCCCAGTTATGACGGGAAGTGTAGCCAGACGTTAGCGATGATGTGGAGGCAAGTTACTACCTCCAACACCGTTATCCAGTTCCTATATTTCGCATGAACCTGACGAGCAAGCCAACTCCTGAGTTCCAGTAGTGGTGTCCTCTTTTTCATATTCACCTAGCCTGTCCCATTCAATCTCTGAAGGGGTCTCTCGTTTAAGTTCCATATACCTGTCCTTATCAATTGCTTCATAAGGAGCTTGAGCATACACATGGTCAGTGCGTGGTAGGAAGCTAATGCCTGAGCAGCTATCTAGTCGTTCCCATAGCCATTGTCCTGCCGCTAGGAACTCATCATCGGAGTAATATATAGTAACACTAGGTTTATGTTCACACCAATGTTCCTGATATATCTCCCACAAATCTAACTGTTGTTTGACGTTAAGTTCACTAACACAAGTTGCACCCTTGGGAGCTTTCACAGGGAAGTCAAACACGTAGTTCTCTGTGTTCATTACATCCTTCTCCCACGACACACCTGAGTCTTTTAGGAATGCAGAGATAGGGTCTTTCCCATCGCTACGTACTCGTCTTATATAATAAGGAGAGAACCTAGCATGAATACCACTAGCACTGTCTACCAGTTGGGACACTGTACCTGACGGCTTCACACACGTAATAGCTGTCGATTGGTTAACACCTAACTCAGCCGCAAAGTGCTTGTTGGTTTGTACAGCAATCTTCTTCAGTTTCTCTAGTGTCTCTTTCAAGACAACAAGGCTACCCTTACCAGATAACAACTTGTGATCCATGATGCCTGTCATACTTACACCAAGTAAACATTCTTCTTGTGTGTTGTTCTTCCAGACAGAGCGTACATACCTAAAGTCAGTTAGCGTTGACTGTAGCGTTCCTAAGATTGTTGCTAGTCGTGTCTTACGTTCTAAAGATTCTTGTGTGTCATCAGCACGTACTACAATCTCAGACAAGTTACATACCTGTGCAGAGCGTAGGATAATCTCACTACAGGGGTTAGTCCCAAAGTCGTGACCTATATCTCTACGTCCATTTCTCTCTGCTTGTTTCTTTGCAGCAGTACGGGAGAAGATACCTCGCTCCCCTGCTTTAGATTTATAGAGTGCTACCCATTCTTCCAGAAAGGTTTCATACTCTGGCTTCTCATTGTAGACGGCACTGTTGTTTGCCAAGGCTCTTTGCGTTTGTGTCTCCCACCAATTCCCAGACTTCGCATGACGCATACGGTCATCAGACAAGTTAGATAGAGAGATGAGAGCAGACCTACGCACACCACCAACAACAACGATTTCAGCAATTTTACAAACAACGTCATGGCATTCAATACTCGTTAGCTTACGTCCAGCAGCGTTCTTGAAAGTAGAAACAGTAAACTCGAAAAGCCTAACCAAAGGATCAGCCCCGCTCGATCTACCACCAAATGTTTTAAGCCTTTCACCTTTAGCCCGTAACTTAGAGACATCCCAAGTAGGCACTTGACCCGAATACAAAAGACTAACCAACTCACGGAAAGCTTTAGCCCAACCAATTTTACTGTCTTGGACATGGATTGTAGTTTCTGTTTCATGGAACTCCTCACTGATTGTTGGTAACTTGGCTACAGACTGCCTCTCTACGGAGAAGCCTACACCTGTGCCACACATTAGTACATAGAGTATCTCATCAAATACTCTGGGGTTATCTACGGCAACGTAGGAACAATTAAACCCTGCCATGTTGTCTCGCTTCAGTGCCTCACCCGCTGTCATTAGACAACGCATGGATGGCATAATCTCTTGCTTGTAGATAGCATCAAAGAGTTCATACGCTAGTGTAGTATCTAACTGTCCTCGATCTACCCAGAAGTTAATGTACCGCTGTACAGTTTCCTTCCATGTCTCTCTTCTGTTATCTTCTTCCCGCCACCTAGCGTAACGGGATTTGTGTATGTATTGTTGATATGAATCCATTATCGGTCATCTCCTGAGCCTTGTAGCGTATCGTTAATCTTACGCTTGTATAGTTTGTTTAAATTATTAAATGCAATGTCACTCAGATTCAGTCCTGCTTCGTCTGTCAGCATGGCTAGATACCAGAACACATCTCCTAGCTCTGATGCTAATTGTTCTTTAAAGTTAGCTGGTTCTCCATCCCTAATCTTTTTCTTAACCTTCCCTGCTACTTCACCAGCCTCACTTGCTAGACCCATAGTTAGATATACTAGCGATGAGTCTTTAGGGAAGACGGCTGTGGCGGCACACTTACTTTGATACCAGTCAAACCCTTCAAACATTCCTGTAATTTGTTCATAACTTGCTCCACCTAAATCGTTTCTCATCCCCAGTTCTCCCCTTCGGTTTTTTCCATTAATTCAATCATCTTGTTTAAGTACCAGACAGCCTTCTTTGCATCCTGTATAGGTTTGCCTTTGTTCCATAGTCTAGTGCTGGTGTATTTAATTACGTTACCGTGACAATAGGAGATAGCATCAAACTCCCCTAGCACATCTACAATGTAATCTATTGTTTCTATCTTCCCTGCATTGTAATGCTCTGGGCTGTTGACAGGATCAGCGGCTCTTTCTGTTACCTTAACTTCTGAAATTACTGCATCCATAAACTTACCTCCTTAGTTTTAAAATCATATTCACCGTCACGTAGTATACGAGCCAGTCTTGCGTTCTCTATGGCAACCTCTTCACCAAAACCTTTATCAGCAAAAGCATCAACAACTGTTTGCCATGTTGCGCCATTCTCTTGAAGCAGCTTATCTGCTGTCTTCGCTCCAACAGTAGGGCAACCTTTGTAGTTATCGGTCGAGTCACCTATTAATGTTTGGTACAAGAACCAGTAGTCAGCTTCCTCTTGATCTACTTCAGTAACTTTACCGTCAAGTAAGTGGTAGGCAGGGATGGTTAACAGGTCTTTGTCTATAGACCAGATTACTGTATTCTTATCCGCACTGCCTAGTATTCCTAATAGGTCATCTGCCTCTAGCTTATCCTCAACTTTGCCATTGTAATTATCTGACAAATATTTTTTAGCAAAATTTAGAAGCATGGGTTTGCGTGTACCTTTACGGTTCGCTTTGTAATAAGGGGCTACATCTTTGCGGTACAACTTGTCACCAGACAAACACGTAATCACTTCATCACAACCAGACTCCTCTATAATCTTAGCCATGAAGTCCTCCATCGATGCTATGACATCTTTCTCGTGAGCGTGTAATGTCCACACCCCGTTGCCCCAGTCGATAGGAGTCTCTGCAATGACAGCAGCTTTGTACGCTACAATGTCACCATCTACTAATAGTGTCCTAGTATTCTTCATCGTCTTCTGCCTCCTTGTTTATCTCTCTCATCATTCGCATACCGTGTTTTGCCATCTGGTAATCAATCAGGGATTCAATAGCCCACTTGACTCCAACGGCTACACTGACAAAAGCAAAACTTGCAACCAGTATGATGTTCAGTATGTTTGTTTCCATATCTATACCCTGTGTTTCTGTAGTCTTAGTTTACGAGTAACAGGATCAAACAGAAGGAACTGTACTCCTAGCTCTTTTTGTAAAGGTGTCCGTGAACTAGCGTAGCTTCCACGCTTAGTTTCTTTATTCATCTTCACATCAAACAAGTAAACCTCTCCATCCTTTATGCCTATGATGTCTACAGCTCCTGTTGAGCCAGCATTGTAGAACACTTCAAAGCCTTCATCCCACAACCATGTGATTGCATAGAACTCTGCAACATCACCAAGCCTACTCGGACTAGTGAGTTTCTGCCCAACTTCTGCCGACATCGAACTCTGAGTCGAGAGGGCATTTGAAGTTGTAGTGTTGTTCTGTCTTTTTAATTGCTTCTTTAGTGATCGCACCTATGTCATCCTCCAAGCCTTCCTTAACTATGATTTGTACTTCATCATGCACAAACGCCACTATCGAAACTTCTTCGTTAGTGTAGCCTTTAGCACGTATCATCTTCTCGATGGTTGCGTACCAATGCTTGCAGACAATAGCTCCTGCTGATTGAAGTAATGTATTGAGAGCTGCATGGGGGTGACGTATAGGTATAATCCTACCATCAAGACCATTAATAGACTTCTCACCTTGTTGTGTTTCTAGTCGTAACTTAATTGCATCGGTTAACTTCTTGAGAGCTGGGGTCTTGGCAAGGAAGCGTTTCTTAATTTGACCGCCTTCTTTTTTACCCTTACCTATGATCTCTCCAATCTTCTCATTCCCTGCTCCGTACAAGAAACCATAGATGAATGTCTTAGCTTGTGGGCGTGTAGCTAACCCTGCCGCATTCTGATTTGCTGTATGGATATCACCTTCTAAAATTTCTTTGCCATATTTACCACCGTCATACCGTGACATATAATGAGCAAGACAACGTAACTCTAAACCACTTGCATCAGCCCCAAGTAAGGTGAAACCTTTCGGTGCGTGAAATAGTGAGCGACATTCCTTCCCAAAGGCGGCAGATCCTGATGGCACTTGAGCGACATTTGGATCACTATGTGTACACCTAGAAGTAACAGCACCCATGTGATTAACTCGACCATGTATCCGTCCCTTCTTTTCGAGCTTGAGCCATGCTTGTTTACCATTGCCTAATTGTCCTAATCTTTTGTTTAGCATTAAGAACTCTGTTAGCATCTTAGCTTCGGGCATATCAATTCCCGCCAAGATTTTTTCGTCAACTTTTGGCTCTCCTGATGGAGTAAACTCTTGTGGTGTCCAACCCTTCTTCATTAGCCTATCGGCAATCTGCTGTCTCGATGCAGGGTTGAACGGTATTGTTTTTGTTTTGGTCTTTAGCTCAATGATCGTTGGCTCTAAGGTGTTAACCAGTTCAGTTTCAATCTCTTGCTTTCTAGCAGAGAGTTGGGTGTACAGTTTCTGTGCCGCTTCCACATCAAAGGGAAAGCCTGTCTGTTCTTGTTGGAACAACATCTTCGCCATCTCATGCTCAAGCTGCATTGGTTCATGTGGGTAACGCTTACGTTGTATCATCTCGTATAGCTTTACGTTAAGACCAACATCCTGTTTACAATACTCTAACATTTCGGGGGTGAACTCTTCCCAAGCATCTTCTTGCTCACCGTAGCTACCCTTATGGTAGTTAAGCCTTTCACCCCATGCCTTGAGTGAGTGTGAACCAATTAGTCTGTTAGCTACTGTTCGCTTAAGTAGGTCTTTTTCTTTTAGGTTTGACCATATAAGTCTAGAAGCTACTAAGGTATCAAACACCTCACCTTCGTATTTAAAGCCATACAGTTTCTCTAGTACGGGCAGATCAAAACCAATTACGTTATGACCACCAATCTCAGGTGCTTGTGCTAGTACAGTGAGACCTTCTTGCAAAGACTCACCGTGATAACTATACACCTTACCTGTCTTAGTATCTTGTATAACTAGGCAGTGTATCTTTGTTACATCCTGTAGTAATCCATCTGTTTCAATATCAAATATCAGCATACAATCCTCTCGCTGGAGTGATTAAAAAGGTACATCAAATTCCTCTGACATACGACCTGTTGTGGTGGAATAGTGAAGCTGTCCTGCTACACCTGTATCACCTGACCATCTGTTCTTTAAGATACGGACGGTTGTTACATTAGAAGTCTCAGCATCCTGTTGATTACGTTCTAATCCTATTACGATGTCACTTAGTTGTGCGATAGCCGCACTACCTCGTAACTGGGACAATGAAGTTAACTGCCCTTCTTCATGTCCTTTGTCACCACTAGGTCTACGTAAATGAGACACGACAATCAATCCGATATTTAATTCTTCAGTTAGTGACCGCAAATTGGTCATCATGTTGTCTATGATCCGTCTCTCATCTCCACCTTCGATGCCTGACACAACAATACTAATGTGATCCAGTATAATGTACTGACAACCACACCCTCTTGCTAGGTATCTAATCTTACCCAATAGGTTCTCGCTCTCAGTCGATCCCCAATGGTCATACATAAACACACGCCCTGTTCCTAGAGTTGCATCAAAGGCTTCTCTAAGCTCCTCTGTCTCAACTTCTTCAAGATGTACGGGTTTGCCTAAGTGTAAGGACATCAGTCCCTGTGCTGTACGCTTGCTAGATTCTTCGAGTGCTACATAACCTATCGTAGCTCCTTCATTGAGAAGGTGGTAAGCAAACTCTCTTGTGAGTTGTGACTTACCTAAACCTGAACCAGCCGTAACAGTTACGATTTCACCTAATCGACAACCGCCTATCTTGTTGTTGAGCCCATCATAAGGATAGGGTACTGTGTGTACTTCTTTCTCTGTTGATACTACTTCCCATAAGTCTTCACCATTGATGATACCGTCAGGGGCAAACTCTTTTGCTCCCCAGAACGCATCAATAAGTTCTGCCTGTCTTCCTGCCTGTAGCATCTCACTCGCATCCTTGAGTGGTAGCTTGGCAATCTTAGCCTTGCGTGGTGATAGTAGTGCCGCACACTCTAGTGCTGCTTTCTTACCTACATCATCTTGGTCAAACATAAAGACAACCTGTTCGAACTTCTCTAACCATTCGATAGATTTTTTAATGTCTTTAACTGCTCCTGCCGCACCTGTCTTAATAGAGACAACTGCCCACTTGTTATCAAAAGCCTGAGACATGGATAGTGCATCTAACTCACCCTCTACAACGACACAGCTTTTACCACCGTCTCGCCAAAGGTTCTGTCCAAACAATACAGCTTTCTTTAAATCACCTACGACAGCAAAAGTTTTATCAGGGTAGCGGAGCTTCTGTGCCACTGTGTTGCCGTCAGCATCTTTGAAGTTTGCTACGTGCATTCCGTCTGCCACTTGATAATCCCAAAACCTTGTAGTCTTCTCTGTTAAGTTTCTTTTAATCAGAGGTTGATAAGACCCTGTTTTGAATATTGTATCTTTCACTGCGTTCTCTACCAATCTGACCTCCTCTTGGGATTGCCCATAAGTTTTACAATTAAAGCAGTAGGTGTGACCATCAGAGTACAAGCTGTTTGCATCTGATGAACCACACTTACTACATGGAGTGTGCATAATAAAATCACTCTCCTGCTTTTCCATTTAAGTCCTCGATGATTTTCTTTTGCTGTTCTGGGGTGTATGAAATCCAGTGCTTGATTTGCTCCAAACTTCTCCCACACCCCTCACAGCGTTTATCTTTAAGTTTACATTTACGGACACAAGGAGACTCAACTGAACCACTCATCAGGGATCATCCCCTCTGCGTAAATGAAGTTATGTTTTTCTGCCCACTCTGCACAAGTCATCTTAGTCCCGTCTTTGCGTTTCTTTGCGCCTTGTACTGGGCTGTTGTTTCTTTGAAATAAGAACCGTATATCTAAGTCAGGGTGTTGTTCCTTTATGTTACGCATCTTACGTTGCGCTTCTGATCGGAAGTAACCCTTAACCTCAACATAAATATCTCCAATCTTTAGATCGGGTATATAATTTCTCTTTACCGTGAAGGGTAGCTTACAAGGTTCATACTCATAAGCTATCCCACGGTAGTCAAGGTCTGCTTGCACACGTTCCTCTAGGGTCGATCTAGAAGTCAGCGGCATCAGCAAAGACCTCGGTTGTTGATGAAGTTTCGGCATTAGCGGAGGGGGCTACGAAGCCATCTTCTTCATCGAACACACTTGAAGCTGAGTTACCATACTCAACCAAATCTATTACCTGTACTGCCTTTAGTCGTAGAGACACGCCTACCTTCTTGGTTGACTGCATCACGTAAGGGATAGGTTCAAACGCTACCTTTACCTTTGAGCCATTACCAATCAGCGTGTCACCTGTGAGTGGTGTCTTCTTCGCATCAAGCACAACAGGCTCTTGCTCATACCAACTGCCATCTCTCTTTTGGACTTTAGCTTTTAGTTTGAATTTAAACTCTACGTTACCTGTAGGGTCTCCTGTGTCTCTGTCGTATACTACGGACATGACATCTTGTGTGGTCAGAGAGTTCTTAAGAGGTGGTTTCTCTTTAACTGCTTTCTTAAATGTCTCTTGAATTAGTTCCTCTAATTTCTCACACATTGGAGCGGCATCTGCTTCTGTCATTTGAAGATTGATACTGTAATCACCGTTTGGATTAAACTTTGTATCAGGCTCAAATACTTTCGCCCATGCTGCTTTTCCTTCTAATACTAAAATGTTCTTCGCCATATATTTATTATCCTATTAAGTTAAAGTTTATTCGGGGATTGCTATAGGGGGTGGTTAGAGAATTAAGCAAAAAAGTAATCACTCTGTAGCACCTCCTCAATGTTTAAAGTTCCCCGTGGTGGAGGTTCAGGTATTTCTGTACCCTCCGTTAACGTACTTACTGCGCTATCGTAGAGATTTTGCAGTACATCGTTATCTCTATACATCTCAACAAACGCTTCTCTTAACTTATCGTTAAGTTTCACCATGTTGGGACTGTGTGTGCCATAGCTGTCGTGTACCATAGCAAAGTCTGTTATGCCTTCCTTCAAACACTTATCGACTGTGAACGTCAAAGCCGCAGCATCTAGGCTATGTGTGAAGTTAGGACTAGCACCGCTAACACTCTTGCGTGAGTCTACTGTCTTCTCTAGTGGCTGTCTGTAGTTCAGCTTAACTGTAGAACCGCTTAAGTGTGTCCAGATGCGTAGCTTCTTGGTGTTACTGTACGACTGTCTCACTAATAACCCTGTTGGTGTCTCCCACTCAAAGGGTCTGCCCTGCTTACTGTACAACTTTGCAATGCTCTTGATGTAGTCCATTACTTTATGAGCCGAGACAATAACCTCATTGATGGCTTTCCAGACAAACTTAGCCAAGTATGTGGCTGGTTGCCAGAAGTCATCACCCCAAGGGTTGTTGCCCTTACATTTTTCTTCCAGTGCTTCCAGTATGTAGTCTCTACAACTGTGTTGTGTCCCTGAGTAGGGTACAATCATCACAGGTCTCTTACATATCTTTCTACACACACCAATGTTTAGTAACTCACTGGCTAGTGTTGTACCTTCTTGCTGTAACAGTTCCGTTGTTCTCTTTGCTACATCCGTGTAAATGTCTTGAGGTGTGTCGTGCGGTGTTAAGTTTACTGCCTTACCGCCCTCAAGGTCTCTGAGCATTGCTGAGAGGTGTTGTAAGCCATTGCACGAGCCATCACTAGCACAGGGTAGGTGCGTTTCGAAATCCTCCCCAAACTGTCTAGCGTTGCTGTACAATGCCCACTCGTAACACCATGCAAGTGCTTGCCAAGGTTTATCTGCTTCCTGCCACCATCTGTTAGACAAAGGATCGTTATAAACATCGACAGCGTTATCTACGTTCATGTACGCCCACATCTCTCGATCTTCTAAACTTACCTTATCTACTCCAAATACATTAGCACCATGTATAGCCAACCACTTAGCTTCCTCATCGTTTGTGATATTAGCTGGGTTAGCAAACTCTAGTAGTGCTTTACTGTAGTCTGCATTTTGTGGTGAAAGGAAAGACTCTACAGGATACTTACGACCCCTGAAGTCTAACTGCCATACATACCACATATTCTCTATGTCTTTATACTGTTCGGCAAGTTGAATAGTACGCTCTACCTGAATCCGTTTGGACATAGACTTATTGTTGTAGCTGTGTATCTTGTTACGCTCTGACTTAAATGCCTTAAAGACTGCTGTCTCCTCATCGTTAAGGTATTTAGGTTCTTTACTAAAAGGATACTTAGGCAATGCTAAGTTATCTCTTGGTGGTAAACCTTCCCATGACTGACCACTGTCCCAACACTGACGTAGGGTATCGACAACAAACTCATTGATACGCCAAGGTGTTCTCTGTAGTGCGTTAACACACTGGTACTCTAGAGACAGGTCACGGTCTTTCAGAGCATTGATGTAATCTTGTGCTGTCTGTCTCATGCGTGTACCCTCACAAATGGCAAGTTGTTTATGTGTTCAGAGTAGTAACCACCACCCCAGAATGAATCCCAATCCTTTGGCTCGATAATACAAGGGCAATACCTTGGTAGTGCTACCTCGTTAGTCTCGTTAAACGCTTTGATCCACTCCTCTGTCTCTTGCGTTGGTACTACATGATAAATGGTTTTCCTTTTCTGTATCTTCTTCTCCAGTTTAACAATACCTGTAGCAGTAATGATTAGATCAACCAGTTTAATACCCACGTTAATACGTTCCTGACTTGTCCATGTAGGTAGGTCAACACCGTCACTATTAATCTTGTGGTCGAGACCGTAACGCTTGTGTAAGAAACCTTTATCTGATTTCTTGTTAGCTTCCTTGATCATGTTGGTAGCTACTTCCTTGTCTATCTGTAACCAGACATCTAATCTTTTCTGCGTTTCAATTTGTATACCAATGGTTCGACAAACTTTTAATAGCGTACCATTGTTTGCTAGGCTGTCGATCAAACATACTAAAGCTAGATAAGCTACCTTACCCGCATCCATACCCTTGAGTAAACTTTTGGATGTACTTCGGTTGTATCGTTTATCTACCTTACAGTGTTCTTCTATAGCCTCTTGTACAGGGTCAAGGATACCTTTGATAATGGTTCTACCATGCTTAGTCTTTGACCCTAATTCCTTTCCCAATAAATCCTGTAACTGCTTGTGGTAACGATCAATCCCTGACTGCACCATCTGATACTCTAGGTCTATCTGTTCTTCCAATGTTGCCATAATGCCTCCTTTTGGGACACGTATTAGTTTTACTGTGGCTTTACTCATAACTACCTACGTTAGCGGAGCAAAGGATTATGTGGAATGTGTTACTCATTATCATCTTTTGTTAATCTTGTTACGGTGGCGTGATAAGGTTTCATGGGCTTTTCAGTCCTCTGCTCTACCGACTGAGCTACCTAGGCATCTAGGTTTTGAGCCATTCTTGAAATCTTTAACACGCCACTTCGGACACTTTAGGACACTTAAGGACACAAGCTAATCTTCAAGTAAATTAGACCCACCAACCATAGTTGACGTATCCCATTTAGCATACTTGAGAGTGGTTGCAATATTTTTATGACCCATGTAACGCATGATGTTAGCAGTGTCCCAACCCTTCTCTGTTAGCCTTGTTGCTGTCGTATGTCTCCAAGTGTGCCAACACTTTTTAGTAAGACCTAAACCATCTCTCACCCTGTCCCAAGCTAGTCTGTGCTTGTACAATGGATCGTTAAAAGTCTTACGTTTGCGTAGTACCTCCTCTACTCTTTTAGTTATAGGCATCAGTAGTGGTTCACCGTTCTTTCTGTCTGGTATGTAAGCACCATACATCTGAGAACCATCAGCTCTAGTTTGCTGTAGCTTGATAAGATTATCCCCATCAATCTTCAACACCTCAGAAGCCCTCATGCCTGTGTCTACTGCCACGATAGCATAGTCACGTAGGTAATCTTCACCTAACCTCTCAAACTCGCTTAGAATGGCATTCTCTTCGTCCTTAGAGAAGTATTCAATACGTTCCCTACCTTTCTCACTCTGCCGTTTAAACTTCGGTACAGAAGTAAGTGCGCCTTCGTCTACCGCATTATCTAAACACTTTTTAAGACAAGATATGTGTCTGTTAACAGTAGATGGAGCATATCCTTGGTTCTCACGCATCCATCTGATCCAGTCAAACACTGTAGTAGTGCTGATACGATTGATGGGTGACTTCTCGCCCCAGTATTTACAGACAATACTCTGAATAAACATAACCTGTCGCTCATTCTTTGTATTAGCCCAGTAGTTCTCATGGCAACGATCAAACGCATAGCGTAACGTCCACCCTGATGCCTTACCAGTCTCTCTGTTAACTTCCATAGCTGTGGGCATATTCCCTTGGGCTATCTCCCTTTGCCACATTGCCTCCAGTACAGTAGCATCTTCCTTAGTGGAGAGAGTTCGCCTGAACTTCTTCCCTTTGTATGTAACATAGGCTTCCCACCCGTTACCTCTTTGATTAACACTCATAGTCTTATCCTCCTCGCTAAGGCTCTGCCTCGCTTTGTTACCTCGATATACTTCTCAATACGTCTATCGGGATTCTCGTATAGTTTAACTAAATCGTGATCTACTAATACTCGTAAGTTTCTACTAGCACTAGCACTGGATGTATCCATGAACTCACCAACATCCATAACTCTCAGCGTCTCTGCGTTAACGAAAGTACGTTGAGCGATAATTAAAAAGGCATACACAGTTTGAATGTGCATCCATGCGTCAATCTTCCTGAACTCTGTTAGTATTCTTATGTGTTCTTTTAAGTCTCGACCAGACAATACACCCTCCTAACCAACTGACAATAAAGTCAGCCTTTGTTCTACATATCCTTGGCAGTTTGTACCGTCCCCACAGGCACTTACCCAAGGATATTTCATTACTACCAACTTTTAATAGCATTATAACTCCTTTGTCAAGTTTCTACGGTAGCGTATATAAGCACTAAAGGTGGATAAGCAAGAACAATCGATTCACTTTGAATCACTTTTTTTACTTGACTTGAATCCTGAATCCACTTTTTCTGTGGGTAACTTTTTCTTCCCAAAGATAGCATCCCAGTTAGACTCATACTTTTCTTTATCTACTTTTCGGGGGCGTGAGCCTTTACCCCCATGCGTTGCTTCACTCATACGCCTTGTTTCTCCATTGCTTTAATCATTATATCTAGGTAGTCCCTGCCACCCTCTCGTACTACAGTCTGTAGCTTATCCTGTACGGCTTTACCTTTAGTATAGACCTTATGATCGTCAGTATACCAATAGGTAAAGTCTTGCTTCCTACACATTACTTCAAATTCCTTTAGTGTTGGTAGACTCATGACCAATTCTCCTCTAGCTTGATTTCTTTCATCTCGTTGCCGTGGAACTGGTTGTAATCGTTACACTGGTGCGCCACTACTTTCCATTCCTTGTCCTGCTCTTGGTAGTAGACAATAACCTCTATTTGACTGTTCCAGTTAAACCTGTACTCGCTATCGCCTAAGACCTCACTCCTAGTCTTACCAGCTATAGAAATACCCGCAAAGATGCCCTGTACAAACTCTCTAATCAAGAGCATCTTTTTCATGTTAATCCACATCTTTAAGACTCCTCTAGTGTGTATTGTGCTATCTGTGTGGACTCACCAAATCTATTCTTAAATGTGATGATCTCACTAGTTATGTTATGACCTAACTTTTTAAGCTCACTAATTCTGTTAGGCACTCGCCAAATCCCTAGCTTGCTAAGACCCTCAAAAGAATTGATGGTTTTATGCTCTACTAGGTAGGATAATAATCTATTTCGTTGGTTCATGTTGCACCTCTAAAAGTTAGTTACAATTTGGGTTACGCCTCTACGCTTCTCTGACTCTAAATAATCTAGCCAGTGAGTCTCAGGGTCTTGGTCATTATCTTCTAAGTCCCAAAGCCGTGAACGCTCTTTGCGTATAGCTGTATTAATATCTTCAAGCTCTGCCTCTACTACTGGGTTAGCTGTAAGCATAACTACCTCGCTAATAAGTTAAATAATAAATTACTACGTAAAGTTTTAAGGTCTGCCTCCCCAATAGAGTGCAATTCGTGCAGCTCTATGGAGAACATCTGACATAGTCGAAGGTCTAGTTCTTTATCAAACATTAGCTGCCTCCTTGTTGTAGCCACGCCAAAAGCTAATATAACCTGCATGGTAGCCTTTCTTACTGTTACCATAAACGATCTCAGGTTCTCTGCGCTTAAGGAATCTAGACGCAATAATATACTGTCTACGCTTAGTCTTAATCCAGTAGCGGTTTACGTCTTTATCTTCTACTACATCTGCTCCGAGTTTCTCCGCTACCGTAGCAATTAGATTAACTGCTTTGGCGCACGTACGTGGTGATGCCTTACTGATTAACTTTAACATTGGTGTTACCTCTTATTGGTTAGTTATTACTACGTGAAAAATGTTTGTTGTAACGCTCGTTGTGTTTAGCAAGCTCTTCGGTATCGATTGTCCTATAGTCTAGCATATCATTGATAATCAAATCAGACAAATAATCGTAGACATCGAGCCTCGTTACTAGATCTTCGTCAAAGTCTAGCGTAATCACTATTCGTTGTGCCACTGTTACGCCTCCTCGAAATCTTCGGAATGTAATATTTCTTCCGTAGGATAATGCACCAACTCAAACCCTGCGTAACCTGTGCCGTCCTCGTTAACCCTTAGAACAATATCATAGTTAAGCAACTGTTTAACCTCGATGCCGTCAGCATCACAAACTTCTAATTGAATGTGTTGATCTTCTAATTTACTCATAATCTTTAAGCCTCAATAATCAAATTAAATTCAAACAATATGTTTTGTTTTATATCTTGCCATGTCTCATCGTCTTGCTTTATATATTCTATAATAGTGTTGTTGTGACCGCTTCCGACTATATAGCCATCTTTAAGAAATATCTCAATTCCTATGCCGTCAATCCACTCGGAGACAAATATATTCTCTACCTTATCCAGTCTCCGTTTACCTAACCATTTTTGAACTGTTTTGATATTCACTGTTAATCACCATAAAATTATTGAATGTACTAAGTAAACAACTGAAACTATATTTTATTCCATTGGGCAGTAAATTACCCACCCCACTCACCGCTAAAAAGTAACCTCTTATCGCAAGTGGCTCATGCTCCCATTAAAATAAAGAATACTTGCAAACTTTTTAAGACTAGCACCGAACCGATAAAGCCCCCTGCGGATAATACAAGCCAGCCTAGGGTGTTGGCTATGGTGTCTTGACGTTTAAGTTTACGCTGTAGGTTTAGTTTTGCGCTGTTCATGTTATGCCGCCTCCATTACTGCTACATCATCGTAGCCTTCATCTTGATATTGTTCCGCAATGCTTTCAGCTTGCTCCTTAGATACCAAGTAATCACAGACCTCAGCACCTCCGACAAAAACTGTG
>Ga0208304_10000308_pt1 | contig 27624 bp, 22 predicted proteins | sample ColrivemetaGS713_FD_187603 | JGI IMG/M metagenome (GOLD analysis project Ga0208304, IMG submission 187603) | Estuarine microbial communities from the Columbia River estuary - Flood tide ETM metaG S.713 (SPAdes) (version 2) | ecosystem: Environmental > Aquatic > Marine > Intertidal zone >... | reverse complement strand
ACCCAGGTCATGAATCCGCACCACATTGGGATGCTCGATACCCGAGATCACCTCGTATTCCTGGATAAAGCGTTCGAAAGTATTCCGGCTCTCGCCCACGTCCGGCACCTGGCGCAAAACCTTAAGGACCACCATTTCCCCCAATCTCTCGCTCTCTGCGAGAAACACCGAGGCAAAAGGTCCGGAGGCAAGCTTTCGAACAAAGCGCTGACCCCGGATCACCACCTGGCCAAAACGATAAACGTCATCGAGAGACCCGCTACGCTGCTCCAGCACCCTCTGGCGCTTACGCTCCAGCACCGCCCCCTGGACGGCTCGCTGCAGGGCATGGGGATCTATATCCGGTCCCGACAGATAATCGCTGGCGCCGCCCTTGATCGCCGCCACGGCAAGTTCCTCGGAGCCATGCTCGGCAACAAATACCACCGGAGGAAAACCCGGGCGGCTCTTGATTTCTTCCAGCCACTGCAGACCCACCGATGCGGCGAGCACCACAAGGTCGAATCCTGCCGCGATGAATCCTTCCGGCAAACTACTTTTGCCAGCAGTTTGGTGCTCAGTAACACGGGAATCAGGCCAACGCTGACGAATCTTCGCGAGAATTTGCTCGCGAAATTCATTGTCATCATCGATTACCAGAAGACGCAGTGACATGGACAAGGATTTCCCGGGAAGGTGAATACAGCGGCGATTCTAACGCAACTCACCGCCCGGGGCGCAGACCAGGCCCAGCACCAGGTCCGAGACATTGGTGTCGGTAGGTCCTGTGGCGAGCAAGTCATCGCTGGCAGACAGAAAACTGCCCGAGTCAGCGCGCTGCAAACAGTCTTCCGGTTCCATGCCCATGCCGGCACCCCGGGCAAGGGTTCCGCCATCAACAATTGCGCCGGCCCATGATCCCGGCCCGTCATTGCCGTCGCTGCCGCAGGCCAGGAGACTGATTCCCTGGCATCCTTCAATCGCCATCGCAGCCGCCAGGGCCAGGTGTTGATTTCGTCCTCCCTGGCCGGGCCGTGAGGGCAGCACCACGGTGGTCTCTCCACCCCACAGGTACAGGCCGGCAGCAGCCCCCTTGAGTAGTTCGCCAATCTGCCTGCCAACAACCTTCGCATCGCCAGCCAGCACACCATCGGGTAAATGCACGACCAGGCCCCGGGCGTTGGCCGCAGCCACCATCGACCCCATGGCATCCCCGTTGCTGGCGATCACCTGGAGCCTTGCAGGCGGTATACCGGCGGCCTGCTCCGGGGAATGCTCCAGCAGTTCGCGCCATTGCAAGGGAACACACTCGGGTATCGGGGTCCGCTGGCGCGGGCATAACAGACCTGAACCGATCACCGCGGGATCATCACCCCGAACATCCGAAATCATCAACCCCACCACCCTGGGCGTCCTTGCATAGCGCAACAGGCCACCCGCCTTGATAAGGGACAGTCGCCCTCGCAAGGCATTGCATTGATCAATATCCAGGCCTGAGCCCAGCAAGTACTGGTTAAGGGCAATCAGCTGATCCAGCCCTGCCCCATCGGGCAACACCTCTGCCAGGCTGGAGGCACCCCCGGAGACCAGTAGCAACAAGGTTTCCCCAGGGGGAACCGCAGCGACAAACTCCACCAGGGCTCGCCCCGCCTCAAGACTGGACTGGTCTGGAACCGGATGGCTTGCGGGGAAAATATTGAGCTTGTCATCTGCCGGAAGCGGCCGGTGACGGGCGCCTGACTTGGGTATCACAAGGCCCTGGATGAAGTCCTCCCCCAGGGCGATCATCGCACCACGCATCATGGCATCGGCAGCCTTGCCTACGGCCGCCACACGTACCGGGCCGTCAAGGGGATCCTGGACCAATGCTGCGCGCACACAGGCCTCACCGGAGACTCGCGCCAGCCCTGAATCAAGGAGATCTTTAAGTAAGAGCCTGGACGCCTGACTCATGACGTGGCGCTCCCGGCAAAGGTCCATCTAATCATGGACCCGGATTGACAGGGGTTTTGCGGCTGCCTAGAGAACACCACGAAGCTGGGCCACGCCCTCGTCGTCCTCATCATCATCGTCCAGTTCTGCGTCCTGGAGCATCTTGGCCTTGTCCGAACGCTCAGCTTCCTGGCGTGCCAGCAGTTCCTTGGTCACATCCCCGGTAACGTATTCTCCGCTGAAACAGGACGTATCGAACTGCTCAATACCGGCGTTATCGTAATGCACTGCCTTAATCAGGTCTTCGAGGCTCTGGTAAAACAGGGCGTCGGCACCAATGAATTCACATACTTCTTGCTCGGTGCGGCCATGGGCCACCAACTCGCTGCATGCCGGCATATCAATGCCGTACACATTGGGGAAACGCACGGGCGGCGCGGCCGAGGCGAAATACACCTTCCTGGCACCGGCATCCCTGGCCATTTCCACAATCTGCTTGGAGGTTGTTCCGCGAACAATGGAATCATCCACCAGCAGCACATTCTTGCCACGGAATTCCAGGTCAATCGCATTGAGTTTGCGACGTACTGATTTACGACGCATCTCCTGGCCCGGCATGATGAATGTACGACCGATGTAGCGATTCTTCATGAAGCCCTCGCGGAACTTCACTTTCATCCTGTTGGCCAACTGCATGGCGCTGGTGCGACTGGTATCGGGCACCGGAATCACCACGTCAATATCGTGCTCGGGCCATTCGTAAAGAATGCGCTCGGCCAACGCCTCGCCCATCCTCATGCGCGCCTTATGCACCGAGATGTTGTCGATAATGCTGTCGGGCCTGGCGAAATACACAAATTCAAAAATGCATGGAGACTGCCGGGGACTGTCATGACACATCTGGCTGTGCATGGTACCGTCGGTCTGGATGAAAATAGCCTCGCCCGGAGCCACGTCACGTTCAAGCTCGAAACCCAGCACGTCCAGGGCCACGCTTTCCGAGGCCACGATACGCTCTATCCCATTCTCGGTTTGCCGGCTGCCCAACACCAGGGGACGAATTCCCATCGGGTCGCGGAAGGCAACGATGCCGTGGCCCACAATGCTGGCGACCACTGCATATCCGCCCCGCACCCTGCGGTGCACTTCTTTTACCGCACGAAAAATATGATCCGGACGCATGGCGCCGTCGATAACCAGGCCCAGTTCGTGAGCGAATGCGTTAAGCAGCACTTCCGAATCAGAACTGGTGTTCAGGTGACGACGGTCCTCGTCAAACAGCTGGGTGGCAACTTCCTGGCAATTAGTCAGGTTGCCGTTATGGGCAAGACAAATTCCGTAAGGCGAATTCACATAGAAAGGCTGTGCATCGGCGGCCCCGGAGCAACCCGCTGTGGGGTAGCGCACATGGCCAATGCCGTAATTACCCGCCAGGCGGAGCATGTGACGCTGGTGAAACACATCACGAACCAGGCCCATTTCCTTGCGTAAATTGACCTTGTTCCCGTCAATCGTGGCGATACCTGCCGCGTCCTGCCCGCGGTGTTGCAACACTGTCAGCGCGTCATACAGCGCCTGATTAACCGGCGACCGGCCGACGATGCCTACGATTCCGCACATGTAATTATCACCATGAAAAACTGAATGAAGAAAGGATCAAAAAAAGAATTAGCCGCTCAAATTGTCACGAGTCAGGGGCAACATAACATCCAGGTCCTGGAGCATGTCTTTTCCTGAATCAAACCAGTCGCGCATTACCGCTGTCACGTTAGTGAAATACGGTAAAACTTGTGAATCCTTCCACCATTGCTCGCTATCCAATGCCAGGCCTTCACCGAGAATCACAAGCAGCCCCGCCAGTAACACGCCACGCACGAAACCGAAGACCATACCAAGCAAGTGATCCGTCCCGGACAAGCCAGACCGATCGAGAAGTTCATTAATGAGGTGATTTGCCAGGGTACCGGCAACCACTACCAGGACGAAAAGTGACAACCGTCCGGACCATAACTGCAATACCGGCGATGCAAAATAACTGGAGAAGAAATCAGCGAACAAGTAGCCGAATTTCAAGGCCAGAAATGTTGCCAGTAGCCAGGTACCCAGGGACAGCGCTTCTTTGAAAAAGCCGCGAACAAAACCCGCTCCCACGGAGAGCAAGACCAATCCCAGGATAATGTAATCAACCATATGCATATCTAGAATTCCCGCCCATCTTTACAGCGCCGCCATTCTATCAGAGCCCGGCCTGTGGTCCGAGCAATTCGGTCACGTATTTGGAACTACCTTGACCTTCTGTCCACCGTCCCGGAGCTGCTCAGCCAATGAATCCGCTTCGTCCCGGGTTTTCACTGGCCCTACCCTCACCCGGTACAAGGTTCGGCTGCCGTCTTTAAATTTACCAACAAATGCCGAGAAGCCCTGGGTTTTCAGCTGGGCGGCCAACTTATTGGCATTATTTCTGTCTGAAAGCGCTGCCACCTGCACTGCCCACTGGGCGGGCTCCACGGCTGGCTTGCTAGCGGATGCCTGGACGACCGGCTGGCTATCCGGCTTGGGCGCCGGTGTGCTGTGGGTCTCGGCATCGGGCTTGCTCGGAACAGCTTCCATGGGAGGCGGCGAGTCTGCGGGAGAAATCGGGTCAGGTTGCGGCGCATTCTGACTGGGAGTACCCAGGTCAATGGTCACCTGCTTCATGCCCGTGGAGTCCTGGCCGGGCAAGGCCAGAGCCCGGGTGTGGCTGCCCTGACGGGGAGGCCCATCCAGCAATACCGGGATAAACACCACGCCCAGGGCGACGACAACTGCCGCGCCAATCAACCGTTCTTTAAGTTTCTCTTCCATCGCTCCCGCCCTGTCAGCGCTGGGATTGCGAGTATAGCCGAAGGAACTCCATAGCGGGTCCTACAATCTGAAAAGAGCCCAATACAAGAATCCCTTCTCCCTCGCCTGCCTCGTCCTGTGCCTGTTCCAGGGCCTGCTGCACACTGTCACAGGGCCTGACCTCACCCGATACATTATCCCGTATCTTGGCAGCAAGTTCCTCGCCGCTTTGCCCCCGGGACCCCGAAAGAGGCGCCAGGTACCAGCGGTCTATTACCGGCGCCAGCAAAGATACCGATTCTCTCGCATCCTTGTCCTTGAGCATTCCCAGCACAACGTGCCAGCGCCGAACGCCGGTTTCACGTCGGATCTTGGGAATCAGGTTGCCAATCGCGGCCACGTTGTGGGCCACGTCCAGCACCCAGGTCAGGGAGCGGGCAGCGTCTATATGGCGATGAAATCTGCCAAACAGCCGGGCCTGTCCAAACGACTCGTATAAAGAGGTGGGAGAGGGCCTGAACTCTTCGGGCAGTGACAGCAGCACTTGCAGGGCCACCGCTGTGTTCTGGCCACCCAGGTCACCGGTAAGAGCGGTCCGCGGCACGTTGAATTCCTGGCCGTCCCGGTTCCAGAATTGCAACTCGTCCCCGTCGGGCCGAACTCCGAAGTCCTCGCCTATACACGATAGCGGCGCCTGGACCTTGCGAGCATGGGCCCTTAGGGACTCGGGGGGATTCGGATCCCCCACCACCGCCGGGCAGCCTTTACGGAAAATCCCGGCTTTCTCAAAGCCAATGGACTCCCGGTTATCACCCAGCCATTCCACGTGATCCAGGTCTATGGAGGTGACTGCCGCAACCTGGGAATCCAGGGAATTTACCGCGTCAAGACGCCCGCCAAGACCAATTTCCATTACCGCCACCTGGACGCCGCATTCGCGGAACGCAACCAGGGCAGTCAGGGTGGTGAATTCAAAGTAGGTGAGCGGTACGTCTCCCCGGGCCTGGTCCACCAGGTTGATGCCGGCAAGGATCTGCTCGTCACTCATGGGTTCCGAGTCCACCCTCATCCTTTCGTTAAACCTCACCAGGTGCGGGGAGGTATATGCCGCCACCCGGAGGCCGTGATGACCCAGCGCATTCTGGACCATCTCGACAACACTACCTTTCCCGTTAGTGCCACCCACGGTAATCACAAGAAACGGCGGTGTCGCCAGGCCCAGGCGCTCGAGCACAATTTTCACGCGCTCAAGACCCAGGTCTATTTCTCTCGGGTGCAGGGATTCAATACCTTGCAACCATTCAGCCAGGGTTCTTTTAGACATAGAGGTTTGACTAGACTGAGGGTTCGGCTTCAAGCACGGGGCGGGCACGGTTACCAAACTTGGCCAGCACCCTGGCGAGTTCTTCACGCATATTCCTGCGATCCACGATCATGTCCAGGGCGCCGTGCTCCAGCAGGAATTCACTACGCTGGAAACCTTCCGGAAGCGTCTCTCGCACCGTCTGCTCAATGACCCTCGGCCCTGCGAAACCAATCAGCGCCCTGGGCTCGGCAACATTCAGGTCTCCCAGCATCGCCAGGCTGGCTGAAACGCCACCGGTGGTGGGATCTGTAAGCACAGAAATATACGGCACACCATGCTCCGCCAACCTGGCCAGTGCAGCACTGGTCTTGGCCATCTGCATCAAAGACAGCAGGCTCTCCTGCATTCGGGCACCGCCGCTCGCAGAGAAACAAACCAGGGCTGACGAATCGGCTAGCGCCGCCTCTGCGGCACGCACAAAACGCTCTCCGACCACGGAACCCATGGAACCGCCCATGAACGAGAATTCAAAGGCGCAGGCCACTACCGGGATTCCCATCAGGAATCCTTTTTGAACCACCATCGCGTCGCCTTCACCGGTGGCCTTCTGGGATTGCGCGATACGATCCCTGTACCGCTTGGTGTCGCGAAACTTCAGCGCATCCACCGGCTGTACCTCGTCACCCAGTTCCACCCGCCCTTCCTTATCCAGGAACAGGTCCAGGCGTACCCGGGAAGAGATGCGAAGATGATGCTCGCACTGGGGGCAGACAAACAGGTTTCGCTCAAGGTCGGCGCGGTACAACACGGCACTGCACTCAGAGCATTTCGACCACAAGCCCTCGGGAACCGAACGAGTTCGACCCTCGGTCTGGATGCGTGACGGAATCAGTTTTTCAAACCAGCTCATTTTTTGCACTAGCCCGTGTGGAGGGAAGACCCGTTGATAATAAAACAATCAGAATCATTATTCTTGCTGCATGGCGGCACTTTACATTCCGCCGGATAGCCGACATTAGTGAGGTACAGGCCCTGGGGCAAGCCAGTCACACCGGCTTTGGTTCGATCACGCATCTCCAGCACCTCTCCCAGCCAGTTTTCACTGGCCTGGCCAGAGCCGATTTTAATCAGGGAACCGGCAATATTCCGCACCATGTGATGCAAAAAGGCATTGGCGCTGATTTCGAGTTCCAGTATCTCGCCCCGGCGGACCACCGAAATGTGGCTGACGGTTCGCACCGGGCTATGGGCCTGGCAGCCAGAAGCCCTGAAAGAGCTGAAATCATGCTTTCCCAACAGGGCCTGGGCGGCGCGATGCATGACCTGCTCATCCAGCGGATCATGGACCCAGGCCGTGCGGTTACACCACAAGGCGGAGCGGTATTTCCGGTTAAGAATCAGGTAACGATAGGAGCGACTTATGGCGCTGAAGCGTGCGTGGAAATCCTCAGGAACTTCAGTTGCCCACAGGACGTTTACATCATCACCCAGGTAGGTATTGGCGCCGCGCACCCAGGAATGGGGCTTTCGTATCGCCGCGGTGTCCATGTGAACAACCTGGCCGGTGGCATGCACTCCGGTATCGGTGCGCCCGGCGCAAATCACCCGAATTGGCTCATTGGCCACGCGAGACAGGGCTCGCTCCAACTCACTCTGGACACTGAGTCCATTATTTTGAATCTGCCACCCCACGAATCGGGTGCCGTCGTATTCAATACCTAGCGCGATGCGTGGCATGACGATTACTGCCGTGTGAAGTTTCCAGGGACCCAAAAAGCACTGCGGGCCGTAATGGCCCGCAGCATCACTCACATCAGTGTATTGCGACCTAAGGCAGCTTGTCGAGCAAGCGCTGGGCGTCTACCTTCTGGGCCTCGTCGCCCTCGGCAATCACTTCATCGAGAATGCTACGTGCACCCTCGGGGTCACCCATATCCATATACGCCCGGGCCAGATCAAGCTTGGTGCCGATCTCACTCAGGGTCAGCGCCTCAGATTCCGGCATGGTCATATCAGAGGTATCAATCGCAATAGTAGGTGCGTCACCCTCTTCCTCATCCAGGCCAGCAAACACATCCACATCAGGACCCGGCTGTTCCATGGTATCGCCCGAATCCACAGCGTCACCCAGTCCGCCCAGGTCCAAATCCAGATCGTCGTCTGAATTCAGCATCGGCATTTCACTGGTGATATCCAGCTCGTGAGCGTCCACCAGGGCTGCCATCTCGGTGGTAACCGCCAGCATATCGTCTCCCTCACTGTCCAGATCACCGGCAGACAGGGTCGTGGTATCGGGCATTTTCCTGGTGTCATCCGGTGTCCCGGTTGAATCGAGATCCCCACCAAGATCAAAGTCAACGGAATCCTCGGCAGCGATAGAAGCCAGCCCGGCCATCTCGTCCGGGCCCGCGATCATCGTCTCGTCTTCGTCACTCAGTATGCCGGTTTCCAGGACAGCGGTGAGGCTCTCCTCATTGAAATCACCACCCGGGAAGTCCTCTGCAGAGAAGTCACCCTCGGGCAACTTACCAATGAAGCTGTCATCCAGACTTACATCCAGGCCCAGATCATCAAGGTCAATTTCAGCGGTCTGGTCAACCGGGGCGATGGGGGTCTCTAAAGTCGACTCTATGTCGCCAAACCCTCCGTCCTCAGCTATCGGAATCTCACGGGTGATCTCATCGCCATCATCCACCGCAGGCATTTCCTGGGTATCGCCGGCAAAGTCCATGGTGCCGCCGAAATCCAGGTCGACCATTTCGTCGCCTTCGCCGTCAGCACCTTCTTCGAACAACTCAAGGTCGAGAGCTTTGTTCATCTGGCTGTCTTCAATCGACAGGTCCATATCGGTTCCGCCGGCGGTTGCGGGGATTTCTCCGAACATCTCGTCATCGGGCAGCAACTGCTTGCCCATAATCAGGATCTTCTCCCAGTTGCCCTGACCCACTGTTTCGCGGTTATCGCTCAAGGTTTGAGCAACCCCACGGAACTGGTCTGCATTGCCCCAGACGAAGAAGACTTCGGCCAGCTTCATCTGCAGCTCGCCGTTGGACGGGTCATTATCCACCGCGGTCTGCAAAATCTCGGCAGCCTGGTCATACAGACCGTAGGCCATATGGAAGTCGGCCTCGGCAATGGGATCGGTAACCTCTGCGTCTCCAGCAAGCTTGGCCTTATCAATCTGGAGAGTATCGTCCAGGTCAAAATCGTCCAACCCGGGAGCCTCAGAAGGCTCAACCGTCGTGGTATCCAGTCCCGCTCCGGGACCGGCGGCCTCAAACACATCGGGTTCAAGATTAGCGGTATCTTCGTGGCGCTGCTCTTCCTCGACCAGGAAGCCAGGAGTGCTGCCTCGCGTACCTGCGGTCAGGGTAACCGACGTCTGGGTACGATCCAGGTCAGCGACCTCGTCCAACCCTTCATCATCCAGGCCTTCGTCGCCCTGAGCGGCACGGTCATCCCAGGGTTGTGCGTCATCATCTTCGTCGGTCTTGCGCAGGCGCAGGAATACCAGCAATGCCGCAAGCAGGGCCAGGGCGCCCAACCCGATAAATGCGATCGGACTCATCAACCAGCCCAGCAGAGTATCCATTGTGGATTTTTCTGCGGGAGCGGAAATAACCCGGGTGGCGCGATCCTTTATGCCTTTATCTTCCTCCGGCGCTGCAGCTTCAGGCTCTGCCTCTTCCGGCACCACTTCTTCGACTGGTGCTGCAAGCCCTGCCTCAGGCTCAACTACAGGCTCAACTACAGGTTCTGCTTCAGGCTCAATTTCAACAGCGGGCTGTTCTACCTGGCCGGCTATTGAGCGAGCCTCTTCGAGATTCTTTTGTAGCGTAGCAACCTGGTCATTCTGGACCTGCAAACGCCCTTCTGCGCTTTCCAGTTCACGGCGCAGGCGATCAACTTCGTCCCTGAGGTAGGAATCAGTATCACCGCCGTCTTCGTCTCGGGTGCTGCCTACTGACGGACGCGCTGTTGGCTCGCTCGGCGGAACCAACCTCAGCGAAGGTTCGATTCTCGGACCCAGCATTCCGGAGCCGGGCTTCCACGACTGCATGTGTTCACGCACCGCAGAATCAGCAGCGCTTCCGCTTACCGCACGCATATCCTCGGCAGAGGGAATGCGCAAGATGGAGCCTGCACGAAGACGATTGATATTGCCGGAAAACGCATCGGGGTTCGCCTCGTACAGCGCAATCATCATCTGGTTAACGGTTACACCGGACGGACGGTAGCGTTCCGCCACTTCCCACAAGGTGTCACCGCGACCAATGCGGTAGCTGCCTTCGGGCGGAGTGTAGGGGGCACGCGCCGGAGCAGCGCTTTCAGCCACTGGAACGGGCTCGGGCTGACGCAATACTGTGCCAGTGGTGCGGGTGGTTTGGGTAGCGGTTGAAGGAGCCCGCACAACAGGTGCCAGCGCCGGGGTTGCCTGGGGTACAAAGGTAGGCGGATCCAGCAGGACCGTGTACTCGCGTAGCAATGTTCCGCGGGCCCACTTGGCTTCCAACAGGAAAGTCACAAAAGGCTCGGTGATGGGAACCATGGAACTCACCTTGAGCACCGGTTCACCCCGACTATTCCGCCCAACCTCGAATTCAAGCGAATTCAGGAACTGCGGTTTATCCAGGCCCAAACGATCAAACGCACCCCGGGAAGCCAGGTGCACATCCATACCACCGAGTTCCTCACCGGATGCGCCGACGATGGAAATCTCGGCTTTCATTGGTTGATTCAGAGCAGACTGGAGATCGATTTCCCCAAGCCCCAGTGCCCAGGAAACTGACGGACAGACCGTTAGCACCAAGAGGGGGACAACCCTAGTTTTCCGCGCCATCTGAACTCCCTAATTTGTTCTTTTGCCGGCGATAATACTGGATTATGTCAACAGCCATAAGGTGACCGCATCTCTTGACAAGACCCTTTATATTCAGCGGCTAACTATAGCTTACAAATACTCTTTTACCAACAATTCAGCGATTTGAACACTGTTCAAAGCAGCGCCTTTACGCACGTTGTCAGCCACCACCCAAAGACTCAAGGCCCGATCATCATCCAAATCCTGTCTGATCCTGCCCACGAACACTCCGTCTTTCTGGGCGGCGTCGGTGGCAGGGGTCGGATATTTAAGTTTCCCAGGATCATCCATCAGGACCACCCCGGGAGCCTTTTTTAGCAACTTTTTGGCCTGCGCCACAGTAACTGGTTCACGAGTTTCAATATAAATTGACTCGGAGTGGCCAAAAAATACTGGTATACGCACCGCCGTGGCGTTCACCCGGATCTTCTGGTCTCCAAAAATCTTCCGGGTCTCGTTTACCATTTTCATTTCTTCACGGGTAAAGCCGTTGTCCTCGAACACGTCAATCTGCGGTAACGCGTTGAATGCAAGAGGCTTTTTGTAAAGCTCGCTCTCAAATGGCCGGCCATTCATCATCAGGGCAGTCTGCTTGGCCAGGTCTTCCACGTGTCGCCGCCCTGCCCCGGATACGGCCTGGTAGGTTGAGACGACAATCTTCTGGATACCCACGGCATCGTGCAGGGGCTTGAGCGCCACCAGCATCTGGATGGTTGAACAATTGGGGTTGGCAATAATCTTCCGGTTAACGTACCCGGCCAGTGCCTCGGGATTCACCTCGGGTACGACCAGCGGAATATCCTTGTCCTGGCGGAATCTGGAGGTGTTATCGATCACCACACAACCCGCATCAGCCGCCTTGGGCGCATATTCCTCGGACACCCCTGAACCGGCCGAAAACAAGGCGATATCCACACCTTTAAAATCAAAATCGGCCAGGTCCTGCACGATAATCCGCTTGGTGCCAAACATGACGACCTTGCCTGCCGAGCGGGAACTGGCAAGCAAGTGCAATTCATCCACCGGGAATTTTCGCTCCTCCAGGATGCTGATCATGGCTTCGCCGACCAATCCCGTGGCGCCTACCACGGCTACATTAAATTTTTCGCTCATGATTACTCTTCCGACCATTCGGCCGTTAATTCATTTTCAACACTGTCTGGATGAATCCAGACCACCGCAATAATCAATGCCACCATCACCAGTCCCGCAGCGATCCAGAACATCGCCTGGGGGCCAAACAGGCTCCAGCTGTAGCCACTGTACAGACTGCCCAGGGCACCGCCTGCGCCAAAGCCCGCGCTGCTGTACAGCGCCTGTCCGCGACCATGGGTTTTCCCCGGGAAAAAATCATGGATACAAACCACCGCAACAGCATGAAACAAGCCGAAACTGGCCATGTGGAGCAACTGGGCAAACACCAGTAGCACCAGGTTATCTGCGAAGGCCGCGGTCATGCACCAGCGCACCACCGCGAACCCCAATGCACCCGCCAGCAGCGAGCGCCGGCTGAACACCCTGAATAACCACGGACTATAAAGGAATACCGCTATTTCCGCAGCCACTCCGAGAGCCCAAAGGATGCCAATGGTGGTGCGGGCATATCCCAGATCTTCCAGGTACAGCGTGAAAAAAACGTAATAAGGTCCGAAGGCTGCCTGGACCAGCATGGCAACCACCAACAAGGCGATGACCCGGGGCTGGCGAAGCACACGACCCAGGGGTAACTCATCAGGCTCCTCAGGCGCCTGGGGACCCGATGGCGTCAGGAAACTGGTCAGGGCCACCAGGCCGATCAGGACTGCCGCAATGGTGGGCACCGAATCCAGGCCATTGGTATCAAACCACCGGCCACCGGCCACCACTGCCAGGATAAAACCGACAGAACCCCACAGGCGTATACGCCCGTATGAGGCAATCCTCGGCCCCAGCACCGCCAGGGTGTTGGCCTCATATTGTGGAATCAGGGCGGTCCAGAAAATAGCAAACAAGGACATGGATACCAGCAGCCCGACGAAATCCGTACGCTGGGAAACCAGGGCAAATGCGACAGCCGAGGCAATCGCGGCCAGCCGCACCAGCAACATGCGTCGGCCACTGTGGTCTGCCAGCCAGCCCCAGGCGGTGGGAGCAATCAAACGCCATCCAAGATAGAGCGCCATGATCTGGCCAATCTGCACAGGATCCAGGCCCAGGTCACGCAGATAGGGACCCCAGAAGGGAATCAGGATACCCAGGGCTCCAAAATAGAACAGGTAAACCGGGGCCAGGCCCAGTTGTTCTCGCATCGATGGCACGGCAGTTCCCAGTTGGTAACCTAGTCCTGTTTCGTCACGGAACCGGCAATCGGCGCCATGGGCGATTCCACCCCGGTATTCTGGGCACGGTGACGCAAGTAGTGATCCATCAACACCAGGGCAAGCTTTGCCTCGGCAATCGGGACCGCACGGATTCCAACACAGGGGTCATGGCGTCCGGTGGTCACCACCTCCACCGCATTGCCATGAATATCCACGGTCTGGCCGGGGAGTCGCAAACTGGAGGTGGGCTTGAGCGCAATGCTTACGGTCACATCCTGGCCGGAGGAAATCCCGCCCAGTACGCCACCGGCGTGATTAGTCAGGAAGCCATCGGGGCTGATCGCATCCCGGTGCTGCGTACCCCGTTGCTCCACACAGGCAAACCCGGCGCCGATTTCCACGCCCTTGACCGCATTGATGCTCATCATTGCATGGGCGATATCTGCTTCGAGGCGATCGAAGACCGGCTCACCCAGCCCCGGCGGCACGCCGGTGGCCACCACATTCACCCGGGCGCCAATGGAGTCACCGTCCTTGGACAGACGCTTCATGAATTCCTCCAACTCCTCCACCTTGGCAGGATCCGGGCAGAAGAAGGGATTGTCATCCACGGTTGCCGGCGCCAGCGGTTCCAGGACGATGGGACCCAATTGCGCCAGGTAACCATAAATACAGATGCCCGCAGTTTCTTCCAGGTACTTGCGGGCGATGGCCCCCGCGGCCACCCGCATGGCGGTTTCCCGGGCCGAGGAGCGACCTCCCCCACGAGGATCTCGAAGACCGTACTTCATCAGGTAGGTGTAGTCGGCATGACCCGGGCGGAAGCGGTCCAGTATCTTGCTGTAGTCCTTGGACTTGGCATCCACGTTTTCAATCAACAGGCCGATAGGAGTGCCGGTAGTGCGGCCTTCATAAACCCCCGAGAGAATTTTCACCTGGTCCGGTTCCTTGCGCTGGCTAACATACCGGGACTTGCCGGTGCGCCGTCGCTCAAGGTCGGCCTGGATGTCTTCCTCTGACAGCTCCATTCCCGGAGGACAACCGTCAACGATGCAACCTATCGCCTTGCCATGACTTTCGCCAAAGGTGGTGACAGTAAAAAGTTTGCCCATGGTATTACCGGACATGACCAGGCTCCCTGCTCGATTTCTCAAACTGACCCCGGTGGGCCAGCAATTCTTCCCGACTCATGGTGAACACCCCAGAGCCTCCAAATTCAAATTCCAGCCAGGTAAATGGCACATCCGGAAAAGCTTGCTCCAGCGCCTGCTCAGCCGAGCCCACTTCCACCACCAGGATGCCACCAGGCTCCAGGAAATCCGCCGCCTCAAGCAGGATTGTCCTGACCAGGTCCAGCCCATCCACTCCGGCCACCAGGCCCATGCCCGGCTCCTTGTTGTACTCATCGGGCAGGGCGCGAAACTCAGCTTCCGCCACATAGGGAGGATTGGAGACAATCACATCATAGCTATGCCCGCGCACCGGGTTGAACAAATCGCCCTCATAGACACTGACCTGGCTACCCAGACCATGCCGGGCAACATTGATTCGGGCCACCTCGACCGCCTCTGGCGACAAGTCCGCCAGGTCCACCCTGGCCTCGGGAAAGGCGACTGCCACGGCAATGCCGATGCAACCACTGCCGGTACACAGGTCCAGCACATTGTTAATTCGATCAGGGGCAATCCACGGCGAAAACTCATCCTGGATGAGCTCGGCAATCGGCGACCGGGGCACCAGGACTCTCTCGTCCACGTAAAAATCCAGCCCGCAAAACCACGCCTCACCGATAAGGTAGGCGGCGGGAATACGCTCGCTAATCCGCCTGGCCAGCAATTCCTCCACACGCCGGCGCTTGTCGCCGGGCACTTCCAGGGAATAACCAAGCTCGGCCTGGGCGTGATCCAGTTCCATTACATGAAATACCAGCATGGCAGCCTCATCCAGGGGATTATCCGTCCCGTGGCCAAAGAACACCTCTGATTCCTCCAGTTCCAGCGCGGCCGCCCGCACCAGTTCCTCTACTGTGATTTCCGCCTGCGAACCGTCGCTGTCATTACCCATGTGGGGTCCCAAACTTGTGATCATCGCGCCATGATACCCAAACACCGCCCCAACTGTACGAGCTGTGCGATAATTACCGGCTTGATCAAACCCTGGGCATCGCCCGAATCCAACAGGGAAACACATGGGACTGCAACGAATTCTAATGATAATCGGACTGGCCGCCATGGCAGTGGTTGCCGGGCTCTGGCTGCAACTGCGGATGTCTGCCCCCGCCGTGCCGCCGGAAACCAATGCCACGTTGCTTCGGACCGCACGTCCGGTTGGCGATGTCCGGCTGCAAGACACCCTGGGCAATGAATTAAGCCTCCAGCAATTAAAAGGCCGCTGGAGCCTGGTGTTTTTCGGCTTCACACATTGCCCCGACGTATGCCCGACCACCCTGGCCATCTTGAGCCAGGTTGCCAGGCGCCTGGAGAACCTGCCCCAGGCACAGCAACCGCAACTGGTTTTTATTACCGTTGACCCCGAGCGGGACGTACCCGAAGTAATGAAGGGCTACGTGGAGCACTTCGACAAGAATATGATCGGCCTGACCGGCGAGCTGTCCCAGGTCGAGGCGCTTGCTGCCCAGCTGGGCGTGGCATTCCAGAAGGTCCCCCTGGACCAGGGCGGCTACAGCATGGATCACAGTGCTGCAATTTTCATGCTTAACCCCGGTGCCGAACTTAACGCCATTATCTCCGCACCCCATAGCGTTGAAGGCATTGCCGGCGACTACCGCAAGATCGTCGAGTTCATGGCAGAGCAATCATGAAACGTGTTCTGTCCATTTTCCTGTTAGTCCTCGTCAGCGCAGCAGGATGCGCAAAATCGTCCCAGCCTCCTTATGCCGAAGACCCCTGGGTGCGCGAACCACCCCCGGGCATGAGCATGCTGGCCGGCTACATGATTCTGCATAACCCCTCCTCCTTCGAGCTGACCCTCACCGGCGCCAGCAGCCCGGATTTCGCTGCCGTGGAATTCCATAATTCAGTGATGGAGGACGGTGTCAGTCGCATGCGCCAGGAAACCTCCCTGGTATTGGGAGCCGGCGAGGCGCTGCGTTTCGTACCGGGCGGCCGCCACATGATGCTCATAGCACCGGGCAGGCAATTCTCCGAAGGCGACAAAGTATTAATTGAACTGTCATTCTCTGATGGCAGTGAATTGCATATTACGGCCCCCGTTCGCTCCGGCGGCGGCCACTAGACTTATCAAGGCAAGCGTAATGATCCAGAAAAAATCTTCAGCTCTTGGCGAATGGCTATTTGTATCGATGCAGTACCTGCTGCCCCAGCACGCCCTGTCTCGCGTTATCCACTGGGTTATGCGCATCGAAATTCCCGCGATCAAGAACCTGCTAATTCGCTGGTTCGTGGGTCAGTTCAAGGTAGACCTGTCAGAAGCCCAGCGCACCCAGCCCGAGGATTATTCGTCTTTTAACGATTTCTTCACCCGCAGCCTGGATGACGATGCGCGGTCAGTGGCCTTTGGCACCCATAACCTGGCCAGCCCGGTGGACGGAAAAGTCAGCGAACTGGGCGACATACATGGTGACCGGATTCTGCAGGCCAAGGGTACAACCTACACGGTCAGCGAACTGCTGGGGGGCGACCAGGAACTGGCCAACGAATTCCTGGGTGGCGAGTTCGCCACCTTGTACCTGGCCCCGTCAAACTATCATCGTATTCACATGCCGTTGACCGGCAACCTGCAAACCATGACCTATATTCCGGGCAAGCTGTTCAGCGTGAACGAGGCCACCGTGCGGGGCGTGCCAGGTTTGTTCGCCCGCAATGAGCGGGTGGTCTGCAAATTCGAGACTGAACACGGCCCCATGGTCATGGTACTGGTGGGGGCAATATTCGTGGGTAGCATCGAGACGGTCTGGGCGGGAGAAATCACACCCGGCGGCCCCGACACCCTGACTCGCACCAGCTACCAGGCAGAACAGCCTGTTCGACTGGTACAGGGCGAGGAAATGGGACGCTTCAACATGGGATCCACGGTGATCCTGCTGATGCCCAAGGGTAAGTGCGACTGGCTTGATGATCTCCAGCCAGGCAGCCCCATCCAGATGGGTCAGCTGCTGGCTACCACCGGCAAGGCCTCAGCCAGCCAGTGAGTCTTCGAACAAGCGGGCCAGGCTTTCGAGCCCGGCCCGGTCTCTCTCGGTAAAGCGTCCGGCACTGGGGCTGTCCACATCCAGCACTCCCATCACCTTGCCATCGCGGAATAACGGCACCACGATCTCCGAGCGCGAGGCCGCATCACAGGCAATGTGGCCGGGGAAGGCGTGTACGTCCGGCACCAACTGGGTCTGCCCGGTTTGAGCAGCGGTACCACACACGCCCTGCCCCATCTTGATGCGTACACAGGCAGGCAGGCCCTGGAAGGGACCCAGGACCAATTGAGACTCGCGCAGAAAATAAAATCCTGACCAGTTAATATCCGGCAATGCATTAAACAGCAGTGACGAGATATTGGCCGCGTTGGCCACCTGGTCAGTTTCACCGGTCAGCAGGGCGCCGGCCTGGGCGGTCAGCTGGGAATAAAAATCCGGATCAGTGTAATCGGGCAGTGCCAGTTGAAAACTCATACAGCAGGTATCCGTAGTGTGAACGTGACTCTCAGGCTCGCATGATAGCGAAAGCCAGCACATCAGACAGCTGATCCGCACCGGCGGCCAGCATGACCAGGCGATCAAAACCGATAGCCACCCCGGCGCAGGCAGGCAAACCCTGTTCAAGGGCCTGCAACATATTCTCGTCCGCAGGCACCGTTGGAAGGCCTGACTCCTGTCTCACAAGATTATCCCGGGCAAAGCGTTGCCGTTGCTCGTCGGCGTCACATAATTCGTGGAAGCCATTGGCCAACTCCATACCCCGGTAAAACAACTCGAAGCGCTCGGCCACCGGCGGGTTGCCTGGTCGTATCCTGGCCAGGGCCGCCTGGTCTTCCGGAAAGTCGTAAACGAAACAGGGCTGATCCCTACCCAGGCCCGGCGAAACCAGGGTTCCCATGAGCAAATCGCTCAGCTGGGCATCGGTGAGAGGTTCTCCGGGTAGCTCAACCTGGTGACGGGCCAGGGCATCAAGCAGGTCCTGTCGCCCGGCGACCATCGGGTCCAGGCCTACAGCCTGCATGAATGCCTCCCGATACGTCAGTCGCTGGCACTGCAGGGGCTCGGCGCCGTCACCCAGCAATTCCCCCATCAGCTCCTGCACCTCATCCATCAGGCGGTGGTGATCCATTCCCAGCCGGTAATACTCCAGCATGGTGAATTCCGGGTTATGCCGACGTCCACTCTCGCCGTCTCTAAATACCCTGGCAATCTGGTAGATATCCCCCGATCCGGCGGCCAGCAACCGTTTCATCGGGAATTCTGGAGAGGTATGTAAATACAGGGAACCGGGCTGACCCGCGACACGGGTGCTCAAGCTATGGATGTTCACATCCGTGGTTCCGGCCGCCGACAGCACCGGGGTTTCCACCTCCATTACCTGCCTGCGCTCAAAGAAGGCCCTGGTGCGGGCCAGCATTCCGGCACGCAGACGTAGCACCTCCACGGAAGCCGTGGGGTGCCAACTTGTCTGTGTAGTCATGGGATAGTCCGTGGATCCGGAATTATTCTTTGACCCGGGAGACGTACTCGCCGTTACGGGTATCCACCTTGATGATTTCGCCTTCTTCCAGGAACAGGGGCACACGTACCGAGGCGCCGGTTTCCAGGCGGGCAGGTTTCACACCACCCTGGGCCGTGTCACCACGCAAACCCGGGTCGGTCTCAACAATTTTCAATTCCACGAAGTTCGGCGCCGACACCAGCAAGGGTGAATTATTCCAAAGGGTAACCAGGCAGATATCTTCTTCTTTCAACCATTTCACGCTGTCTCCCACGGCTGTGGCGTCAGCGGCATACTGCTCGAATGAGGAAGGATTCATGAAGTGCCAGAACTCACCGTCGCTGTACAGATACTGCATATCTGTCTCAACCACGTCTGCGGCCTCCACGCTTTCTCCGGACTTGAAGGTCTTATCCACTACCCGGCCATTCTTCAGGTTGCGTATGCGCACCCGATTGAAAGCCTGGCCCTTACCCGGTTTTACAAATTCATTTTCAACAATGGTGTAAGGATCACCATCAAGCAAAAATTTTAATCCGGAGCGAAATTCGCTGGTCTGATAGCTGGCCATAGCATGGAATCCTGTCAAAACACGGTTGTTCCGGGAATTTGCGCCCCGGTGAAAGCCGCCAATAATACCAAGTTTCCATGAATCAGGTCATCTCAATAGCAGGCCAGCAAATCACAACCCCATAGGTACCCTCCCAAGTCCCCCGCCGGGCGCATCTGGTGATACACTCCAAAACCAACAATCCATGCCCGGTCGCATATGGTATATGCGGCCTACCAGCCCGCGCGGAGAACACGAATTGAATCAGGAAGCCGGTGTTCCATTAATCGTCATCGCCAAGACGCCCGAGCAATCGGAATCGGTCAACCGAATCCTTCGTACAGGGGGACATCCGGTTCACTGCACGTTGATCTCAAGCACCGACGACCTGGCCGAAGCCATGGGCCAGGTCAATCCCGAGATGATCATGCTGTTCACCGATAATTCCGGGATCCGGATTCCTACCGTGGCAGACCTGAGGAATTCATGGGCGCCGGGAGTACCCATCCTGGAAGTGCGTAGCACCCTGAACGAAGACATCATTGCCCAGGCAATGCGGGAGGGTGCCAAGGACACGGTAACCCTGACCCATACCGATAGATTGATTGCGGTTGCCACCCGGGAGCTTCGCGGCTTCCGTCTTGAACGCGCTCTTAACCAGACGCTGGGTGCGGCCAGCCAGTACAAGGAACAGTTGCACAGCTTCCTGGAAGGTTCGGCGGATGCTATTGCCCAGATCAGCGAAGGAATAGTTGTCGGCACCAATGCTGCCTGGATGGAGCTATTTGGATATCCCGAAGATGAACCCCTGGTGGGAACACCGGTGATGGATCTGTTCGACAACCAGAATCACACCGCGATCAAGGCAGCCCTGGTGGCCTGCATGCAGGGCAAGTGGAACGACCACGATCTCAAGGCACAAGGGCTTTTAAGCGACAACTCATCACTCTCCATGGTCTTGAAACTGAGCATGGCAGACTTTGATGGGGAAGCCTGTGTTCGCATGTGCATTCCCGCCCGCAAGGCCGAGCAGCAGGAACCGGCTCAGAAACTGGAGCGCTTCGCCAAGCTGGACATGACCACCAGCCTCTACAACCGGCGGCATTTCATCTCACACCTGACCAAGCGCCTCACACAACCTGCCCGGGGAGGCGTGACCGCCCTGCTCTACATAACCGTGGACAATTTCCGGGACATCATTAACAACATCGGCGCACTGGGCAGCGAGGACGTACTGATAAGCTTCTCCAATCTGTTGCGTGACTCCGTGGTGAGTGGCGATTTGTACGGCAGATTCGGCGGAACCATGTTCGTCGCCTACATCAATCGCGGCACCCGGCAAGATGTGCTGGCCTGGGCCAGCAACCTGGGCAACCGGGTTCGCACCCACGTATTCGAAGCTGGTGACAAATCTATTTCCGCTACCTGCAGCATCGGTATCGCCGAAGTCGAAAACTTTAGCGAGAGCCTTGAGCGCCTGATTAATCACGCCGACCAGGCCAATGAAACCTGCCGCAAGAATGGGGGCGACAGCACCCATATCTTCGAAATGGACGTGAGCCAGGATACCCAGGCCATTGAGTTCGACAAGCACTGGGTGAACCATGTAAAGAGTGCACTGATGGATAACCGCTTCCACCTGGTGCATCAGCCCATTGCCAGTCTCACCGACGAAGTACACGACATGTACGACGTCATGCTTAGAATGACCGATGACAAGGGTAACGAAGTGCTGCCCTCGAACTTCATTCCGGCCGCAGAACGAAATGGCCTGATCAAGCCGATTGACCGTTTTGTGCTGGGCGAAGCACTGCAATTCTGCGTGACCCGAAAAGCCTCGCGGGTATTTGCCCGAATTTCAGCCGAGTCAGTTATCGATGAGTCGCTGCCCAAGTGGATCGGGGAAAAGCTGAAAGCCGCACGCCTTGGGCCAGGCGCCCTGTGCATCCAGGTAGATGAGGGCGTGGCTAGAAAACATCTCAAGCAAACCCTGGCGTTGGCCACCCGCCTTGGAGAGGTCGGCGTGTATTTTGCCCTGGAGCATTTTGGCACCGCGAACGACTCTATTCGCCTGCTCAAGCACCTGCGGGCGGATTACGCAAAAATCGACGGCTCACTCATGCAGGGCCTGGCCAACAATCAAGAAAACCAGGCCTGGGTGACCGCGCTTGTCCTGGCGCTGAAAGAAAAAGACATACATAGCATCGCGGAGCGCGTGGAAGACGCCAATACCATGGCCGTTCTATGGCAGTGCGGCGTACAGTACATGCAAGGCTATTACGTCCAGGAACCCGAAGTCATCCTGGGTACCAGCACCTTGTAAGGCCGTCTTTACTCGACGGCCAGCCTGTCCACCTTGCGATAACCCCGTGGCAGCAATGAGCCGCGTTTGCCACGGTTACCCTCGTACTGCTCAAGTTCGTGATAGCCCAGGCGCATATGCCGCTGCCCGCTAAACACCACCAGCTTGTTCTCGGGGCCAATCACTGCCACGGACACCACTTTCTCCTGCCCGGACTTCAGTCTCTTTGACGGAATATTGATGATCTTGTTGCCCTTGCCACGACTGAGCTGGGGCAACTCGGCCATCGGGAAGGTCAACAGGTAACCCTCGCTGGTCGCCGCCACCACCCAGTTACCCTCACCCGCCGGCACCCTGGCAGGCGGAAGCACCACACTGTCAACCGGCGGCTTGAGGACCACTTTACCGGCCCGATTGCGGGACAACAGGTCACCGTACTTCACGATGAATCCGTATCCGTAATCACTGGCCATCAGCCATAGATCATCAGGATCGGCGATCAGCACCCCGGCAAAGGAAGCGCCGTCCGGCGCATTGAATCTTCCCGACAGGGGCTCGCCCTGGCTACGTGCCGAAGGCAAGGTGTGAGCCTGCAGAGAATAGGTTCGACCGGTGCTGTCCAGGAACACCACTTGCTGATTACTGCGCCCCTTGCTCACCCCCAGGTATTCGTCACCGGACTTGTAGCCCAGGCTCGCAGGATCAATCTCGTGACCCTTGGCACCCCTTGCCCAGCCGCGCTTGGACAGGATCACTGTCATCGGCTCACTGGAAATCAGCTGGGTTTCATCAATCGCCTGGGCAGCCGGTCTTTCGATAATACGGGTCCTGCGATCGTCGCCGTATTTCTCCATGTCGTCGGCAATTTCCTTGCGGATCATGGTCTTCAAACGCGCTGCACTGCCAAGTACTTTCTGTAACGCATCGCGCTCCTCGGCCAGCTCTTCCTGCTCGCCCTTGATGCGCATTTCCTCGAGCTTGGCCAGGTGGCGCAACTTCAACTCGAGAATGGATTCTGCCTGGATATCACTGAGTCCGAAGCGCTTCATCAATACCGGCTTGGGCTTGTCCTCGGCACGGATGATCGCGATCACTTCATCGATGTTCAAGAAGGCGATCAACAGGCCGTCCAGGATGTGCAGTCTCTGCTCAACCTTATCCAGGCGGAACTGCAATCGACGGGTAACAGTCGTGGTACGGAACTTGATCCAGTCGCTCAGCAGGCGCTTCAGGTCATGCACCTTGGGCAGACCATCAAGGCCGATAATATTCAGGTTAACCCGGTAACTGCGTTCCAGGTCGGTGGTGGCAAACAGGTGGGCCATCAGGGCGTCAACGTCTACCCGGTTTGACCTGGGCGACACCACCAGGCGTGTCGGATTCTCGTGATCAGACTCGTCCCGCAGGTCTTCCACCATGGGAAGTTTCTTGGCCCGCATCTGGTTGGCGATCTGCTCGAGAATCTTGCTCCCGGATACCTGGTAGGGAAGTTCACTGATGACCAGGTCACCGTCTTCTTTTTTCCACGTGGCACGCATCCGCAGGGAGCCGCCACCATTGACATAAATCTGGCGTATTTCGGACAACGGGGTGACGATCTCTCCGCCGGTAGGAAAATCAGGACCCTGGATAAATTCGCACAGGTCATCAATCGAGGCCGACGGCTTTTCAAGCAAGTGAATGCAGGCGGCCGCGACCTCACGCAGGTTATGCGGTGGTACGTCAGTGGACATACCCACCGCGATACCGGTCACCCCGTTCAACAACAAGTTCGGCAGGCGAGCCGGCAACATGATCGGCTCTTCCATGGTGCCATCAAAGTTGGGTGCCCAATCCACGGTTCCCTGGCCCAGTTCCGCGAGCAACACCGCCGCATAGGGATGCAACTTGGCCTCGGTGTAACGCATGGCCGCGAAGCTCTTCGGGTCGTCTGTAGAACCCCAGTTGCCCTGGCCTTCAATAATCGGATAGCGGTAAGTAAAAGGCTGGGCCATATGAACCATGGCTTCGTAACAGGCGGAGTCACCATGGGGGTGAAACTTGCCGATCACATCACCCACGGTACGGGCTGACTTCTTGGGCTTGGAGGTTGCCGCCAGTCCCAGCTGGCTCATGGCGTAGATAATCCTGCGTTGCACGGGCTTGAGGCCGTCACCGATGTGGGGCAGCGCCCTGTCGAGGATCACGTACATCGAGTAGTCCAGATAGGCCTTCTCGGTAAACGTCTTGAGCGGCTGTTGCTCAACACCCTCGAAATTCAGTTCCTGATTTTCCATGGTTTTTAACTCTCTGAGGTCACCCGACCGTGCCGGTCGGGTCCTGGCAATTCCAATGGGCGATTCGCCGGCCTATACCGAAGCCAGGTTGCCCTTTTCCTCCAGCCACGCCCGACGGTCGGTGGAGCGTTTCTTGGCCAGCAACATGTCCATCAATTGCTCGGTATTGTCTGAACCGGAGATGGTCAACTGCACCAGGCGCCGGGTGTCCGGGGCCATGGTGGTCTCGCGCAACTGGCCGGGATTCATCTCACCCAGGCCCTTGAATCGGGTCACGCTTACCTTGCCACGCAGCTTCTCGGCCTCGATGCGATCGAGGATTCCAAGACGTTCCGAATCATCCAGGGCGTAGAACACCTGCTGGCCCACATCCACCCGGAACAGCGGCGGCATGGCGATGTAAATGTTCCCCGCCTCCACCAGCGGCCGGAAGTGCCGCAGGAACAGGGCACACAGCAAGGTGGCGATATGCAGTCCGTCGGAGTCGGCGTCGGCCAGCACGCAGACCTTGTGATAACGCAGACCGGAAATATCCGGATTGCCCGGGTCCACACCCAGGGCGACCGCAATATCGTGGACTTCCTGGGAGGCCAGCACTTGCTGTGAATCCACCTCCCAGGTGTTAAGAATCTTTCCTCGCAGGGGCATGATGGCCTGGGTTTCCCTATTCCGGGCCTGCTTGGCGGATCCGCCTGCAGAATCACCCTCCACCAGGAACAACTCGGACATTTCCGGCTGCTGGCTGGTGCAATCGGCCAGCTTGCCCGGCAAGGCAGGTCCCTGCACCACCCGTTTGCGAATAACCTTCTTGCTGGCTTTCAAGCGACTATGGGCATTGGAAATGGCCAACTGGGCAATCTTCTCGCCGGCATCCGGATGCTGGTTCAAAAACAGGGCGAAAGCATCTTTCACCGCACCCAGCACAAAGGCGGCGCATTCCCGGCTGGACAGCCGTTCCTTGGTTTGCCCGGAAAACTGCGGCTCAGTGACTTTCACCGACAGCACGTAATTCACCCGATCCCAGACATCCTCGGGCGCCAGGCGCAGTCCACGGGGCAGCAAATTACGGAAATCGCAAAAATCCCTCAGCGCCTCGGTCAGGCCCGAACGCAGGCCGTTCACGTGGGTGCCGCCCTGGGCGGTGGGGATCAGGTTCACGTAGCTTTCACTAACCGCCCGCTCACCCTCGGTAATCCAGACCAGTGACCAGTCCACTGCCTCCCGCGCCCCTTTCAGGCTGCCGCTAAACGGCTCTTCCGGCAGGAACTCGGCTTTTTCCAGGGATTCCAGCAGGTACTCGTCCAGCCCTCCCTGGTACAGCCATTCCTCTTTCTCATCGGTCTTCTCGTTGCTGAAGGTCACCTTGAGCCCGGGGCACAACACGGCCTTGGCCTTGAGCATGTGACGCAACTGCGAGACAGAAAACTTGTCGGTGTCGAAGTACTTGGGGTCAGCCCAGAAGCGAATGGTCGTGCCGGTATTGGCCTTGCCTACCTTGCCGACCACATCCAGCTCGCCGGACTTTTCCCCACCCCGGAAACTCATGTTGTACTCGGCGCCACCGCGACGAATCCAGATCTCCAGGTTCTTCGACAGGGCATTGACCACGGATACGCCCACGCCGTGCAGACCGCCGGAGAACTCGTAATTACCTTCGGAGAATTTGCCGCCGGCATGCAAACGGGTAAGGATCAATTCCACACCGGGGATTTTCTCATCCGGGTGAATATCTACCGGCATCCCGCGACCATCGTCGCTGACCTGCAGGGAGTTATCCTTGTAAAGCACCACGTCGATGCACTTGCAGTGTCCCGCGAGAGCCTCATCGACACTGTTGTCGACAACCTCGTGGGCAAGGTGATTCGGCCGGCTCGTATCGGTATACATGCCGGGGCGGCGCCTAACCGGATCCAGTCCGCTAAGTACCTCAATGTCAGAGGCGTTGTAGTCTCGACTCATTTGCCAATCATTCTGGGGTTAACAAGATGGGCGGATTCTAACCCACTTTGGGCCACCCATGGCGACCTTCCTTTGCCACCAATAGTTGTAGGCGATGACCGCTGCAAGCCAATCTGGCGATCAGCACGAATCCGGCCCACTGCAGGCATCAATTAAAGTCAGCCAGCAACGCTTCCCTGGTGGCTTGCGGCACTGGATTCACGGACTTCTTGCAGTGCTCATGATCCACGCCGAAAGCCAGGTCACTCCCCTGCTTGAGCGCGGCAACCATCTCGTCAGTGAATTCGAAACGCATGAAATGCACGGATGAGGTCTTCTCCTGGGTGGAGCGTTCCAGGTCCTCGTTGGCAATACCGAATACCTTGTCGAAGTCGCCGACCCTGGCCCACACCTTGTCCTCCACACCCACCAGCTTCCCCAGTTCCTGGCGCCGCTGGTAGATGTCCGCATATTCCAGCATGAAGGTAGCCTTGAGATTGCTGCCATCGGGAATAAGCGGATTGTAGGTTTCCAACTCCTCCACGATGCCCTCTTCCTCAAAGATTCTTTCCACCCGGAGCATTTCCTGCACCTGGTATTTCATGGTCAGGGTGTCTTCGAAATACAGGGTTGCGTATTCACCCAGGGAAACTTTTCGATTGCGCTTGTGGGCCATCACCTTGCTACGAAAATCCGGACGAATCCGGTGGTACTGCTCCAGGCTGTACAACTCACTGATCTGCAATTTTTCCATTACGTCAATTCTCTCCGCTGTTTCGTCTGGCTGGCTCGCGACCAACCGTAGTATCTATATCCCGTAGGCGATGCGTAGCAGTCGCAAGGGATGAGTGGGTTGCTGATCGCCCTCCAGCCCATGACCTATCTGCTCGCCGGCCATTGGACAATCACTGGCGTAATAATCGGGCTTGGCATCGCTGACCTTGCGCACAACCGGCCTGCCGATTTTCACGGAGAAATCGTGGAATTCCTGCTTCACCGCATAAGTGCCGTTGTGACCACTGCAGCGTTCAATAGGATCCACCGTCGTACCCGGAACCAGCGACAATACATCGCGGGTTTTCAGGCCAATGTTCTGGACTCTCAGGTGACAGGCCACGTGATAGGACACGTTGCCCAGTTCCTTCTTGAACTGGGTATCCAGCAAACCGGCCTTGTGTCGATGCATCAGGTACTCGAAAGGATCGAACATCGCCGCCTGGACTTTTTTCACCTGCTCATCGTCCGGGAACATTAACGGCAGTTCCTGCTTGAACATCAGCACGCACGAAGGAATAGGCGCGACGATATCCCAGCCATCGTCGACCAGGGCAGCCAGGACAGGAATATTCACGTCCTTGTTCGCGGCCACGCTTTCCAGGTCACCCAGCTCGAGCTTGGGCATACCGCAGCACTTTTCCTTCGGCGCCATCTGAACCGGAATACCGTTGTGCTGGAAAATCGCGGCGATATCCTCGCCAAGCTCCGGGTGTATGTGGCGACCGTAGCAGGTGCCAAACAAGGCAACCTTGCCCCGGGTGGGACCGGCTTCCTGGGGATCGTTCCCCAGTACAGGCACGTGCTTCATCCGTGACTTCAGGGACCGGGCCGCATAATCGGGGATCGGGGCGTCTTCATGGATTCCCATGGTTGCATTGAGCAGCTTACGTCCGGCCTTGCTGTGATTA
>Ga0208304_10000304_pt1 | contig 28114 bp, 28 predicted proteins | sample ColrivemetaGS713_FD_187603 | JGI IMG/M metagenome (GOLD analysis project Ga0208304, IMG submission 187603) | Estuarine microbial communities from the Columbia River estuary - Flood tide ETM metaG S.713 (SPAdes) (version 2) | ecosystem: Environmental > Aquatic > Marine > Intertidal zone >... | reverse complement strand
TTGAAGCAATAAAATTTTTTTGTTTTCTAAAATTATTCCAGAAGCGGCTAGAACCATAGTTATTTGTTATTGTTGAATAATACCAATGGTGGCAGTTTGCCCTGTTTCTAGGTTCCATTCTTTTGAAGAAATAAGATTTCCGTTGGCATCATAAACCGATAATTCAGCTGTATTTGGTCCGGAGAGACCTTGATTTAAAGCTTGAAAATCGATTCTATTATAACCTTTTTCTAAATTAACATAGTACACATAATAATTTGCTTTTAAACCAATATTGTCGCTAACTATTTGTTCATTTAAATAAATTCTAATTCTGTCGCCATCAATAGCACTATAATCTCTACATTCAATTTTTACTGATTTTGTGCGGCTTGTAACTGTGCCTAAACTGAAATTACTTATTAATTTAGCATGGGTAACATCTTTTCCTTTCCAATATTTTTTACCTATAATATCACTATCTTCAGGTAAATTTTCTAACATAAAATTTTGGTTAATTTTAGATTTATTGGCATTTAAATTCTTTTCAATCGCTTCGGTATTTATTTGTTTTTCAATTTTAAGATCTATTGAGGCTTTAGGATTTACATTTGTGTTTAACGATTTAGCTTTTAGTTGATCTGTACTTTTAGTAACATTGATTTCACTATCAATTTTTTTAATTTTTGTAGTGTCATTTTGTGAATATGAATTAACTGAAATAGCTCCAATTAATAAAATGCCAAGAAGTTGTTTTAATGAAATCTTCATTTTTAGATTTTAATTCAAACAATAGCAAAAAAAATGCCAGTTTTATATTTACCAATATTGAAGTCAAAAATAATAAAAAAAAGCCTCAACAATTGTTAAGGCTTTTCTAAAGTTTTTCTAACTTTTTTATTTAATCATTTGAAAACTACGTTTTATAAAAGTAGTTAACTCTTCACCGTGCAATAAACCTTGCGATAGTTTAGCTAAATCAAAAGCTTGTTTTACTAAGCGTTCTTGTTTCTTTTTAGTTTTAGTGTTTAAAATTTCACTTACTAATTCGTTATTAGTATTTACAACTAAATTATACATTTCAGGGAAATTACCCATTCCCATCATTCCGCCACCGCCTGTAGCTTGCATTTCTTTCATTCTACGCATAAATTCCGGTTGGGTAATCATAAATGGATTAGCATTAGAATCCATAGCCTCTAATTGAACAGTATAAGTTTCTTTTGGAATAGCTTCTTCAATAATAGGTTTTAAGGTTTCTTTTTCTTCATCAGAAAGTTTACTAATCTGATTTTCATCTTTTTTAATTAAGTTATCTACATGGTCCGCATCAACTCTTGTAAATTGGATATTTTCTTTACTTCCTTCTAATTTTTGAATTAAATGTGATACTATTGGAGAATCTAACAATAAAACTTGATATCCTTTTTCTTTAGCAGCATCAATATAACTATGTTGCGATTTTATATCCGAAGCATATAAAACTACGACTTTATCATCTTTATCTGTTTGATTTGGTTTAATTTCTTCAACCAATTCATCAAAAGTGAAATATTCTTTATCTACTGTTGGATACAAAGCAAACTTGTCAGATTTTTCGAAGAACTTTTCTTCAGAAAGCATTCCATATTCAATAATTACTTTAATATCATCCCATTTTGCTTCAAAAGATTTACGGTCGTTTTTAAATAAACTTATTAGTTTATCTGCAACTTTACGGGTGATATAACTTGATATTTTTTTAACTGCACCATCTGCTTGTAAATAAGATCTAGAAACGTTTAAAGGAATATCTGGAGAATCTATAACTCCACGTAACATTTGTAAAAAATCCGGGACAATCCCTTCAACATTATCAGTTACAAATACTTGATTTTGATATAGTTGAATTTTATCCTTCATTGGATCTACACTTTTACTCAACTTTGGAAAATATAAAATACCAGTTAAGTTAAAAGGATAATCAACGTTTAAATGTATATTGAATAATGGTTCTTCAAATTGCATAGGATACAATTCTCTGTAAAATTCTTTATAATCCTCATCATTTAAATCAGTTGGATTTTTTGTCCAAGCTGGTTTTGGATTGTTTACAATATTATCGACTGTAATTTTTTCAGCTTTTGCATCTTTTGCAGCACCTTCTGGTAATGGTAAAGATTCTTCACGCGTTCCAAATTTAATTGGAATAGGCATAAACTTGTTATACTTATTTAAAAGCTGATTAATTTTACTTTCTTCTAAAAATTCCAAAGAATCATCATCAATATGAAGTACAATTTCGGTTCCTCTTTCTGCTTTTTCCGTTTCTTCTAAAGTATATTTTGGACTTCCATCACATTCCCAACGTACCGCTTTTGAACCTTCAACAAAAGATTTTGTGAAAATTTCAACTTTACTTGCCACCATAAATGAAGAGTAGAAACCTAAACCAAAATGCCCAATTATTCCTGAATCCTCAACTTTGTCTTTGTATTTTTCAACAAATTCTTCAGCTCCAGAAAAAGCTACTTGGTTAATATATTTTTCAACTTCTTCACCAGTCATACCAATTCCTTGGTCTATAATTCTAATTTCCTTTTTATCCTTATCAACTTTTATTTCAAGTATTGGATTTCCAATATCACCTTTAATTTCACCTAAAGTTGATAAATGTTTTAATTTTAAAGTTGCATCGTTGCATTCGAAATTAATTCACGTAAAAATATTTCGTGATCTGAATACAAGAATTTTTTAATAATAGGAAAAATATTCTCTGCAGTTACATTAATATTTCCAGTTGCCATATGTATTATTTTTTTTAGTTTATTATTAATGCTTTCTATTAGTCAAATAGAATACCAAACTTTTAACTGTGACAAACTGGCACTTTTACTTCATTTTTTTGAATTAATAGGCTTGGAGAACTGAAATTTTAACATTACTTTTAATTTTTATGAAAGCAAATTTAGACTACGACTATATAATTATTGGAAGCGGTTTTGGAGGTTCAGTAAGTGCATTACGCTTATCTGAAAAAGGTTATAAAGTCTTAGTAATTGAAAAAGGAAAGTGGTTTAAAAGTGAAGATTTTCCAAAAACTAACTGGAATCTTAAAAAATGGCTTTGGGAGCCAAAATTAAACTTGAAAGGTTTTTTTAAAATGACCTTTTTAAATCATGTTACTGTTTTGTCAGGAGTTGGAGTTGGGGGTGGGTCTCTAACCTATGCAAACACCTTACCCATTCCAAAAAGGGAATTTTTTAATTCAGGAAGTTGGTCTTATTTAAATAATTGGGAGGAAGTTTTAAAACCTTTTTATGATATTGCATATAAAATGTTAGGAGCTGCCCAAAATCCGAAATTATTTGCTGCCGATTTAGCTGTGAAGGGTATTGCCAAAGACATGGGTAAAGAGGCACATTTTGAGCCGACAAAAGTAGCAGTATATTTTGGTGAAGCAGGAAAAACGATAAATGATCCTTATTTTGAAGGCAAAGGTCCGAATAGAACTGGTTGTATTCACTGTGGGGCTTGTATGACTGGCTGTAGGTATAATTCAAAAAACACATTGGATAAAAACTATTTGTATTTAGCACAGAAGTTAGGTGCCAAAATTTTAGCAGAAAAGGAAGTTTATAATGTTTCCGTTATTAATTCAAAAAATGGAAATGATGGCTATAAAGTTGAATTTAAATCGAGCATTGGTAAAAATCAAAGAGGAAGTTTAACCACAAAAGGCTTAATATTTTCGGGTGGAGTAGTTGGTACCGTGCCTTTATTATTAAAGTTGAAAGCAAAATCGTTACCAAATTTATCTGAAAAAGTTGGTTGTAATGTTCGTACTAACAATGAGTCGTTGTTGGTAGTAACTTCCACAGAAAAAAAATCAAAAGATTACTCAAAAGGATTAGCAATTGGTTCTATTTTGCATACCGATAAAAACAGTCATTTAGAGCCAGTTCGTTATGGAGAAGGATCTGGTTTTTTTAGAACTTTAACGGTACCAATAATTCATAATAAGTTTATGGTTTTAAGGTTGGTTGGCATTTTAGGAATTGCATTCAAATATCCGTTAAAATTGCTTAAAACTGTTTTTGCTAAAGATTATTCAAAACGCACAACAGTGTTGCTTTTTATGCAAACATTAGATAGTACGCTTAGAATAAAACTTGGAAAAATCACCAAAATGAAAACGCAAACAGAACTGGGTGAAAAACCAAATGCTTTCATTCCCGAAGCGCTTACTTTGGGTAAAAAATTTGGTAAAAAAGTAAATGGGATTCCTTATGCAAATATTACTGATGTTTTCTTAGGAACTTCAACAACAGCTCATATTCTTGGCGGTGCTGTAATGGGAGAAGATATTTCAAAAGGTGTTATAGATAAAAATAATCAGGTTTTTGGTTATAAAAATATGTTTGTTTGTGATGGGGCTATGATTTCTGCAAATCCAGGTGTAAATCCGTCATTGTCAATAACTGCAATTTCAGAACATGCAATGAGTAAAATTCCAACTAAAACAAATAATCAAATTTAGTTTAAGTATTTTTAGCATTTAAAATTTAGAAAAATGAAAAAAGACGAATATATTATAGTTGATGGATTTAAACATTACAAATATGAGCAAGAATTATTTTCTGAAAAAGAAATGCTTAACAAATCTAAAAACTATTATGAATGGGCAGATAAAAGAAGGTCTGTACGTCATTTTTCAAATAAAGAAATTCCAATTGAAGTAATTGAAAATATTATAAAAACTGCTTCAACAGCGCCATCAGGTGCAAATAAACAACCTTGGACTTTTTGTGTGGTAAAAAGTGCTGAAATTAAAAAGGAAATTCGATTAGCAGCAGAAGAAGAGGAGCGTAAAAGTTATAATGAAAGAATGAGTGAAGAATGGCTGGAAGATTTAAAACATTTAGGAACTGATGCCAATAAGCCTTTTTTAGAAATAGCACCGTATTTAATTGTCGTTTTTAAAAGACCGTATGAAATTGATGTAAATGGAAATAAGCATCAAAATTATTATGTAAATGAATCTGTTGGTTTGGCAAGTGGAATGCTTATTTCAGCTATTCACAATGCTGGTTTGGTAACTTTAACACATACGCCAAGTCCCATGCGTTTTTTAGAAAAAATATTAAAAAGACCTCAAAATGAACGTGCATTTCTATTGTTACCTGTTGGGTACAACACAGAAGATTCTTATGTTCCTGATATTAAAAGAAAGTCAATTGACAAGGTCATGAAATTATATTAAAAAAGGCAGCTATTAGCTGCCTTTTTTAATCAAGATTATTGTTTTAACTCAACTTCTTTTTTAAGAATAGCATTTTCTTTAATAATTCTATTTTTAACATGCTCTTCAAGCCATTGATCTTGTTCCCAAAGTACATGAAGTACAGATTCTTTTGCACTGTAACCATGGCTTTCTTTTGGCAACATAACTAAACGAACTGGTGCTCCTAGACCTTTTAAGGCATTAAAATAGCGGTCGCTTTGTAAAGGGTATGTTCCAGAATTGTTGTCTGCCTCACCGTGGGTAAGTAATAGAGGTGTTTTCATAGTATCTGCGTGCATAAAAGGAGACATTGCATAGTAAACTTCTGGGGATTCCCAATAATTCCTTTCTTCTGCTTGAAAACCAAAAGGAGTTAGTGTTCTGTTATATGCTCCACTTCTAGCAATTCCAGCAGCAAATAAACTAGAGTGAGATAAAAGATTCGCAGTCATAAATGCACCGTATGAATGTCCGCCAACCGCAACTTTATTTCTATCTATATATCCTAAATTATCAACGGCATCAATTGCGGCTTTTCCATTTGCAACTAGTTGCTTGATAAAAGTATCATTTGGTTCTTCATTTCCTTCTCCTACAATTGGAAATGCTGCTTCATCTAAAATAACATAACCTCTTGTTACCCAAAATATTGGTGAACGATAACTTGGGTATGTAAACTCATTCGAATTTGAAGTGCTTTGACCAGCACTATTTTTGTCTTTATATTCTCTAGGATACGCCCATACAATCATTGGGTATTTTTTTCCTTTTTCATAATTTGTAGGTAAATATAAAATTCCAGATAGCTCTAATCCGTCTTCACGTTGGTATTTAATTACTTCTTTATGAACGTTTTGAATACTTTTAAAAGGGTTATCAAATTGTGTAAGTGGAACAATGCTGTTTCGTTTTTTAATGTTTCTTATGAAATAGTTTGGGTATTCATTTTTAGACTCGATTCGTACAATAATATCACCTTTATTAATATCTAAAACTGAAGAAATATCTTCAATTTTATCAGTTAAATTTGAGTGGTATAATCTTTCGGTTTTTAACGTTTTTAAATTTAATTCATCAACAAAAGGAAACTTTCCTTTTTCACTATATCCGTCTCCAATTAAATAGGCATTGTTATTTGATAAATTTAGAACTTCTCTACCATAATCATTTCTTTTTGTAACAAAATTTCCAGGGTTGTTATAATCATCTTGATAATTTCTGTCAGAAATAACTACTGGTTTAACCATATTATTAGAAGGGTTAAATAAGTACGACCTAGTATTTCTGTTATTGCGCCAAATATCTCTGGCAATTGCAGTTTCATCATTTCCCCATTCAATACCAGCAAAGCGATCAATGGTTTTTATTAAAGATGTTTTTTCTCCTGTAAAAGGAGCATTTAATTGAAACACTTCATCTCTAAAATCAACTTCAATATTTGGGTCACCTTCATCTAATGCCTCACACCAAAATAATGTGGCAGGCTTATCATCTCTCCAAGAGAGATTTCTTTTACCTTTTCTAACCGCCATAAAACCTTGCGGTAAATCTTCGATCAATGGAACCTCTAAAATTGTTTTTACAAATGTTCCATCCGAATCATAAATATTAGTTTCTGAGGCAAATCTATAATATGGGACCAAGTATGAAAAAGGTTTTTTAATTGTAGTGATTAAAACATAATCCCCATTAGGAGAAAATGTTTCATTTATAAACATGTCACTCTCTTTCCATAATGTTAATTCACCATTTAAGTTTACTTTATATAATTCTGAAAGTACTAATTGTTCAAAATTATGTTCATCAGAAGGGTTTTTTAGAAGGTCTTGATAAGTTCTGTTTTGGGCTTTAACCCCTTGTTCGCTTAAAGATATAGTTGGTCCAGTTGGTATAGATGTTTTAGTATCAATAAGAGCTAATTTTTCTTTAGGAATCAGTTTTATAAGTAAAGAGTTATTGTCTTTAAACCATGAAAATGGACTACGAGTGTTAGCATTTAAATTTGGTTCAGTTATTTTTTTTGCAGATTTGGTTAAAATATCTAGCACCCATAATTCAACTCCATTGCTAACTGTATTTGTAAACGCCATTTTTTCTTGGTTTGGAGACCAAGAGAAATTGGTAAATCTTCCATTTTCAGGTAAGCCTTTTACGGCTTCATCTAAATTTTTTCTTCCTACACGAATTTTAATATTAGTGTAATAATTTTCTCTACTTCCAATATTAGTTACTGGATTAATTCTAAGGCCACCAAGGCGCATTTCTGTTTCAGAAAGTTCTTCAATAGTTTTAAAATTGGAACGATATAAAAAAACAAAATTTTCACCTTTGTCATCCATACGTATTGAAGGAGCTAAAGGAGCCTCTGCAAGTTCTAAAATTTCTTGTGGAGGTTTTTGATAGGTGAGCGATTCTTGGGAATATGTAAATGAACCCAAAAACAAGATTACAACAAAAAGTAATTTTTTCATATTGATTTGTTTAATTGATTTTGATTTATATAAAACTACTAAAACAATAATATTTACACTATTAATAAAATGTTAAAAGCAATTGATTAAATTAAATGTCACGGAGCATTTCAGTAGGCTTTTTTTCTTTCCAAGTTCCACCAGTAAAATCTGGAATTTTTATTGGTGTACTTCCTTGTGCAACAGACAATTCAGATAGTGGAGTAACTGCGCTCCAAAGAACGCTGTCGTATACGTTAATATCTAGTGGTTTACCTTCATTTAAACAACGGATTAATCTATAAATCATAACAAAATCCATTCCTCCATGACCAACTGCATTTTCAGAAATTTGAGTTCTTAATTTTTTCCAAAGAGGATGGTCGTATTTATCTTTATAAGCTTTATATTCTTCAGCTTCTAGCCAGTTATGTCCCCATTGCAATTCTTCATGGCCAACATACAATCTGGAAGGATATCCCATGTGAACAGCTTTTGTACCGGTAACTGTATTTAATCGGTTATATGGTCTTCCGGTATGAACATCAAATTGTAACATGATTGTTTTACCTAATTTTGTTTTTATAAGTGTAGTATTCATATCACCACATTTGTATTCATGAATTGGATGATTTTTTTGTTTTGCGGCTTCACTTAAACTTTGCTCTAAAGAACTCATTGAGGTTAGAAAATCATAGGTGTCTCCTCGTCCAATATCCATATACTGGCTCACTGGACCCAATCCATGTGTAGTGTAAAAATTACCATCCCTATTCGCATGGTGTTTTAAACGCCATTGATCTTCATAATACGTTTCGTGTAACATATGCATTCTTAAATCGTGAATATATGCACCTTCTGCGTGTGTTAAGTTTCCAAATACACCTTGATTTATCATATTTAAAATCCATAATTCTTCTCCATTAAAGCAACAATTCTCCATCATCATACAATGTTTTTGAGTACGCTCTGCAGTATCAATAATTTTCCAACAATCTTCCAATGTATAAGAAATTGGCACTTCACTGGCTACATGTTTTCCTTGTTCCATTCCATAAAGAGCCATTGGAGTATGCAATTCCCAAGGAGTTGCAATTATTAAAAGATCAATATCATCACGTTCAGCAACTTTTTTCCATTCATTTGGATTGCCAAAGTATAAATCTGCACCGTTTGTTTGCACTGTTTTTAAATGCGCATTTAACTTTTCAACTTTGTCTTTTTTTAAATCTGAGATAGCTACTAATTCTGCATGATTATTTTGAATTAACCAATCAAACATTTGAATTAATGTATCACCTCTATTTCCAGCACCGATTAAACCAACTTTTACTTTATCAATTTTTGGAGCTGATAAACCGAAAGCGCTTCCAGTAGAGGTTCTGCCTAATAATTGTTTAATTTTTTGTTGTGTTTCATCTGAAGAATTTATTTGAGAGCTTGAGCAGGCAACAGCAGGAGCTAAACCCAAAAAAAGAGCTGCTCGAGTAGATAAATTCAAAAAATCTTTACGATTCATCATAATGTTAATGTTTAATTGGTTATTATTGTATTACTTGTAAAAATATGGAGTTTTTACTAAGTTTGATATAACTATTCTAAAAATATAAATATATGTATAATTCTAAAATAACAGGTCTTGGTTACTATGTCCCTGATAATGTAGTTACAAATGATGATTTGTCCAAAATGATGGATACAAATGATGCTTGGATTCAAGAAAGAACTGGGATTAAAGAGCGCAGATGGATTGAAGAAGGAAGTGAAGATACTTCAGCAGTTATGGGAGCAAAGGCATCTAGAATTGCTATTGAAAGATCAGGATTAAAAAATGAAGATATAGATTTTATTGTATTCGCTACTTTGAGTCCAGATTATTATTTTCCAGGCTGTGGTGTTCAAATTCAAGAAATGTTAGATCTAAGAACCGTAGGAGCAGTTGATATTAGAAACCAATGTTCTGGTTTTATTTATGCATTGTCGGTTGCAGATCAGTTTATTAAAACTGGAATGTATAAAAATATTTTAGTTGTGGGTTCTGAATATCACTCAGGAGGATTAGATAAGACAACTAGAGGACGAGGGGTTTCAGTTATTTTTGGCGATGGAGCGGGAGCAGCAGTTTTATCAAGAACTGATGATAATACAAAAGGAATATTATCATCTCATTTATATTCTGAAGGAAAACATGCAGAAGAATTAACGGTTTTAGCTCCAAGTATTAGACATTGGGTTCCTGAAATTATTGAAGCAAATGATAAAAATGATGAATCGTACTTTCCATATATGAATGGAACTTTTGTTTTTAAACATGCAGTTGTTCGTTTTTCTGAAGCCATTGTTGAAGGATTAAAAACAAATAAACTTGAAGCTACGGATATTGATATGCTTATTCCCCATCAAGCGAATTTACGTATCTCACAGTTTATTCAAAAGAAATTTAAGCTTTCTGATGATCAGGTATTTAATAATATTCAAAAGTATGGTAACACCACAGCAGCTTCTGTAATTATTGCGCTAACTGAAGCTTGGGAAAAAGGTAAAATAAAAGATAATGACCTCGTCGTATTAGCAGCATTTGGTAGTGGATTTACTTGGGGTAGTGTAATAATTAGATGGTAATTATTATGAAAAAATATTAATGTAAAAAACCTCTAAAATGCAAGTTTAGAGGTTTTTTTAAAGGTTATTGATTAATTAATTCAAATAATTAAAATATCCTTTTATATTTTTTTTAAAGAAGCGTTACATTATTAAAGACGGTTGTATTCATTAAATATTACACTTGTCTTGTTAAAAAATAGTTAATAAAATTTTGAATTTTAATATCACATTATTTATAAATTCTGGAATTCAGTTGGATTCGTTATTATCCAATTTTAATAAATGAACATAAAGACTTTGGTAATTGGAGCTTCAATGAATCCAAACAGGTATTCAAATATTGCTATAAAAAGATTATTGGCAAATGGATATGAAGTGTGTGCAGTTGGTAATAAAAATGGAGTTGTTTTAGGTATTGAAATTCATAATTCAAAAGAATTATTTCAAAAAATACATACAATAACACTTTATTTAAACGCTAAGAATCAGGAAAATTACTATGATTATATATTAGCTTTAAAACCACAACGTGTTATTTTTAATCCTGGAACTGAGAATGAAATATTGGAAGGACTATTAACAAAGAGCAACATTAAATTTGAATACTCCTGTACCTTGGTTTTATTAAGTATAGGAGAGTATTGATTTATTATTAGCCTTCATTTTTTATAATTCTTCCTAAAGACCCCTTTTTATCTGGTAAAAGTTCAAAAATAGAGGAAGGAACCAGTCGTGATTCAATTCTATGCGAAACATACAAAATTGTAATTTCTGTTTTTAAAATTAGCAGGTTTAATAGTTCCGTTACCAAAGCAGTGTTTTCATCATCTAAACCTTCCAGGGGTTCATCTAAAATTAAAAGTGGAGGTTGTTTAATTAAAGCTCGAATAATTAATGCTAGTCTTTGCTGGCCTAATGAAAGCTTAAGAAATGGTGCGTTTTTATAAGCTGATAAATTGACTATTTTGAGCCATTGTTCTACAATATAAAATTGTATTTTTTGTGGTTTTTTATAAAGTCCTATGGAATCAAAAAATCCAGATAAAATTAAATGTTCTAAAGTTTGATTTCTACTAAAAAGTTCAGTTATAGTTGTTGAAAAAAAACCAATTCTTTTTTTTATGTCCCAAATGCTTTCACCACTACCTTTTTTAAGTCCAAAAATATAGATTTCTTGTCCATAAGCTTTTGGATTTTCGCCTGTAATTAATGATAGTAAAGTGCTTTTGCCAGACCCATTTGGTCCAATAAGTTGCCAGAATTCACCCTTTTTAACAGTCCAATTTATATTTTTTACAATTGGGGCCTCATTATAACTTACACAAACATTGTTAAATTTCACCAGTATATCTCCTTCAAAAGCTATTTTTTTTAAAGTCGTTGGAATTTCATTTCTAAATTCAGAAAAATGATGATTTTCTTTATGTTGAAGTTTTTGTAAATTAAAGGTGTTGCCTTTTATTTGATAGGCTTTTTCAATAAAATTTAGAATATCACTGGCCCTGTTTGCCAATTGAATTATGTGAAATTTCTCGGAAATATTTCTAATGTTGTTTGCAAGTTCTATTTGAGATTTACTATCTAAATGATCAAAAATACTATCGAAAATTATAAAATCGGGTTGTTGACTTAAGCAAAATTTTAAAAATACTTTTCTACGTTCTCCAGTTGATAAATTTCTTAGTTTTCGATTGCTAGGTGTTGCTATTTTAACAATATCATACCTATATTCTTCTTCAATATATTTTTCAATGGCAATATCAGAAAATAAAAATCCTTTTAAGTTGTTAAAATTTTTTAATTGCTCCGGAGCTTTTTTAGATAAAATATTGAAAATGAAGGTTTTTTTATCAACGCAGTTTTTAATTAGGATTGCAATAGATTTTTTGGGCATTATAGGAGTTCAATTTTAAATAAAACTACAAAAAATTACCATGTTTTATAAGTATTTTTTATAAAAATTAAAAAAATGCTGCTAAGTTTAAATCTTTAATTTATTTCAAAAACTTTACCGGTTTCTGCCAAAAATGTATTTTCAAAAATTTCTTGTGCCTCTGTTTTAAAAGCTTCAATATTTTTATACCTACCGCTATAATGTCCGATTATAAGTTGTCTCACATTTGCAAGTTTTGCAATTTTACCAGCTTGTTCAGCAGTTGAATGTTTAGTAGTTATGGCAAGGTTTTCTTTATCTTTTAAAAAAGTAGTTTCATGATATAGGCAATCGACATTATTAATAAGAGGTGCTATTTCAGGGTAATAAGAAGTGTCACTACAAAAAGCATAACTTTTTGGTTTTGTTGGGTTTAAAGTTAGTTCACAATTTTTAATGGTTTTACCATTTTTTAATGTAAAATCTCTTCCGTTTTTTAAGTTTTGATAATCGCAAATTTCAATTTCCATGTAGTTAGAAATAGCTTTCATATTCAACCTACGTTCTCCTAACTTTTCTTTAAATAAAAAACCATTTGTATAAATTCTATGGTCTAAAGGTATTGTGTGAACTTCAACCTTTGAGTCTTCAAAAATTAGTTCACTAAATGGTGCTGATAATTCGTGAAATAGTAATGGGTAATTTGTCCAAGAATTTGAAAGTTTTAATTGTAAAGTAATTATTTCTTTAATTCCTTTTGGTCCGTAAATGTGTAATTCGGTTTCGCGATTTAACAATCTAAATGTTGACACCAATCCAACCAGTCCAAATAAATGATCACCATGTAAATGCGAAATAAAAATATGTTTAATTTTAGAAAATTTTACGCCATATTTACGCAATTGAACTTGTGTTCCTTCGCCGCAATCAATTAAAAAACTATGATTTTTTATTTCTAAATATTGTGAGGTTGGATTTGCGTTTACTCTTGGTGTAGCTGAGTGACAGCCTAAAATAGTGAGTTTTAAACTCATCTAATTACAAGTCTTTTGGATACAATTTCAGAGCCGGATTGTAATGAGTAAATATACATACCGTTTGTTAAATCATCACGATCAAATGGGATGTAATTCAATCCCGTTTTGGCATTAATTCTTGTTCCATAAACAGTTTTACCTAAAAGGTTTTTAACTGTAAACTCCACTAACTGATCTTTTGTAGATCTAAAACTAATACGAGTTCTAATTGTTAATGGATTTGGAGATGCTGAAACAGATAATACTGTAGTTGTAGGCTCATTTTTTTTAATAACAGTACTATCCTTTTCTTTTTGTTGTGCAAAAGAAAAAGTGAATAATAATAAAAAAGTTATTAAAAGTAGTTTTTTCATCAATAAGCCTATTGGTTTTAAAATCCTAAGTCTCGTTCAATCGCATCCATTTCTAATATGTCTGTCGCCTCAGTAAATGTTGGAACAACATTAAGTTCTTCAGGAATTTTATCTATATTAATTCCTTTTGAAATTATCACAAAACTTGTGCCGTTTTTCTTATGTTGAGAACTTAACCTCAAAAATAACAATAATTCTTCTATTTTTGTGTTAATTTTTTCAGAAAAGTCTAAAATTAAGTGTTTTCCATCAAATTTTGAAAAATCTTTTACTAGTTTTTCTAGAAATAAATCTAACGAAATTTCAGCAGGTTTTATTAAAGTATATTTTTTAGTTATTGTTATTTTCATAGTTTATGTCTTTCAATTTGCTCTGCTAATAAATAAATTACTGCCATTCTAATTGCAACACCATTTTCTACCTGATGTAAAATAATTGATTGATCTGCGTCTGCAACATCACTTGTTATCTCAACCCCTCTATTTATTGGCCCTGGATGCATTATAACAATTTTCTTGCCAAGTGAATCTAATAACGGTTTATTTATTCCAAATAATTGTGCATACTCTCTTGTTGAAGGGAAATAATTTATTGCCATACGTTCATTTTGAACTCTTAATACATTAGCGACATCACACCATTCCAATGCTTTTTTAATATTATTTTCAACCCCAACACCCAATTCTTCAATATATTTTGGAATCAATGTTTTTGGACCGCACACTTTAACTTCAGCACCTTGTAATTTTAAAGCATAAATATTAGATAAAGCAACTCTTGAGTGTAAAATATCACCAACAATTAATACTTTTTTACCGGTTACACTTCCCAAACTTTCTCTTATAGAATAAGAATCTAACAATGCTTGGGTTGGATGTTCGTGTGTTCCATCTCCAGCATTTACAATACTTGCATTAACATGTTTAGATAAAAAATCACAGGCACCAACTTCTGGATGGCGCATCACAATTAAATCAACTTTCATTGATAAAATGTTATTGGCAGTATCAATAAGTGTTTCTCCTTTTTTTACTGAAGATTGACTTGCAGAAAAATTAATAACATCAGCAGATAAACGTTTTTCGGCCAATTCAAATGAAAGTTTTGTCCTGGTGCTATTTTCAAAAAATAAATTTGCAATAGTTATATCTCTTAACGAAGGTACTTTTTTAATTGGACGATTAATAACTTCTTTAAAGTGATCTGCAGTTTTAAAAATTAAATCAATATCAGCTTTATTTATATGTTTTATTCCTAAAAGGTGTTTTACGCTTAACTGACTCATATAATTAATTATTTATTATATAAACGGCGTCTTTTCCGTCTTTTTCTTTCCAATTTACAGTTACTCTTTCTTCATTAATAACATCTACTTGTCTCCCTCTATAATTTGGTTGAATGGGTAAATGTCTACTAAATCTTCTATCTATTAACACTAAAAGTTCAATATCAGTTGGTCTTCCAAACGACTGAATTGCCGTTAATGCAGCTCTAATGCTTCTACCTGAAAATAAAACATCGTCTATAAAAACTACATTTTTATCTTCAACAATAAAATTAATGTAGGTTTTGTTAGCTTCTAAAGGTTCACCTCGGCGTCTAAAATCATCTCTATAAAAAGTAATATCTAATTGTCCTAACTGAACATTTAAAATGTTATAGTGGTTCTTTAATATAGCTACAAGCCTCTCCGCTAAGAAAACTCCTCTAGGTTGAATACCTATAAGAACAGTGTTTTCAAAATTGTTATGATTTTCAATTAACTGACACGCTAACCGATGAAGAATTATGTCAATTTCTTTTGAGTTAAGAAGAATTTTTTTACTCATTTCAATACCAAACATTGTTTGGAATACAAATATAAAGCATTTTGTTAATTAATTTGTTAAAAACATTTAGAAGTTATTATTAAATTACGGATTTGTTCTTGTACTTTTATTTTCATAGAAATTATTTATTCTTGCTTATGTCTTTAACTCCAAAAGAAAATAATTTACCCTTATCTAAATTTGAATCAATGTTAAAAACCGATAGTGTCTATTTTTTCGACTCTATTGAGTTTGAGGAGATTATACATTATTATATTGATTCTGGAAAAATTTCATTAGCAAAAAAGGCAATAACTCTTGGTTTAAAGCAGCATCCAAATTCTGTATTATTAAAGTTATTGAAAGCTGAGTTACTTATTTTTGATAATGACTATGACGCTGCAACTGTTTTATTGAAAGATTTACAAGCCATTGAACCTACTAATGAAGAAATTTATGTGCAACAAGCGAGTATTTTTTCAAAGAAAGATGAGCACCAAAAGGCTATAAATTCTTTAAAAATTGCTTTGGCTTATACCGATGATAAGGCAGATGTACTTTCTATGATTGGAATGGAATATTTGTATTTGGACAATTTTGATGAGGCAAGGTTAAATTTTGCGAAATGCTTAGATGTTGATTTTGAAGATTATTCTTCACTTTACAACGTGATTTATTGTTTTGATATGCAAAATCAACACGAAGAAGCTGTTGCTTATTTAAATAATTATATTGATAAAGATCCATACAGTGAAGTTGCTTGGCATCAATTAGGAAGACAATACTTTATATTAGAAAATTATAAAGAAGCTTTAAGAGCTTTTGATTATTCAGTTTTAATTGACGAACAATTTGTAGGAGCATATTTAGAAAAAGCCAAAACATTAGAACAGTTAAACGAGTATTCCGAAGCTATTGAAAATTATAAAATTACTATTGAATTAGACGATCCAACTTCTTTTGTTTTCCTCAGAATAGGTGAATGTTACGAAATACTTAAGAAAAATACATTAGCAATTCAATTTTATAAAAAGGCAGTTCATGAAGATCCTTTATTGGATAAAGGTTGGTTAGCCATTACTCAATTATACATTTTAAATAAAAACTACAATAAAGCATTATTTTACATAAATAGAGCTATTGAAATTGATGATAAAAACAGTTTGTATTGGAGAAAATATGCTGAAATAAACTTAAAACTTAATTTTTTTGAAGAGGCAGTTGAGGCATTTCAAAATTGTATTTTATTGCAAGATTTTGATATTACTATATGGGTTGGATTAAGTGATGTTTTATGTTATTTAGGAGATTTTGAGGATGCATTATCAAATTTATTAAAGGCTAAAAAATACTTCAGAGATTTTTCTGAAATTGAATATAGACTTGGAAGTCTTTATTTTAAATTTAATAATAATATAAAAGGGAAAAAGCATTTAGAGCGTGGCTTAGCAATAGACTATGATTATTACCATGTAATAAAAGATTTATTTCCTGAAATTTATAATAAGATAGAAGTCATGGATATAATAAACGATTTCAAAAATACTTCATTATAAAATATTACATTTGTCTTTTAACTTAAAAGACAAATGCAACACAGAAAATTAATTCACTATTTAGTAATTACGCTTAAAGGTATGGCCATGGGAGCTGCAGATGTAGTTCCTGGGGTTTCAGGAGGTACAATAGCTTTTATTTCGGGTATTTATGAAGAATTACTTACTTCTATAAGTTCCATTAATATTTCTTCTCTTAAATTACTGAAAAATAAAGGTTTTATTCCTTTTTGGAAAGCAGTGAACGGTAGTTTTCTGTTAGCGCTTTTAGTTGGAATTTTTATTAGTATTGTTTCTTTAGCAAAATTAATTTCTTGGTTGTTAGAAAATGAACCTATTCTTGTATGGTCTTTCTTTTTTGGCCTGGTTTTAGCAAGTATTTTATTTATTGGTAAGCAGATAACTAAATGGAGAATTATAACTATTGTTCTTTTTACATTAGGTGCTATTATTGCTTTCTATATAACCACGTTACACCCTATGGTTACGGAAAATTCTTCGCCTTTATTTCTATTTATAGCTGGAGCTTTGGCAATTTGTGCAATGATTTTACCTGGTATTTCGGGCTCTTTTATTTTAGTACTATTAGGAGCATATAAACCTGTTTTAGATGCAATACATGATAAAGATTTTAAATTGCTTGGTATTTTAGCATCTGGTGCAATAATTGGATTGTTGTCTTTTTCTAAAGTATTAAAATGGTTATTTAGTCATTATAAGGATTTAACTTTAGCGGTTTTAACAGGATTTATTTTAGGCTCCTTAAATAAAATTTGGCCTTGGAAAGAAACCTTAACCTGGCGCACAAATTCTCATGGGGTTGAAGTGCCTTTCAATGAGCAAAGTATTTCCCCCTTTTCCTTTAATGGAGACCATCAATTAGCAATGGCTATAGTTTTGGCAATAATTGGGTTTGCAGCAATAATTCTTTTAGAAAAAATAGCTAACCTGTCTAAGAAAAATTAATATATGGCCAAAGATCGTAGCTTGCTAGATAAATTTTTCCTTTTCTTAAAAGGTCTTTCAATGGGAGCAGCTAATAAAGTTCCTGGCGTGTCTGGTGGTACGGTTTCATTTGTTTTAGGTTTTTATGAAGAAATGATCTATTCCTTCAGAAAAATTAATTATAAAGCTTTTTTATTACTTATAAATGGCAGATATAAAAGCTTCTTCAGATATACAAATGCTACTTTTTTAATGTTGGTTTTTGGAGGGAGTATGTTCAGTTATTTTAGTGTATCCTTAGTTTTAGATTATTTACTACAACGTTATGAATTGTATGTTTGGAGTTCCTTTTTTGGAATGATTTTAGGTTCTATATTCTATATTTCAAAAGATTTTAACGATTGGAGAACAAGAAATGTTATTTCTATGATTTTAGGAATATTATTAGGAGTTGCAATAAGTTTTATGAGTCCAGCAAAAGAAAATGATAACCTTTGGTTTGTTTTTGCATGTGGTATTATTGGTGTTTCAGGGATGACGTTACCAGGTTTATCGGGCTCATTTATTTTAATATTATTGGGAAACTATGTATTGTTGTTAGTTGATTCAGTAACTATGTTGTTTAAAACAATGACTGAAATTTTTACTGGAGATTTTAGTTTTATGGATAGCGACGAAAGAATTAGATATTTAAAAATTATTGCAACTTTTACTGGAGGTTCCGCGTTTGGATTGGTTTTTACATCGCATATTTTAGGTTATGTTTTAAAACGCTGGCATCAAATTGTAACCGCTGTAATTATTGGGTTTATTGCTGGTTCTTTAGGTATAGTTTGGCCGTGGAAAAAAGAGGTTTATAAAGTTGTAAATGGAGTGAATTTGTTAGATTCCAAAGGAAATAAGGTTATTGAAAATTTTCAAAGGTACTTTCCTAATTTTTCTGATACAGAAACTTGGATAGCAATTTTTTTTATAGCATTTGGGGCAGGGATAATTTTACTTATAGATAAATACGGCTCAGAACGAAAAGATTATATAGATGAATAACAGAACAAAATATGGACTTTTAGGAAAGGATATTTCTTACTCTTTTTCGCGAAAGTATTTTACCGAAAAATTTGAGAGATTAGGTTTAACAAATTTAAGATATCAGAATTTTGATATTCCTGAAATTGAAGAATTCCCATTTTTATTATACCACAGAGAAGATGAATTTAGGGGAATAAATGTTACTATTCCTTACAAGCAATCTGTAATGCGATATCTTGATGAAATTGATACTGACGCAAAAGAAATTGGAGCGGTAAATACAATTAAAATAACAGATGATAATGAATTACATGGCTATAACACGGATTTTTATGGATTTAAAAAAGCTATTGAACCATTGTTAAAAAGTCATCATAACAAAGCGCTTATATTAGGAACTGGTGGAGCTTCAAAAGCAATAGCATTTGCTTTTAAAAATTTAAATATTGAGTATAAATTTGTGTCAAGAAGGTTATCAGATGATGTTTTTTTGTACTCAATGTTAAATGAACAAATTGTTAAAGAATATACTGTAATTATAAATTGTTCCCCAATTGGAACATATCCAAATATAGATGAATCACCTAATATTCCTTATGAATTTATTTCTGATAGGCATTTGCTTTTCGATTTAATTTATAACCCGTCAGAAACTAAATTTTTACAGTTAGGTAAAAAAAATGGAGCTGTAATAAAAAATGGCTTAGAAATGTTAGAGTTGCAAGCAGAAAAGTCATGGGAGATATGGAATTCATAGAAATATCGTGAATTGTCACGCAACTTTTTATGCTTTTTTGAATCTTTTATAAAATGGTATTTAGTGTAAATATTGTTTTTAGATTATTAATGAATATAATTATTGAACCTTAAACATTTTAATATGTTAGACCAAGAAGAAAAATTACCAGTACAGGAAGAAAAGTTATCCTCAGAAAATTCAGAAACTGCTGAAGAACAAAAATCCACAATTCAACCAACTTTAGAAAAGAATACTTCAACAAATGTTGCAGTAGATGAAATTGAAAGTAAAATAGCAGAAAGCTCTGAAAATACTGAGCATCCAGCTATTGAAATGGAGGACTATGGTAAATTGAGTTTAGATGATCTAGTAGAAGAATTAGGAAAGCTAGTAAGAGAAGGTCAGGTTCAGAGTATAAATAATAACGTTAATAAAATTAAAAGTATTTTTAACGTTAAGTTTGGGAAATTATTAAAAGCTGAAAAGGAGAAATTTTTAGCAGAAGGAGGAAATGTAGTTGATTTTCAATACAGTAATCCAATAAAATCTACTTATAATAGTATTCTTTACGATTTTAAAATTAAAAGAAACGAATTTTATTCAAATCAAGAAGCTAAATTAAAAACTAATTTAGAAGAAAAATTAGAATTAATTGAAGATTTAAAACATTTAATAGATAATGCGGAAGGAGCAACTATGTATAAAATGTTTAAAGATATTCAGGTTAAATGGGTTTCTATCGGGCCAATTCCAAGAGCAAAATACAACGATACCTGGCGAACTTACCATCATCATGTTGAGCGTTTTTACGATTTATTGCATTTAAGTAATGATTTACGGGATTTAGATTTTAAACATAATCTTGAAGAAAAATTAAAGCTAGTTGAAAGAGCTGAAGAGTTGGTGAAGGTTGAAGATGTAAACCTTGCTTTTAAAGAATTACAGATATTACATAAATTGTGGAAAGAAGATATTGGTCCAGTTGCAAGAGAAAATAGAGAAGAGGTTTGGGAACGTTTTAGTGAAGCTACTAGAAAAGTACATGATAATCGTCATGAATTTTTTAAAGATATGCGATCTAAATTTGAAGGCAATATCGATAAAAAATTAGAAATAGTTGCAGCAATTGAAGCAGTTGATATTTCTAAAAATGAATCAAGATCCGATTGGCAAAAAAGTATAAAGGAGATTGATGCATTGCGAAATAAATTTTTTGGTATTGGACAAGTTCCAAGAGCAAAAAGTGATCAAATTTGGTCTAAATTTAAAGAAGCAACACGAAAATTTAATGTTGAAAAAAACAAGTTTTTCAAAGATGTAAAGAGAGATCATTTTGATAATTTAAATAAAAAGAAGTTATTAATTGAAAAAGCAGTTGCTTTAAAAGATAGTGAAGAGTGGGAATCTGCAACAGAAGTAATGAAAAAAATTCAGGCAGATTGGAAAAAAATTGGTCATGTTCCTCGAAAATATTCAGATAAACTTTGGAAAGAATTTAAAGATGCCTGCAACCATTATTTTGATAGATTACATAAAAATCAGGATCAAGGTAATAAAGAGGAAATTGAGGTTTTAAATCAAAAGAAAGAGATGCTTTCAGAAATTAAAGAGAGAATTGAAGATAAAACCGAAATTACTATTGATGATTTAAAAGATTATGTAAAAGATTGGCGTAATTTAGGTAGAGTTCCTCATGAAATGAGACATATTGAAGGTAAATTTAATAAGGTTTTAGACAAAATTGTTGATAAAAGTGACCTTGAGAAACAGGATGTTGAAATGATAAAGTTTGAAAACTTGGTGAACAGCTATCTAGAGCAAAAAAACTATAGAAAATTAGATTCTGAACAATTATTTATAAGAAAAAAAATTGATGAAACAGTTCGCGAAATACAACAACTAGAAAACAATATTGGTTTTATTTCAAATGTTTCTGAAGATAACCCTTTAGTGAAAAATGTTCGAAACCAGATTGATGTTTATAAAGAGAAACTGGAAGTCTGGAAATCAAAATTAAATTATTTAAGAGAACTTGAAAATTAAAAAAGTAAGTTAATTCAATTCAATTCAAAAAAACTCGGAATATTAATATTCCGAGTTTTTTTATAAAATTATTATAGCAGTTGTTTATTCGTATTTTAGATAAGTTGCCACTTCAATTCTAACTTCGCTCCACGTTTTAGAAATTCCGTCTTCTCCGGTATGCAAATCTTTACAAACTGTGTTTAAGGCAGTTATAGCAGCTTGAGCTTGCCAGTTATCTAAATCCATTATTGCTTCTAAGGTAACCATTTGGTCACTTGCCACAAAGGTTATTGGCAACGCTTGTGTAATCCCATTCATTTCTATATCAACGGTTCCTGAAGTTTCATTGTTTATATGAATAGTACCATTTATATTTTCAGTGTTAATCAAATTTCCAAAAAAGAATTTTTTTAATTTAGTATCTCTAATTGTATCATTTGTGAATAAACTATTGACAGGAATTGTAAATTTAAAATTATTTAAAGCTTCTAATGCGGTTTTAGCCTTCGTCTGATTATCATCAATAATAAGTTTAGTAAATTGTCCTTTTACAGGAATTTTACTTGTAGTTTTATAAGCTATCCAATTAACTGTTGTAGTTTTAGGTTCTACTGTGTAACCTTTTTCTTCAGTTTTTACTTCTTTTTTTTCAGCATTCTTACAAGATGTAAAAATTGCGAATGTTAAAATAAATAAGATTGGTATGTAATATTTTTTCATGACTTTAAATATTTATTTACAAGTTTAATATATTCTTTTTTAGCTTCATCTTCAGAAAGATGATTTAATTGAAACCATGCATTTAGTTTAAATGCGTTTCTTAATTGCACATCACCAGATGGCTCTTCATAGTTATTGCCTTTGGTTGCTTGTTTATAATACGCATAAAATTGCAACATAATATCAGGAGGTAGTTTAATATCAGTTGAGGAAGCTTTTAAATAAGCCTTATCAAATTTTTTATTTAAGTCCTTTCCCATAACTTTATTAAATCAAAAAACTAAAGTTCAGCAATAACTTGTTCACCACCTTTAACCTTATCGTTTAAATTTACTTTAATTTTTGTATTTAAAGGCAAGAAAACATCTACTCTAGAACCAAACTTAATAAAACCAGCATCTTCACCTTGTATAACTTGCATAGTTGGTTTGGCATAATTAACAATTCGTTTTGCAAGTGCTCCTGCAATTTGTCTATATAAAACTTGTCCAAAGGTTTTATTCTCAATAACTATTGTAGTTCGTTCATTTTCTTCTGATGCCTTTGGGTGCCAAGCTACTAAAAATTTTCCAGCGTGATATTTGCTAAAATTAACCTTCCCGCTAATAGGATATCTAGTAACGTGAACATTTAATGGAGACATAAATATAGATACTTGAATTCTTTTATCATTAAAAAATTCTTTTTCAAATACTTCTTCTATAACAACAACTTTTCCATCTACTGGAGCAATAATTGTGTTGTTGTTTATGGGTGTATTTCTTTTTGGATTTCTAAAAAATTGTAATACTATTATATAAAAAAATAATAATATAATTGACAAAAATTTATTTAGCCAATTTAAACTTATAAAATTTTCAATGCATATTATTCCAACTCCAACCATAATGGTTGCAATTAAAATTATTTTATAACCTTCTTTATGAAACATAATTATTGGACTAATTGTAAATAAATAAAAATAAAGGGTGCAGCAAAAATAACACTATCAAACCGATCTAAAAAGCCACCATGTCCTGGAATAAAATTACTACTATCCTTAACACCAGCTTGTCTTTTAAACATTGATTCAATTAAATCTCCTAACACTCCAAATATACTAACAATACCAGCAATAACAACCCATTGAGTTTGAGACAAACTATTAAATTGATTAGCTAATATAAAACTTGCAATAAATGTAAAAACCATACCTCCTAAAAATCCCTCAATGGTTTTATTTGGTGAAATACGTTCCAGTAATTTATTTTTACCAAAATTTTTACCTATTAAAAATGCAAAGGAATCGTTTACCCAAATAAGTATAAAAACACCTAAAATTGTTGTATTTATATAATTAAAACTGGCGTTTAAAAATGGTATTTGAACAATTAGTGTAAACGGAACTACAATATAAATTATAGATAAAAATATTTTCCCTAAGTGACTTATAACTTCCTCTTTTTTTGCAAATAATATAGATGCAAATGTTATAAAAATGGTTAAAAATAATGCTACTCCAATATATTCAAAAATTATTATTGATGGAATATCCTCAACATTTAAGATATTTCCAAAAATAAAAAGGAGTGTTCCAATAATATAAGGAAACATACTTTTTAAGGATATCATCTTTTTGAATTCATATAAGCAAAACATCATTAAAATGAAGAAAAGACCAATAAATGTTATTTTACTATATAAAATTGAAAAGATTAATACACTTACAAAAACTAATCCTGAAAGTGTACGTTTTAAAAGTTTTCCCATAAATTATAAATCTTCAAAAAGGAGTAAATATAAGTTTTTTGAATTTGTATTTCCATAACTCATAAAATCATCATCCTTATTGTTTGGATTGTAATTTTTAATTGCACTTATATTGCTAGGTATATTCCCTTTATATCTTGTTTTTATTCCAGTTAAACTTTCTCCTTTTGTTTTTACTAATTGACTTGTTGTAGCATAAACGATAAAATTTTCTGATAATTCTGAAATTTTATGTTCTTTTAACTGATTTGAAGAAAACAATATACTACCATTTTCTGCAATTAGATGCTCACAGCTTAAAAAAGTAGGATATAGATTTGTCAACTTATCAGCTGTTTTAATTTTAACCGATTTTATGAGCTTTAGCAGATCATTGTCATTACAAATAATTGTTTCCCAAGAATTTTCTTGAACGATATTAGATAAATTTAATTTAACTTCTTCTAATGTTGTGCAATACAAAAACTTACCACTATTCTTAATAAAATTTTTTACAAAAATTTGATCAAGTGGTAAGTCTTGAGATTCTAAAGAGGATTCTTCAGATACTTTTTCTTTTGGAGAATTAAATAATTTTTTGAATAAACTCATTATATACTTTGAATAAATTCAAAATTATGAAAAACTTATTAAATTATTCTTCTGTTTTTGATGAATTTTCAATTTTAGGTTCTTCAATAGTCTTTTCCTCTTTAACTTTTTTTATTTCCACTTTCTTTTCAAATGGTCTTTTTCCAAAAATAACTTCTAAATCTTTTTTGAAAATCACTTCTTTTTCAAGTAATAGTTGAGCTAAAGTAATAAGCTTATCTTTATTTTGAGATAAGATTTTAATGGCTCTCTGGTATTGTTTTTCAATAATTTCAGAAATCTCTTTATCAATAGTTTGGGCAGTTTCCTCACTATATGGTTTCGTGAAATTATAATCTGATTGACCACTAGAATCGTAATATGTAATGTTCCCAATTTTATCGTTTAAACCATAAATTGTAACCATTGCACGTGCTTGTCTGGTAACTTTTTCTAAATCATTTAATGCGCCTGTAGAAATTTTATCAAACATAATTTTTTCAGCAGCTCTTCCGGCAAGTGTAGCACACATTTCATCTAACATTTGTTCAGCTTGTACAATTTGACGTTCCTCTGGTAAATACCAAGCAGCACCTAAAGACTGTCCTCTTGGTACAATTGTAACTTTAACCAATGGCGCAGCATGTTCTAGCATCCAACTTGCAGTAGCATGTCCAGCTTCATGAAAAGCAATTGTTTTCTTCTCTTTTGGCGAAATCAATTTGTTTTTCTTTTCTAAACCACCAATAATTCTATCAACTGCATCTAAAAAGTCTTGATGGTGAACAGCTTTTTTCCCGTTTCTAGCAGCTATTAACGCAGCTTCATTACATAAATTTGCAATATCAGCTCCTGAAAAACCAGGAGTTTGTTGCGATAAAAACTCAAGGTCAACATCTTTATGAATTTTAATAGGTTTTATATGTACTTTAAATATCTCTGCTCTCTCTTTTAAATCAGGCAAATCAACATATATTTGGCGGTCAAAACGACCTGCACGCAACAAAGCTTTATCTAATACATCGGCACGGTTTGTGGCGGCAATAACTATTACATTAGTGTCTGTTCCAAAACCATCCATTTCAGTTAATAACTGATTTAAAGTGTTCTCTCTCTCATCATTTCCACCAGTCATATTACTTTTTCCACGAGCTCTACCAACAGCATCTATTTCATCTATAAAAATAATAGAAGGTGCTTTTTGTTGTGCTTGTTTAAATAAATCTCTAACTCTTGAAGCTCCTACACCAACAAACATTTCAACAAAATCTGATCCTGAAAGTGAGAAAAATGGCACACCAGCCTCCCCTGCAACAGCCTTTGCTAATAATGTTTTACCAGTACCTGGAGGGCCAACTAATAGGGCTCCTTTTGGAATTTTACCTCCAAGGGAAGTGTATTTGTCGGGGCTTTTTAAGAAATCTACAATTTCTTGCACTTCTTCTTTCGCGCCTTCTAAACCAGCAACATCTTTAAATGAAGTTTTTACTTTTTGATCTTGATCAAATAATTTAGCTTTAGATTTTCCAATGCTAAAAATTTGGCCGCCTCCACCACCAGAGCCACCACCAGACATTCTTCTCATAAAATAAATCCATAAACCAATTAAAAAGATAAATGGTAGGTAAATGAAAAGTTGATCTAAAAGGTTTGTTTTTTCGACATTAGTTGTGTCAAAATCTAATTCGTTAGCTGTTTTTTCTAGGTTTAATTCTTTTTCAAAATTTTGCAAATCACCAAAGTCATAATAATACATTGGCGCATTACTAGAATAAAGAGAGCCTTTATTCTTTTTATGTTTTTCTTTATCTAAAGCCTCATTTTTTATGTAAATATTGGCAATATCTCTATTAACAATAACTATTTTATCAATATCATTATCTTTTAAAATAGTTTTAAATTCGTTTTGGCTTAAGTTTTTTGTTGATAAGCTTTCGCTATTAAAAATTTGATAGCCTATAAAAAGTACAAAAACAATCCCGTAAATCCAGTAAAAGTTGAATTTAGGAGTTTTTATATTTTTATTATTTGATGTATTCTTTTTTTCTTGATTCATTTATTTATTTTTCAATAAGTTGAAATATTAATTTGATGTTGGTATTAGTGTAATTTTCGCATCTCCCCAAAGGCTTTCGATATCATAATATTCACGAATATTTTTTTGAAAAACGTGCACAACAACGTTCACATAATCTACTAATATCCACTCAGCATTTCCTTCACCTTCAACGTGCCAAGGTTTTTCTTTAGCTAACTTACCAACTTGTTTTTGAATTATACCAGAAATGGCATTTACATGTGTACTTGAAGTTCCTGAACAGATTATAAAATAATCACAAACTGTGTTTTCAATTTCTCTTAAATCTAAAATTTGAATGTCTTCTCCCTTTATTTCATCTATCGCCTTTAAAATCACCGCTATTAAATCGTCTGCGCTTACATTTTTTTTCGTCATTAATTTTTTTATTTGGTTACAAAGTTATTATTTTTTTATCATAAAATATGATTTCTGTAACTTTGATAAATATATAAATTTCTAAATGAACATAATCAAACTTAGTGCCATTGATTCTACCAATTTGTATCTTAAAAAATTGGCGTCAGAAAATACCCTTGAAAATTTTACAGTTGTGGTAGCTGAATACCAAACTAAGGGTAGAGGGCAAATGGGGACTAAATGGTTGTCTTTAAAAGCTAAAAACCTAACATTCAGTATTTTAATAAGAGTAGAGAAATTTAAAATTGAACAACAATTTTATTTAAGTATGGCTATTTCCTTAGGAATTTTAAATGTGCTAAGTGGGAAGGTTCAATTACCCCTTTTTATAAAATGGCCTAACGACATTTTGGCAGTGAAAGACAAAGTTGCTGGAGTGTTGATAGAAAATAATATTGGGGGTTGTTTTATTAAACATTCCATTGTTGGAATTGGACTAAATGTTAATCAAGAAATTTTTTCAAATGAACTGGAAAATGTTACGTCTTTAAAAATTATTACAGGACAAACTTTTAATTTAGATGAAGTATTGTTGGAAATTGTGAATTCAATAAAAAGATATGTTCAATTTATTGAAGAAAAAAAGTTAAAAGAGCTTAAGAAAATATATTTAAAATCGCTTTATAAAATGAATAAACCATCCATGTTTAAGGATAAAAATAATATCACTTTTTTAGGAAAAATTATTGATGTTGATGAAAATGGAAGACTTGCATTGGAGTTAGAAAATGAAACGATTCGCAAATTTAATTTAAAAGAAATAAAATTTGCGAATCGTTAAAATATGTAAAAAATTATAAGCTACTTGCGTTTTCTGTCAGCGTATTAATAAATTTTTGAAGGGGTCCTTTCACCATCATTGCCATCATTGGATTAAAATTACCTTCAAATAATAGTTGTGTTTCGCAAGTGTTTTC
>Ga0208304_10000295_pt1 | contig 28739 bp, 35 predicted proteins | sample ColrivemetaGS713_FD_187603 | JGI IMG/M metagenome (GOLD analysis project Ga0208304, IMG submission 187603) | Estuarine microbial communities from the Columbia River estuary - Flood tide ETM metaG S.713 (SPAdes) (version 2) | ecosystem: Environmental > Aquatic > Marine > Intertidal zone >... | reverse complement strand
GTGATATTAGTACATCACTCGTATCATCATACAAAAGTATTACGCCATCAATGAATGGCGGTAGCTTTTATGGATTTGTTGACGATGGCAATAAATTTGTCACAACAAGTGGTAGTACTATAACAGTACATGATGTATCAACTCCGTATGATATAGTGGCAACGACTACTTCTACATCGGCTTCGTATGGTCTAAGTCCATATAATCCTGTGATTGAAAGTGCAAAATTCAGTGCAGATGGTACTAAGTTATATTTAAAATATAACTATTATTATCAAAATAATGATAGAATTATTCGTGAAATAACATGTACTTCGCCATTTAATCCAAATGGTACAATTGCTGGTACCTTCCAAGGAGATACGCAGTCGATATATGGCAATGGCATATATGATATGTGTACAGCATATGATACAACAAAAATGTATATACTGAATCATAATGAAATCATATATGAGTATGTTATGACGATACCGGGTAGTATAGCAAGTATGTATTGGACAGGCGTATCATTTAATGCTGCTACACTTGATACTAATCCAAGAACCATTCAAATATCAGATGATGGTACAAAAATGTTTGTCTTTGGAATCACAGATGACAGAGTACATCAATTAGATATGACAACTGCATTTGACTTTGCAACTGCAACATATAATGGTGTAAAAACAGATGTTATATCAAATGCGTCAGTAGTATATATCACAAATGATGGTAGTAGACTTAATGCTCAAATAAGTAGCACTAGTCGAGTCGAAGCTTATAGTATCAATGGTGATCTTGCAACTGTAGTATCGCCAACACCTGGCACAGCATGGAGTGGCGATATTAGTACATCACTAGTTTCAATGAAGAAAACACTAGATTATTCAATGAATGCAACTGATGGTTTCCATGGATTTGTTGACGATGGCAATAAATTTGTCACAACGAATGGTATTACTATAACAGTACATGATGTATCAACTCCGTATGATATCACAACTGGAACTCCGGGTGCATCGGCTTCGTATGGTCTAAGTCCATATAATCCTGCGATTGAACGTGCAAAGTTCAGCGCAGACGGCACTAAGTTATATTTAAAATATAACTATTATTATCAAAATAATGATAGAATTATTCGTGAAATAACATGTACTTCGCCATTTAATCCAAATGGTGTAGTTGCTGGTACCTTCCAAGGAGATACGCAGTCGGTATATGGCAATGGCATATATGATATGTGTACAGCATATGATACAACAAAAATGTATATACTGAATCATAATGAAATCATATATGAGTATGTTATGGTGACACCAGGTAGTATAGCAAGTATGTATTGGACAGGCGTATCATTTAATGCTGCTACACTTGATACTAATCCAAGAACCATACAAATATCAGATGATGGCACAAAAATGTTTGTCTTCGGTTCAACCAATAACAAAGTTTTTGAGTTAGACATGACAACTGCATTTGATTTATCAACTGCAACATATAACAGTGTAAATACTGACAGTTTTCCTTTCTATGACAATAACATCAACGGTATATGGATTTCAGCAGATGGCAATTCAATTACTGGTAGAGTAGATTCTGGTGCAGTGGGTCTATATTATATTGATGGTAGACAAGCGGCATCATTGCCTGCAGTTGTTCCGCCAGTTGGGTATGATACTTCTTGGAACTTTGATTTTGATAGTATTATTGACGATAAAAAAGTTCACGGCAGTACATATCATACTAAATTTGTTTCAAATGATGGCACAAAATTATATCAAATCAACAGTACTAGTAAAATAGTGTATCAATATGAATTGAGTATCGCACATGATATAAGTAGTGCAATTAGTGGTACCACTGGTCAAAGTTCAAAGACTCTTAGTAATCTAACTGACTACTTATACAATGTATTTGTGTCGCCAGATGGCATTAATTTGTATGCGATTGATTTTGATAATAAACTTTATCATTACACGATGAGTACGCCACATGATCTTTCCACTGCAACCTATACAGCAGTAAATTCTGGAGTTAGTACAGTTACACAGATTCGCAATATAGAATTTAATCCAGACGGATCAGGATTTAATATATATTATGCTGAAGGTGTTGGTATCGTAAGACAGTATGTATGTCCAACACCATGGGATATTACAACTGCATATTGGACAGCAAATACATATGAATTTAAAACATCTAATCCTGCTCATTCTTTCCAAATGAGCGCAGATGGAACAAAAGCATACACATTTATGAGAGAAGATGATCTGGTGCGTGAATATACAATGTCAACACCGTGGGATATTAGTACAATGTCTTCTACACCTAGTAATACACATTACTTCAAAAATGCGTGGGAAGTGTTTATTAGTCCTGATGGAAGTAGAACTATGGCATCAACAAATATATCCTATGGACACATATATAGAACTGATGGATCATCCCATACACCGGTAACTGCATCGGGTAGCTCAATTACATGGGCAGGAGATATCACAAGTCTTGTAGATGCTAATAAGTCTTTTAACACTGGATATTCTAATGGCTGGACATTAAGTGATGATGGAACTAAATTATATACGATGAACGGCCAAAGGGTCGATGAGCATACACTTTCTATTGCTCACGATATAAGTAGTGCATCTTTCGACAAGGCTGTGCAACTAGGCGACTCACCACTAGGCGGAATGACCGGGTTCGTGAACCGTATCCATATTAACTCTGCTGGTACAAAAATGTTTGTTCTAAACAACCAGAATCCTAGAGAAATATATCAGTATGATTTTGGTACGCCATTTGATGTCGCTACTTTAACAAAATCTACGTCACCTCGTTCAGATTCATACTTTAAAGATATAATAGGTGAGACTAATATTACTGACTTTACTATGTCTTATGATGGTAAGAAATTATTCCATACACGCGGAGATAGAATTGTTGAAAGAGTATTAGCAACTGCATTTGATATCACTACTGAATATAAAACAGGCAATGAGTATTGGACAGGGGATATTGACACAAGTCCTCAAATGATTCAATTTAGTTCAGATGGACTAAAACTTTATATGTTTGGTGCAAACACAGATTCTATGTATGAATTTACGATGACAACTGCATATGATATATCAACTATGGCATATAATGGTACAACAAAACGTGTACGTAGTGTTTCTCTTGGAAATCTTTCATCAGATGGTACAAAAATGTATGTTCTAATTGGAACGACATTACATCAATATGATAATAGCTAATAATCACTGATTATTCAAAATAATTAAAAGCGCCCTCCGGGGCGCTTTTTTTGTGCTAAATACATATATAAATTAAGTGAGTATATAATTATTATGGCAGACCTAACAAAACAAGCATACAAAACCACAGAATTTACTGATGAACAATTAAGTGAGTTTAGTCAATGTATAGATAATCCTTCCTATTTTCTGAATACATACTTCACAATTCAGCATCCTACCAAAGGCAGTATGATATATAACGCATATGAATATCAAAATGAACTTGTTAATTCGTATCATAACTATCGCTATAGTATTTCGATGCTAGGCAGACAAATGGGCAAGTCAACTACTGCAGCTGGTTATTTGTTATGGTACGGCATGTTTGTCCCAGATCAAACAATTTTGATTGCTGCACACAAATATAGCGGCGCACAAGAAATTATGCACAGAATTAGATATGCATATGAATTATGTCCGGATCATATTAGGTGTGGCGTTATATCATATAATAAAGGTTCGATTGAATTTGATAATGGGTCAAGAATTATCGCCCAGGCAACAACAGAAAACACAGGCCGTGGTTTGTCTATTTCGTTGTTATACGCAGATGAGTTTGCATTTGTTAGACCTACAATTGCCAAAGAATTTTGGACATCCATTTCGCCTACTCTAGCAACAGGTGGTAAAGCAATTATCACATCAACGCCAAACCTGGATGATGACCAATTTGCTCTTATTTGGCAAGGCGGTATTAAAACAGTTGATGAATTTGGAAATGAAACAGAAGTTGGTGTTAATGGGTTTAGAGCATATAAAGCAGTTTGGTCCCAGCATCCTGATAGAGATGACAAATGGGCAAGTGAAGAAAAAGGACGTGTTGGGGTAGAACGTTTCTTGCGTGAACATGAATGTGAATTTGTTGCGTTTGATGAAACATTGGTTGACAGTGTAAAATTATCACAGTTTAGAGGCATTGAGCCATTACGGAAGACAGGACAGATACGCTGGTATGATTCTATAAAGAAAGGAAATACCTATGTTGTTGGACTTGACCCTGCAATGGGCACAGGAGGTGATAACGCAGCCATACAGGTCTGGAGTTTACCTGAGATGAACCAAGTAGCAGAATGGCAACATAATAAAACTGATATGAGAGGACAGGTAAAAACCTTATATGATATATTGCATATTCTTAAAGAAGAATTAAAAGAATTGGGAAATAAGTCACCAGAGATATACTGGAGTGTTGAAAATAATTCACTCGGCGAGGCAGCATTAATACTTATTGAAGAGATGGATGAAGATAAATTTCCTGGAGAGTTTCTGCATGAACCTAAGAAGCGAGGTGCTAGTCGGTCGATACGTAAAGGGTTTACCACAACATATAAGACTAAAATTACTGCGTGTATGAAGATGAAGTCATGGATTGAAAGTGATAAAATGACCCCAATCAGTAAAAACTTAATTAGAGAGTTCAAGACGTTTGTTGCCAAAGGTAAAAGTTATGAGGCTAAACTTGGAGAGACAGATGACTTAGTGAGTGCTACATTGTTATGTGTAAGACAAATACAAGTTATATCACGTTTTGATGAACAGTATGAATCACTATTGGGAGAAAGTTTAGATACAAATGATGATTACGATGAACCACTTCCTATGGTATTTTGATAAATACTAAAAAGGGAATAATATTATGGCAATTAATTTTAAAAATGTAGCAGAAAAAGTAATGAGAATACTACAAGGCAATGGACTATCGCCTAAACTATTCTCTAATGAGGATGGCAAAAGTGTTGCAGTACCAGAAGATGCAAGATACTTTTATGTGCAAAATCCTAACATTATGATTTTTATAGATGATAATTCGTCTGAAATTAAATTTCATATGGGAGAAGATGTAGATATCGATACTCCCAGTGTAAGTAAACTGGTAAAATTAGTCAAAAACTTATCTAGTAGTAATCTTATGGATTTTGATATCAGAACTTTTGGTAAGCATATAGAACCTAAAAATTATACATATAATATAGAAACAAATAAGAAAAATGGTAAGGAGCTAGCAATGAATGATGTATTGGAAGAAGGTCTAAGTCCATTAGAAGGATCATCGAAAACAAGTCGCCAGACATTAGAAAATGTCAGACTGATTATCCGTCATAAAAAGGCAGTTAACGAAGAGCAACGCGGATCAAGATCACGTAATATTTCTGCTATATTTGTAGAAAATTCGGATGGTGAACGATTTAAGTATCCACATAAGCATCTATCTGGTGCAAGAGCAATGGCTAGGCACGTTAGTAATGGTGGAGTACCAAGTGATGTAGTAGGCGAAGCAATTGTTGAGCAAACTAATACACTAGTAAAATTAAAAGAATTTATGAACATTGTAAACAAGCAGGGATTAGTCAATGAAACTAACCGTGATGTGGTACTTAATGTAAAAAGACAAATAGAATCAGTTAAAGAGAGTATCAAACGAATTCAAGGACCTAAAGGTTATACAGCATTTGTAGAATCTATAGCACTAAATGAAGAAAAGATCGCAGATGAAATTTCAGAAGAAACAGTAAATGATTACGTTCAAAAATTTACTAAGTCAACATTTGAAGAAAAATTAACAGACATTTTACCTCTTATACACCGTGCTAATACAACAGAAACAGAAAAACAAAAAACAAATCAAGTAGAACGTGTTAAAAATATTATTGAAGCATGTAATGAAGACGGTTCGCCAGTTAATACTATTATGTTCCGTGATAGTAATATTGATATTAGTGGCATTAAGAAAACAGAATTAGATGAAGATAATGAAACTCCTAGTTTATCACAGACGTTTTCAGACTTGGCTAATAGAATACAGGTTGAATCGTGTGATGACAATCGTAGGCGGGATAGAAGTAATGACCGTGCAGCAGAATTATCTGTATTTTTAAGAAATATTGCTGAACAAGTAAAACTGTCACCACAAACTGTAGCGAGAGAAGCACTTGAGTTGGGCGCAAGAATTGTAAAAATATCAAATTCTGAAGTATCAGAAGATGTTGTAGAAACTACAATTGAAGATAAAATGGATGATATGCTATCAGAAGCATTCAAACCATTCAATAATTTCGACTAAAAATTTAATAAAAATTTATTTTAAAAAGGGGGCTTATGTCCCCTTTTTTGCTTGACAATGATAAATAAATACTGTAATATGTATATATGCTCTAGAGAGGATGATGCATATCACAACTAAAGCTAATATAAATCTAACATGGCTAATAAGGCTAATATAAAGGAAAATTAAAATGGCAACACTAGCAGAAATCCGTGCAAAACTTCTTGCACAAGACAACAAAGCAGAAACAAAGACAAATCAATCACGCGGCACAGATGCAATCTATCCATTCTGGAATATGGATAATGATAGCACTGCCGTAATTAGGTTCTTACCTGATGAATCACCTGATAACGTATTCTTTTGGCGTGAACGTCAAGTAATCAAAATGCCTTTCGCAGGCATTGTTGGTGGCGAACAAAAGCCCATTACAGTACAAGTCCCTTGCATTGAAATGTGGGGCGATACTTGTCCCGTACACGCAGAAATTCGTCCATGGTTCAAAGATCCATCAATGGAAGACTTGGGACGTAAGTACTGGAAAAAGCGTTCATATATTTTTCAAGGATTTGTAGTTACAGATCCAATGAATGAAGAAACTCCAGAAAATCCTATCCGTCGTTTTGTTATCGGTCCGCAAATTTTTAAACTGTTAAAATCAGCATTGATGGATCCAGATATGGAAAATCTACCAACTGATTATGATGCAGGTACAGATTTCCGACTAGTCAAAACACAAAAAGGTCAATATGCTGACTATTCAACTTCAAACTGGGCGCGCAAAGAGCGTTCCTTGAATGAAGCAGAACGTCAATCAATTGATACTCACGGATTGTATAATCTGAACGATTTTATGCCAAAGCGTCCATCTGATGATGAACTACGAGTAATCATGGAAATGTTTGAAGCGTCAGTAGACGGTGAGTTGTATGATCCAATGCGTTGGGGAAATTACTATCGTCCATATGGCGTAGATGTTCCTGAAGGCGCTGCACCAAATGGGACATCAAGTTCGCAACCGCGTCAGCCACAACAGGCACAAGAGACTGCACCTGCTCCCACTCCACAAGTCGAAGCAGCACCTGCTCTAGTAGCAGCACCAGTCGCAGCAGATCCTGCCCCATCCGCAGAATCTAATAGCAATGCAGGCGCAGATGCATCTGATATTCTTGCAATGATCCGTAATCGTAAAACTGATTAATAGTAGATCGTATATAAAAACAGGAGAGCAATAATTGCTCTCCTACCCCATACATTTTTATTAGGAGTCTAATATGGCTAAAGCATTTGATGCTTCAAAATTTCGTAAGAGTATTACGAAGGCGGTCCCAGGTATGTCCATGGGATTTCGAGATCCGGATACATGGATTTCTACAGGTAACTACTGTCTAAACAAGTTAATCTCTAATGATTTTCACAAAGGTATTCCACTTGGTAAAGTAACTGTTCTTGCAGGAGAGTCGGGTGCAGGCAAATCTTACATTGCATCTGGTAATATCATTAAGAACGCACAAGATCAAGGTATCTTTGTTGTATTAATCGATAGTGAGAACGCACTAGATGAAAGTTGGCTACATGCATTGAACGTAAGCACAGAAGATGATAAGTTACTAAAATTGAATGTAGCTATGATTGATGATGTTGCTAAAATCATTTCAGACTTTATGACAGACTATCGTAAAGAATATACTGATGTAGTTGACGAAGAACGTCCGAAAGTTCTCTTTGTACTTGATAGTCTCGGTATGATGTTAACACCCACTGATGTAAATCAGTTTGAAAAAGGCGATATGAAAGGTGATATGGGACGTAAGCCTAAAGCACTTTCTGCACTTGTTCGTAATTGTGTTAATATGTTTGGCGACTTTAATGTTGGTATGATTGCAACAAACCATACGTATGCATCACAAGATATGTTTGATCCAGATGATAAGATTAGTGGTGGTCAAGGCTTTATCTACGCATCTTCAATTGTTATTGCTATGCGCAAACTCAAATTGAAAACAGATGCGGATGGTGTAAAGACATCTAAAGTACATGGTATTCGTGCTGCATGTAAAGTTGTAAAAACACGATATTCAAAACCATTTGAAAGTGTACAAGTAGAAATTCCATATGAAACTGGTATGTCTCCATACTCAGGACTAATTGAATTTTTTGAAGCAAAAGGTTTGCTTGTAAAGCAAGGTAATAGGCTCAAATATATGACCAAATCTGGTGAAGAAATTATTGAGTTTCGCAAGAATTGGAGTGATGAAAAATTAGATATTGTTATTAATGATTGGAACAACAAAGACTTAGATGCAGAAGTTAATGGACTTGAAGCATTAGAAGTTGATTCAAACGGAGAGATTGTCCATGACGAAAACTCAGAAGTTAATGAGGTTTAGAAATGGCTAAGTACTACTCTACTAAGTGTTATGGACATAATATTGGTCTTTCTGCTGTGTTTAGGCAACCACATGCTGATCATTCACACTGTCGTTTTTTACACGGGTATAGTCTCGCATTCAAATTTACATTTGGATGCGATGATCTAGACCATCGTAATTGGGCAGTGGATTTCGGTGGACTGAAGCCACTAAAGAAATGGTTGGAAGATAGTTTTGACCACAAAGTAGTTGTTGACAGGGCTGATCCAATGTTGTATAAATTAACTGAACTAGAATCAGCAGGTCTCGCAGAACTTACACTGTTCGATGGTGTTGGAGCAGAAAAGTTTGCAGAACACGCATTTAATTTTGCAGATAACCTAGTTCGTGAACTAACTGATAATAGATGTTACTGCGTTAAAGCTGAATGTGCAGAACATGGTGCTAACTCAGCAATATATGAGGGATAATTTATGGCAACCGGCGATACGGAGATATTACTTGATGTGTGGGGCACACTTAAATCTTTTATTCCTGCAAAGGAAAAGATGGAAGCCGCAGAACGCTTAATTAAAGTATGTGATGAATTTGGTATTAGAAAAAATGAAATATTCGAAATGGCGGAGGATGATAAAATTCTTCAAACTGCATTTGATCGTTATTTCGTAGATGATGATAGCGATGATGGATGGGATGATGAATGGGATGAGTATGAAGGATGAATTGGTATAGTAAGATAGTTGCTGATTGGAATAATATTCCAGCCTTTCTAGACCACTTTGAAGATGAACTTGCAGAAGCAAAAACAGAAGTCAAAGTAACTGGTAATATAGAAAAGGCATCTACTCAACTTCCCGGATATGTTGAACATAGGTTTGGGCAGTTGCAAGAAATAGAAGCAATACTAGAACATCTAAATATACAACTAAGAAAAAAGCGGAGCGAATATCTACGTAAATACTTAGAAAACTATAACAAAGCATTATCAAGTAGGGATGCTGAAAAATATTCAGACGGCGAAGCAGAAGTTGTTGCAATATCTGAACTGATTAATCAGGTTGCATTAATGAGAAATAAATTTCAAGGTATTACTAAAGGATTTGAAATAAAGCATTTCCAACTTAGTAATATAATTAAATTAAGAGTTGCTGGTATGGAAGATGCAGACATAAACAATAGATATTAAAGAAATTTAAAAATAAGTAAATACATTGCAATTTCGGAGAAGAGAATAAATGGTAATTAAGGTAGCAAAAAGAGACGGCACTAAAAAAGAATTAGACCTTGATAAAATGCATAAGGTTGTATTTTTTGCGTGTGACGGTATTGCTGGAGTGTCGCCCAGTGAAGTAGAGATTAAGTCACATATTCAATTTTATGATGGCATAACAAGTGCAGAGATTCAAGAAACATTAATTAAATCTGCATCTGATTTGATTAGTGAGGAAACCCCCAACTACCAATGGGTTGCTGGAAATCTTATCAATTATCATATTCGAAAAGAGGTGTACGGCGCATTTGACCCGTGGCATGTAAAAGCGATAGTAGAGAAAAACACTATTGATGGATTTTATGATTCTGAACTATTGGGTTCATATGACGAAGATGAATGGGAAAAAATCAACGGCTTTGTGAAACACGAAAGAGATTTTAATATCTCCTACGTGGGTATGGAACAGTTCCGTGGTAAGTATCTTGCTCAAAATCGTGCTACAAAACAATTATATGAAACCCCACAAGTTGCATATGTTCTTATCGCTGCTACTCTTTTTTCTAACTACCCAAAAGATACCCGTATGAAATGGGTTAAAGACTACTATGATGCCGTGAGTAATTTTGACATTAGTTTGCCAACTCCTGTAATGGCTGGTGTCAGAACACCACAGCGTCAATTTAGTAGTTGTGTTGTTATCGAAACAGGAGATTCTCTTGATTCAATAACAGCAACATCAGGTGCTATTGTGAAGTATGTTTCACAAAAAGCAGGCATCGGTATTGGCGCTGGTAGTATTCGTGCTATCAATTCGCCAATTCGAAATGGCGATGCTACGCACACTGGTGTCATTCCATTCTATAAAATGTTCCAAGCAAGTGTAAAATCATGTTCGCAGGGCGGTGTTCGTGGCGGCGCTGCAACTCTACATTATCCACTGTGGCACTTAGAAGTAGAAGATTTACTTGTTCTGAAAAACAACAAAGGCACAGAAGATAATCGAGTTCGTCACCTAGATTATAGTGTTCAGTTCAACAAACTTATGTACGAGCGTCTAATGACTGGTGGTGATATTACGTTATTCTCACCAGCAGATGTTCCAGGTTTGTATGAATCATTCTTTAATGACCAGGACGAATTTAAACGGTTGTATGAATTGGCAGAGAATGACAGTTCTATTAGACAAAAATCTATTTCGGCAAGTGAACTATTTTCAGCATTTATGAATGAACGTAAGAATACTGGTCGAATTTATCTTATGAATGTTGACCATGCTAATACACACAGTTCATTCGTTCAAGAGATTGCACCAGTTCGCCAATCAAATCTGTGTCAAGAAATTAATCTTCCTACTAGACCATTGAACAATCTAAATGATCCTGATGGTGAGATTTCATTGTGTACACTGGCAGCAATTAATTGGGGCAATATCAAAACACTCACTGATTTTGAACGTGTTGGACGTTTAGCAGTTCGTGGTATTGATGCATTACTTGATTATCAGCGTTATCCAGTACTAGCCGCTGAATTATCTACATTGAAGCGTAGACCTGTTGGCGTTGGTATTATTAACTTTGCATATTGGATGGCAAAGAATGATATGACATACACCGATCCAAACTTGGATATGATTGATGAATGGGCAGAAGCCTGGAGTTATTATCTAATTAAAGCAAGTGTTGAACTTGCAAAAGAACAAGGTGCTTGTACAGGTTCAGATGAAACAAAATATCATAGTGGTATTCTACCAATTGATACACGTAAAATTGATGTAGATGAATTGGTTACACACCAAGAGCGACAAGATTGGGATGGATTACGTGCTGACTTGAAAGAATATGGTATTCGTAACTCTACACTAATGGCTCTTATGCCAGCAGAAACATCTGCACAAATCAGTAACAGCACTAACGGCATTGAACCGCCACGTTCACTAGTATCAGTTAAACAATCAAAGCACGGTGTTCTAAAACAGGTTGTGCCAGGAATCCATAAACTAAAAAACAAATATGAATTGCTATGGGATCAAACATCTCCTGAAGGTTACCTAAAGATCGTAGCAGTTTTACAAAAGTATATTGACCAAGGCATTTCAGTAAACACAAGTTACAATCCTGTGTTTTATGATGAAGAAAAAATTCCAATGTCTACAATGCTCCAACATCTTATTATGTTCTATAAGTATGGAGGCAAGCAATTGTATTATTTCAATACATTCGACGGGCAAGGCGAAATTGACATTGACAAACTAATGGACGAACCACTATCAATATCACAAGTAGATGATGATGATTGTGATAGTTGCGTAATTTAATAGAGAGAAAAATAATGAGTGTATTTAATTCAGAAAACAGGACAGACCATACAAAAGCGTTAGCATTTATGGATCCAGCGGGCGCTGTTGCTATTCAACGGTATGACATGCTAAAGTACAAGCAGTTTGATAAACTTACTGACAAGCAACTTGGTTTCTTCTGGCGCCCAGAAGAAGTTGATGTAACTAAAGATTCAAACGATTTTAAGAACCTTACAGACCATGAGCGTCATATCTTTACGTCCAACTTAAAGCGTCAAATTCTATTAGACAGTGTACAAGGCCGCGCACCGACTGAAGCGTTTAGTCCACTGGTAACTATCCCAGAACTAGAGGCATGGATCACTACCTGGACATTTAGTGAAACAATTCATTCACGTTCATATACTCATATCATTCGTAACGTATATTCAGATCCATCAAAAATATTTGATGGTATGATGGATATTCCAGAGATTATGGATTGTGCTGATGAAATCTCAGTATGTTATGACCAGTTGATTGAAATGACATCATACTTTAACTTATTGGGAGAAGGAACTCATACTGTTAACGGTAACAAAGTAGTTATTGATAAGTATGAAATTAAGAAACTATTGTACAAAACTCTTATGAGTGTTAACATTCTTGAGGGTGTTCGCTTTTATGTTTCATTTGCATGTTCTTGGGCATTTGCTGAATTAAAGAAGATGGAAGGCAATGCTAAAATCATCAAGTTGATTGCACGTGACGAAAATCTACATTTAGGTTCAACACAAACACTTCTAAAACTTCTACCAAAAGATGATCCTGACTATATTCAAATTGCAAGAGAAACAGAAGCAGAATGTATTCAAATGTTTGTTGATGCAGTTGATCAGGAGAAGGCATGGGCTGAATACTTGTTCAAAGATGGATCAATGATTGGTCTAAATACGCAATTACTTAGTGATTATATTGAGTGGATTTGTTGCAAGCGTATGACAGCAGTTGGTCTTAAATGTCCTTACACTACTCCACAAGCGAACCCACTTCCATGGACACAAAAATGGATTGCTGGCGGTGATGTACAAGTTGCTCCACAAGAGACTGAAATTTCATCATATGTAGTTGGCGGTGTTAAACAAGATGTTGATAAAAATACATTTGGTGGTATGTCACTCTAACTTACTATAAACTATTTTATAGACTATTGAAAGCGCAGCATTTTTTGTTGCGCTTTTTTCTTGACATTCTAAACGAATCATTATATAAAGTATGTATAGATAGTAACAATGAGGACTTTAAGAATGTTGAATGTAATTAAAAACGGAATGGTTACTCTTACTTCTGAAATTATGACAGTTACAACTATTATTGGTGTTTTTTACATTATTATGTCATAAAAAGGTTGACAAATATAACGAATCACTATATAAAATATGTATAAGTTAACTGAGAGGACAAAAAATGTTTGTATTTGTAGACGCTAAAGATAGCAAAATCGAACTTTATGTAGAACAGCAGCGCATAGGCGCCGCAGCAACAGCAGCAGAACTTGCCCTCTTGTTCGCAGCAAACAACATCACCTTCGGTCAATCAATCCACTGTTCATCATCAATTGATTTCTGTGATGAAGAAGGATTTGCTCCAGGTGCAGCAGAAATGCTAGTCACAGAAGCAATAGAAATGGTTACTGTATAAAAAAGGTTGACAAATATAGCGAATCAGTTTATAACTAAGTAGTAATCAGCGAAAAGGACTAACAATATGGCTTATATTTCTCAGGACCGCAAAAAAGTAATTGCAAAAAATGTTAAAACGGTGTGTAAATCATATGGCTTTACTGGCAGAGAAGTAACTGTTGGCATTGATAACCATAGTTCATTAGTTGTTAATCTTTGGGGCGGACCTCTTGACCTACTGGGTGACGCAGGTATCTCTGGTGATAATCTACAAGTTAATCATTACTGGTGTGAGGAACACGCTAACGATCCTACAATTAAACGTTTCTATGGCGACTTACTTGCAGCAATCAAATCAACTGGTTACTACAATAACAGCAATGCACAAATTGATTATTTTGACCACGATTTCTATATTGATATCAACTGTGGCAAATGGGATAAACCATATAACTATCGCAATGAAATGAAAGAAGCCGCCTAATGAATACTCCAATCACTAAAAGTTTCCGAATGGAAGTGCAAAATTTTGCACAGCAGTTAATCAATTCTGGCAAAGATGTTGAAACAGTATATGATAAGGTAAGAGAACGATATGGCGATCTTGCTATACAACTTGTTGCAGACTGTTATTTTGAATTATCTAGGGTTTAATAATGAATATTGAAAAACTACGAAACGAAGTCAAAAAAGGCTATCCTATTTTTGTTGTATATACATCCGACACAAAAGAATTGGTCGATTGGTATCCGTATGGCGAAAAAATGGCACGTTCATCTGCCGAAGCACGGAATAATAAAGTTGGTCCCGAAACACATAGATACGGTTCTTGGCAAGATTATACAATTTCCTATAATAATTATCAACGGCATTTAGCCGATTTAGCAGAACCTTGGAGACATCGGTAAATGGATGCTTGACATTATATCCGAATCAGTTTATAACTAAGTTAGTAATCACAAAGAGGAAATGTAAATGTCAGTAGTTCAAATAACAAACGGGTTTTATCGCAATGAAGAAGTAACAGGTATTTTTCCTGTAGTTTCTGAAATGAAACAAGCAAAAGATGGCACAAATTTCATAACAGTTGATGCTAGTGAAACAGAATTTAATCGTGCAAAAATGCGAGTAAAAGTGCAGCCGGAAAATGTTGAGGTTGTATCATTTCATCGTGAAACTGACATTGAGGTTATGGATCGTATTGCAGAACGTTTTTCTATATTAGATGAAATGACTGAGGCAACGTGTGATGGTATCGTGCGTGGTATGGTCGTTTCAGGACCTCCTGGTATCGGTAAAACATATGGTGTTGAACAGATACTTGAGAAAGATTCATTGTTTGATGTAATGGCAGATAATCCGCTTCGGCATACATTTGTTAAAGGTACAATGTCACCGATTGGTTTGTATGCAATGCTTTACAAGTATTCGGATGCAAAGAACATTGTGGTTCTTGACGATTGTGATAGTATTCTGTTTGACGAAAATGCTCTAAACATTCTTAAAGCAGCACTTGATAGTGGTAAGAAGCGTTATATCTCTTGGAATTCAGACTCACATTTCTTACGCCGTGAAGGTGTTCCTGATCGTTTTGAGTTCAAAGGTTCTGTGATCTTTATCACGAACTTGAAATTCGATAATGTACGTTCAACAAAAATCAAAGATCACCTCGAGGCTATTATGTCACGTTGTCACTATCTTGATTTGACTATGGACTCTACACGTGAGAAAATCTTGCGTATCAAACAGATTGCACGTGATGGTGGATTATTCGATCAGAAAGGTTTGACTAAAGAACAGGAGATTGATATTGTAACATTCCTAGAAGACAATCAAGCAAAAATGCGTGAAATTTCATTGCGTATGGCACAGAAGTTAGCAGACTTATGTAAAATGAGTCCAGACCGCTGGCAGCGTTTAGCAGAAACAACCTGTATGAAGCGTGTATAATCTACTATATATTGTTATAAACAGGCATCCATTGGGTGTCTGTTTTTTCTTGACTTGAATCGATAAAAGTGTTATTATATTATTATGAAAAAATGTACAATCTTAATCAAAGACGAAGTGAATGTAAAGTTAGAAGGACTGGATCCTGCCACACGCCGTAAGTGTAGTGATAAGTTAAAGTTTTTCTTGCCACATGCATACCATATGCCTGCTTATAAATTGGGACGATGGGACGGAACGGTTAGATTTTGTGATGTAGGCGGCAGAACGTATCTAAATTTATTAGATGATCTTTTACCTATCATTATGAGTTCTGGATATGAGATTGACATTGATGATAGGCGTGAACATACTGTGCTAGAATTTGATACAGTTGATGATGAATTTTGGGGTGATACTTGTTGGCCTGAAGGACATCCAGCAGAAGGTGAACCTATTCGCCTTCGTGATTATCAGGTTGACGTTGTTAATAAGTTTTTAGAAGCACCACAGGCTCTACAAGAGATTGCTACAGGTGCAGGGAAAACTATTATGACTGCAACTATGTCTAAATTAGTAGAAAAGTATGGACGTTCAATTGTTATTGTACCAAATAAGGACTTGGTACGGCAGACTGAAGAAGACTATCTAAATTGTGGGTTAGATGCTGGTGTTTACTTCGGTGATAGGAAAGATATTGGAAAAACCCACACCATCTGTACATGGCAATCCCTCAATTCCTTGCTAAAGAAAACTAAAAAGGGCGAAGACAATATCATGGACTTTATTGAGGATGTGTGTTGTGTAATTGTAGACGAAGTGCACCAAGCAAAGGCTGATGTACTAAAAGATTTGTTAACAAGTGTATTTGCACGTGTTCCGTTGCGTTGGGGATTAACAGGTACTATTCCCAAGTCAGATCATGAGTTTGCTACTATACGTGCCAGTTTAGGAGATATTGTCAACAGACTAGCAGCAAAAGATTTACAAGATATTGGTGTATTATCCAACTGTCACGTAAATGTAGTACAAACGCAAGAGACACAAGTATATACCGATTATCAAAGTGAACTAAAATTTTTATTGGAGGATAAAAAACGCCAAGAATACTTAGCCAACTTAATTAAAGAGATATCATTATCAGGTAATACCCTAGTTTTAACTGGGCGTATTAATTCAGGACAAGCATTACAGGAGCTAATTCCAGATGCAGATTTTGTACAAGGTTCTATGAAATCTGATGATAGGAAAACAGCATATAAGGAAATAAATGAAGCTACCAATTCAATCACTATTGCTACTTATGGCGTTGCCGCCGTTGGTATTAACATCCCTCGCATATTCAACATGGTTCTTTTGGAGCCTGGCAAGTCTTTTGTGCGGGTTATTCAGTCTATCGGTCGTGGTGTCCGTGTGGCAAAAGATAAAGATTTTGTCCAAATCTGGGATGTCACAAGTAGATGTAAATTCTCAAAAAGACATCTAACCGAAAGAAAGAAATTTTATAAAGATGCTGAATACCCATTCAGTGTAGAAAAGGTAAAATACTAATGAAAATACTAACACCAGAAAATCGCTGTTTTGAAATGAACAGCCTGCCGGAAGAAATAGAAGATATTCGATATTGCGTAATGGATGTTACTGATAAAGCAGATCCGGATTTCTTTTTTATTCCTTTAGTTTTCATTGAAACGTTTGAGGCACCAAGTATTTCAATGACAATCGGCAAATTTAAAATCGAAATGCCAATCGATTGGCATATACTTATTGGTCATAGAGATATAGGCGACTTAGAGTTTGTTCCATTGACTAGTATTAATGAACGTAGTTTTGACACCATCTTAACTAACCCATTGGGTGGTTTTACAATGGATTGGCAACCAATAAAAATTAATAATGTATTTGCTGATGTTAAATGGTTCTTCCCTAAACTAAAATATGGACACATTCTTGCTATACCTTTGGAGTATGGTGATAAACCAAAGTGTGCATATTTTGTGAAAGACCTTAATCGTATACCAGATGTATTAAGTAGTTATGATTTCTTTTAATACATTACATCGTGTATTACTAGTTAATTATCAACATACAAAAAGTGCAGTCTTATGGTGTGAAAAATCTTTGGAACCAAATGAGTGGAGTGTAGAATATTTTGATAATAATGACTGTTTTTACTTTACATCCAAACGGATTTGTAGTATGTTTATATTTGTAAACGGTGGCAAATATATTGCACCGCCAAGAGGAGTAGATAATGGCTGATAAACTTCCATTGAATGATGTTCTTAATGCTATAGATCGCCGTGATTATGATTGGTATTCGCGGTTATCAAGTGATGATAAGAAGCAATGGAGTAGTTGGCTATTTTTGCGTTATGCTAGTAGTGTTAAAGGTTCTGGTGCTGAGGAAGCAATACTTGCAACTAATGATTTTGTTAACAAATATTATACAGATTTGTATAAACACGATGAATTAATATGGAAGTTAATGTGTTTAACTGGTGCAGGAAAGAAGCAATATCATGAATGGATTAAGCCTCCCACTGCCATAAAAAAGAAAGATAAGGTAACTGAATTTTTATCTGATGCACTACCACATCTGAAGGCAGACGAAATTGAATTATATCGTGGTATAAATTCAGATGCAGATATAAAGCGTATGGCAATTGATATGGGAATTGATGACCAATCTATAGATGAAATATTTGGTAAGAAGAAGAGGAAAAAGAAATGAAGTGGTATACATTATCAAATGCAGCCAAGTATGGTATTAATGAAATTCAATATTTCAAAAACTCTGACGGAATAATGTTCAAAATTGATACTAATTGGAAGAACGGCAGCATGAGTGTAGCAATTGATGATACGGTTGATATCTCTGATATTGATACTACTGAAACTATCGAAACATATAGTGCATTCGAGGAAGCATATATAGATGCGGTATTTGATGGCACTGATGAATATGAATTCATTGATACTAAGACGCTAGAAGTAATTGCACAGACTGATGCACACTTGAAATTTATTGAGGGCTATGAAGATGATGGTGTAAACTTCCTATATGCCCAGGGGTATGATGATGAACTTGATCCCGAAGTATTCATCACTGGTGGGTTTACATTAGACGAGGGACCGTGCCCGTATGAGTTTTGAATGTCAATATTGTAAAAAGTCTTTTAAAAGAGAAAAGACTCTTTCAGTGCACCTATGTGAGCCTAAACGCAGATGGCTTAATAAGGATGCTAAATATGTTAGACTAGGGCACATGGCATATAATCAATTTTATAAGTTAACACAGGGTGTAAAAACTAAAGAAAAATCATATGAAGAATTTTCAAAATCTAATTACTACACTGCATTTACAAAGTTCGGCAGACATATTATAGATATTAATGCAATTGATCCAGAGAAATTTATTGACTTTGTTATTAATAATAGTGTACACTTAGATAAATGGTGCAGTGATGCAGTTTATGAAACTTATATCCGTGAGTTAAATAAAAAAGAAACTGCCGAACGTGCAATAGAGCGAGGCATATTATTAATGCAGCAATGGGGAAGAGAACATGATAGACCGTTTAATGTATTCTTTAGGGAGATTAGTAAGCCGCGTCTTATTCATTGGATCAAGTCAGGACGCATTAGCCCTTGGATTATTTTTAATTGCTATAGTTGTAGCGAAGCAATGGCAAATTTTAATGAACATGAATTGAATTTAATAAATGAATATTTAGAACCTACATTTTGGACAAACAAGTTTGCTATGCGACAAGATGATGTACAATTTGTAAATGAAGTATTAGAAAGAGCAGGATTATGAGTACTAAAAAAACATCAAGTAAACCTTATGAAAAGACATCAGTTGTATTTGAAGACCCTGATACCGGAGAACTGTGCATATACTTACCAGAAGATATGCTACAGCATCTTGGCTGGGATGAAGGAACTGAACTTGAATGGCGTGAAGATGCTGGTGGAGTATGGAGTTTACAAAAAGTAAAAGAAACGGAAACCGAAACATGAAACTAATTACATACGATTGGACGAAAGTTAATTCAGCAGTGCAAGACATTGCAATGGACATGTATAAAGACAACTGGCGACCAGATTACATTGTGGGTATAACACGCGGGGGATTAGTTCCAGCAGTAATTCTTTCTCACATGACTGAAATACCAATGCATACATTATGTGTACAATTAGCCGCTAATGGATTAGAAGAGAATACCGAAAGTAATTGTTGGATGGCAGAGGATGCATTTGGATATAAAGGTGACGGTTTAACACATGATAATCATAAGAAAAATATCCTAATTATCGATGACATAAATCGTGGTGGCGATGCGATGGAGTGGATTATGAAAGATTGGCAAGCAAGTTGTTTACCATCAGACGAAAGATGGGGGCATGTGTGGCACAATAATGTTAGGTTTGGCGCATTACTCAGTAGTCCTAATTCAATTGTAGATACTGATTATTGGAGTCAAGAATTTGCAGATGATGAAGAGAGTTGGGTGCAATTCCCTTGGGAGACATAATGTAATGCCAGGTCCTCAAAAATATCCAGCATCAGTCATTACAGACTGGGATACGGAAATTAAAAAACATATTCCAGAAGAAACAATAAATGAAAATGGTATCGATGATTTTGATGAATTTGTATTAACTCTTCAATCCGAAGATAATATTAATATTAATATTGATAGTATTACATATACTACACCAACTCTTACTTCTGGCACACAGAGTAACGGCACGATTGATGTTGGGTTAGACTTGTTTAGTTTCCATGACAATATGGAAACACATGAAGACCGAACTGAAAGGCGACTAGATTCCATAGAAAAAAGATTGTGTATACTTGAACCAAAGGCAGAAATGATTGAAAAATATGAAGTACTAAAAGATTTATATAATCAATATCGTGCTGCTGAGGCATTGTTATATGGAAATGATGCAGATGAAGATGAAGAGGATAACCACCGTTGATGACTTCTCTTATTAAACGAAATCATAAAACACGTGATTTACTCGATAGGCTTCGTAAGATTGAAGGTAAGGCACGTAACCGTCGGAAGTTTTTCTCAGACTTCGAAAATAAAGAATTTTTAAAGTGGACGAGTGTATCTAAAGAAAATATTAAATTTACGAATGAAATGGTTCCCGGATCCGGAGTATTAACAGAATTAATAGATTGGTGTAATGATACCTGTGAGGGGTCCTACGTGGCGCATAGAGGGTCCCTATACTTCGAATTGGACGACGATGCTGCTATGTTTATAATGGTATGGAAATGAGTGGACAAAGACGATTTTTAAAAATGTGGGCAAGAACAGTCGGTATGCCAATAGGCATCACTGATGATGATAAGCCTGAATTTCTCCCTATTACACAAGCAGATGTTAAACGTGCTTTATTGTTCAGAACCTTCTGGATTGTCTTGCATATTATTACGTGTTGTGCTATAATAGCAGGTAATGGAAGAACATTGGGTATTTGGTAATGAAAAATCAAACAGATATTGATATTGATATTTTAGACAGAGATGAAATTCTCAGTTTAATTAAGCATATACCCGCAAGTATTAAAAAGAATAGCATTTATTCAAAACATAATAGTGGTGTATATGTATCTGAGATACCATATGATCCGGTAAGCAATCTAGCAAGTATAGAATACAAAGAAGCAGAAGAACGTGGATACTTCAAATTAGATTTTCTGAATAATAGTTTATATAATGGTGTACGTGATGATGCACATCTATCTGAATTAACAAACAAAGAACCAATGTGGGAGTTATTAGGACACTCTGAAATTGTTGAACAACTTGCACACGTACATAATCATATAGACGTTTTGAGAGTATTGAAACCACAGAGTGTTATAGAATTAGCAGAAGTACTTGCAATTATTAGACCTGCAAAAAGATATCTGTTAAACGAAAGTGTAGATGTCATTAAATCAAATGTATGGACAAAACCAGTAGATAATAGTTATTACTTTAAAAAGGCACACGCAATTGCATATGCTGTGAGTATTGTGGTGCAACTTAATCTAATTTGCGAACAAGTTGAATTGACCGCCGTTTAATTCTTTTTTGTACAATATTATTTAAACTCGTTTCGGGTCCCCACGTGATTTTTACATCCTTAGAATTCATATTTAAAATCCAATCTCTATATGGGGTTATTTGAGATCCCAAAAATAGATTGATGGGTATTAGCCTATTTGATTCCCACCACCATTGTTCGCCCAGTTCAATGAACTGTTTCCTTAATTCTGGAGTCGGTATTGCTTCCCAATTATACATTGAAGTAATTACATTGTCAGTGTTAATAACAATTCCCAGATATTCGTTAAATTCTTTTTTTCCATAACGAACACATGAGAAAAACGGGTAATTTTCCTGTATCCATTCTATTTTTTTATCATCCATAATTATATTTATATGATTTAATTTAGGTGTCCTGGGAGATAAATACAAGTATGATTAACTTTAATGTATTGCAGTATAACAGAGAAATAGAAGTAGTATGCTTGGACGAAACAGGCACATCTGCTGCGACAACCTACCTAGGGAATATGCCAATGTATGATGGACACCACAAATTACACAAGGGTATCGATAATACTCTTAGATTTAAGATAAAAGACACTGATAGAAAATCAATTGATTTGAGTGGGAAAACTATTATCTGGAAAATGTATGACAGAGAAAGTCGTGAGAATGTCTTATTCAGATATTTGGACATTACAAATGCAACTAAGGGAATGGCATCACTCGTTATTACTACTGCTGATACTATTATGCTACCAGAAGGCTTCTATCAGTTTGCAATGTATACTGTAGAAAATGGTATAGAACAAATTATCTACACTGATACATATGATAATGCTAAAGGCACAATAGAAGTAATCGATGACATTTATCCACAATTTGAAGATTCACAAGAAACGACTACATTTTTTCCTGTTACTGAAACCGTAAATGGTGAAGAAGTCACAACCTTCACAACTACTACATTTGATGGTAGTGGTAATACTATCAAGTCTAAATCACTACATACAATCGCATTATATTTTGATGGTATGACCGGAACAGTGAATGTTCAAGGCGATCTTTCAGTTCAACCATCGTTAAATGATACTGATTGGTTTGATCTTACTCCTAATCTATTTTATGACAAAAATATTATAGTCAATAATGAAACTGGTGTACAAGCGTATATGGTAAATGCTAATGTAAATTGGATAAGAATAAGTTATACAGCAACCAGCGGTTCAATAACTAAAGTAATGTTGAGAAATTAAATGAGAATTACTAGAGAATTATTAGAGAGTGGTCTTGCAACAGATTTTAAAAAATGGTTAGGCTCACAGTTAAAAGATGCTGACATTAAATTAACATCAGGCAGTAGAGGCGGCACACATATACGTTTCGGATTAGATGGTAGCTTACAAGATTTTAAGCGTTTTTTTAATAATTATGACGTTGATGTTTTAGATACTTCTAAAAGCATTAGTGGCTCATTTGAAACTTACTTGTTAAAAATGCGTGATGGTAATGAATTTATTGATCAAGGCACTGAATTACTGTGGGTGAATAATATTACAGGTACAAATACATCATCTGATAAAAAGTTCGGTGGTAAAGAATTGACGCCTGAAGATTTAGGATTTGCAGGAAGTCGTGCAACTGCAAACGAAATACTATCTACATTACAAAATAGTTTGCAAGAAAAATATCCTGACCACGCAGAATCCTTATTCAATATAGCAAAATTATCCACTACAAAGAGTAATACTATATCCCTTGCTAATATAGATTTATCAACATTTACTACTAGTGATTTGGCAACTATTTCTAAAAATTATGGTGAGGTACTTTCTGCAATTTGGAGCCATTCAAATATGGGATTTGCAAATGCGTATTTCCCAAAAATAAGTAATGCTGCATTAATTGATTTTTACGGTGAAAGATTAAATGTTGACTATCCTATTAGTGTCAAATCTGGCGGCGGCGGCAAAGTCACTATTCAGAATATTATTGATGCTCTTGCTGATAAGATTAAAGAAGGCAAAGTAAATCCCGCAGAACAGAAGAGTTATATTGTGTTTAAAACTGTCAATGAAAATAATGCAAAAGATGGTATTATTAAATTACATAGTTACTTTGATACTGCGCCATTACGATCAATAAGTGAAATCTCTGGTATAAAAAGAGAAGATATGTCTCTGAGTGCAATTGCAGACTGGCTTAATAGTTTTGAAAATAAAGAAGATTTGAAGCAAGTTCTAGCGCCATTCCATGCAACTATGAAAACAAAACTCACTGATGCTATTTGGGAAAGAGATGATAGAGTGCGTTACGTGGTTTCACCATTGGGCGAATGGATTTGGAAGTATCTAAATATGAATGAAGAGATACAGCAATCGTTACAAGATTTGGCAAGAAAACTAAGCGTGATCCAAGTAAATATTGATGTTAAAAATAAATCAATGGTATTTCAAAAAACATCTTTCAAAAAAGCAAATTTTGAATTTGGTTGGGCAGGTTACGCTGCAGGAAATAAACTTGGTTTTAAAATGAGTTTAAAATAATCTATTGACATTTATTAACTTTGCGTATATAATAAACGCATGAATAAAATTAATACTATAAACGGTGATATGCGCTCTACTGCGAATCAGATTGATGATAATTCAATTGATTTACTATTAACTGATCCACCTTATAATATAAGTGATAGAGGTGCCCAGGAAGTTAAATGGGTTGATCCAGTCACTGGTGAAAATAAAAATGCAATACATAGTCAAAAATTTGACAAAACATTTGAAGAGGATTGGGACAGTCTAGATAACACGGATTTCAAAAATCAACTTGTAGAATGGTCAGAAGTGTGGTTTAATAAGATGCGAAAGGGTGGGACGTTTTGTGTTTTCATCAGTGATGTATATATTAGCCATCTTTGGGAAGCAATGGAATCAGTTGGATTTGAACCTAAACGTGTATTCACTTGGAAAAAGCCAGCGGCAGTGCCGTTTAATAGGAATGTAAATCCAGTGAGTGGGTGTGAATATATTATCTTTGGTATTAAACCCGGTGGCAAACGTACATTTAATAGTGATGCAGTTAAAGGTACAATCGTTGAACGCTATAGTCTTGCTGACAAAGTAAGTAGTATTTTATATAAGTATATCAAAGATGATATTTACGGTAATTTGGATAAATGCTTTAATGATGCATTAGTAGATGCTAAAAAAGTTTATAGTAAGTTGAAAAAAACTAATGATGTGGTTCACTGTGTTGTACCTAATACAATATCATATAGTGGCGGTCTGGGAAAAAATAAAATACATCCTACGCAAAAACCAGAAGAAATCTTAGAATATTTTATTACATTATGTAGTAATCCTGGTGACACTGTCCTAGATACTTTTGCAGGCAGTGGTTCAACAGGTGCAGCAGCGAGATCAATTGGCCGAAATGCAATATTGATTGAGCGTGATCCGGATATGTACAAAAAGATGTCAGAACGATTTGATGATTCTAATTTATTTGATTAATCTAAAAACGTCTTGACTATAAACTAATTTAATGTTATAGTGTAATTATGGAAATACAGCAAGTATTATATTCGCATTTGCCGCATAAGAGGCGACAATCATCCGGTGGGTGGTTGTCTTTCAACTGTCCTTGTTGTATAGAAAACGGCGAGGCACGTAATGATACTAGGCTGCGCGGTGGTATTCGCAATGATGATGAAAGTATTTCATATCATTGTTTTAACTGTGGGTTCACTGCATCGCATAAATCAGGCAGAGTCATTAACAAAAAAATGATTTTATTAATGCGCAATTTGGGAATCTCAGATAGCGATATTAAACGTATCCAATTACAAGCAATTCGAGATAAAGAATTAGCAGAAGGACCAATGATATTTGCTAGTGAAAAGTCTAGCACAGTCATACCTAAATTCAAAGAGTGTGAACTCCCTGAAGGTAGTGTGCTACTAGACGATGTGCTACAAATTGATGCACCCGATAAAAGAGCAATTTTAGGTGCTAAATACTTGATAGATCGTGGACTATATGATCATTTAAGTAATATATACTGGAGCCCACATCCAGTATTCAGACAGCGTGTCATAATTCCATACTATCAAGGTGAACGTATAGTAGGGTATACTGGCAGAGACTATACTGGCAAAGCAGATTCAAAATATATGATGAAGACACCTAAAGACTTCATCTATAATATTGATGTTATTAAGAGTAGACGTAAGTATTTAATAGTAACAGAAGGGGTGTTTGATGCAGCAGCATTAGATGGTGTTGCTATAATGAGTAATGAGGCAAGTAAAGAACAAATAGACTATATTAACTTATTTAAAGGTGATATCATATTAAGTCCTGACAGGGATAAGGCTGGCGAAAAATTAATTAAACAGGCTATTGAAAACGGTTGGAGTGTTAGTTTCCCAAGATGGGAAGATGATATAAAAGATGCTGCTGATGCAGTGAATAAATATGGTAAGTTATATACTCTAAAGAGTATAATTGATAGTAAGATAAGTAATAGTACCAAAATTAACGTAAAAATGCGTTTAGGATAATATAGGAAATACAAATACATGGCAAAGAATCCAGTCAAAAAGAAAACAACTAAAAAGACACCAGAGAAGAAACCAGCAGTAGAAACAAAAGTAATTCCATCGCCGAAAGAGCAACCGGCACCACCTCAAATGCAGATGCCGCAGCCTCCGGCGCAACCAAAAAAGCCAGGTGAAATACTATACGATAACGGCGTTTTATTCATGGATAAGGAATTCAATCAAGAAAATTGTATGCCATTAGTCAAAATGATTATGGAATATAATATGATGCCCGAAGGCCAAAAACCTGAGGTAATTCATCTTTATATTAATTCTCCCGGTGGCGCAGTAAATAGCGCACTACATCTAATTGATACAATCAAACAAAGTTCAATTCCAGTATATACATATGGAATGGGTATGATTGCGAGTTGCGGTGTTCTACTGATGATGGCAGGCGAAAAAGGCCATAGGTATCTAACACAGAATACTAGTGTAATGTCACATCAATATAGTTGGGGATCGAAAGGCAAAGAACACGAACTAATGTCAATCGTTAAAGAGTTTGAATTATCGACAGAACGTATGCTGGATCATTATAAAAAATGCACAGGCAAAACAGAAAGTTATATTCGTAAAAACTTGCTTCCAGAAAGTGATATGTGGTTAACTCCAGAAGAGGCAATTAAACATGGAATTGCTGATAAAATTATTCAAACATATTAAAATATGTTAATGCTACATTTTATCGCATGTGTTTTACTTGAATTTTGATAATTATACACTATATTATTAATAAGTATTATTATATAGTTATATTAATGCTTGTCTTGTGTGTTGTATTACATGTAGTTGTTATACCGATTTGGATGTGGAGTTTAGGACTATGAAACCAAATGAAAATTTTAAGTTATCAGTTAGGGATTTAGAGATTATAGAAAACGCCCTAAGTGCAAAAGTTTCCAGAAGGGCAAAAAGTTTAATGGAAGAGCACGATGATAAACTAGCAGAAGAGTTGAAAGAAATTCGTGATTTGCTAGGAAGATTTCATAATCAAAAGATTTTTTATAGACCAGCAAACAGATTTGGTAGAGGAAAATAAAAGGGCGCTTCGGCGCTCTTTTTACTTGACAAACAATACGAATCATTATATAAAGAACATACACGCTAATAAACAGAGAGCCGATTTGTTGGATATCTTTAATAACAGTGACGAAACTCAAGTAGAACCAGAAGACTATTGGGGACATTTTGAAATATTAGGAAACACTTTAATGAAAACTTCTACGTATGCTACTCAACTAAAATCAATAATTAATTCACAAGTATATAGTTCTGTTGTATATAGTTTAGGATCACAACTGAATGACCGCAAAGATAGATTTGATAAAGCAGATATAATCGAACAAACAGTTGAAGCAGCAACAGATGGGAGACTAGTTTGGGTTGATGATATCGGTAGGGACCATAGAGATATCGTAGAAAATTTAGATATCGAATTTAAATATATGACTGACGGTATGTTTACCAAACGTAACAAGCAAAAAAAGACAGTCAAAGTAAAATTAAAAAATAGTTTAGGCGAAAACAAAGGCACTACAATTGAAAACCCTGCTGATTTTTATATGCTTGGTCAGCAAAATGCAATTGCAATTATTAGTTCAGAGGATGTAAAACCGTATTTGGTTGGTGTTTCTGACGGTATCGAAGCACATATTCCATTTGATGCACTAGAGTTTATTTTTCGACCAGAAGAAATTTCAAATACGCAACTAGTTGAAGTTAATTACAAAGATGAAAAACGTAAAGCACAACGTGCGGTAATTGAATCAGTGAAACAAAGTATAGAAAATGCTTGATATTTTATTTGATTTATAGTATAATTATCAAATATTAAGGAGAGTAAATGAATCATACAGTTTATAATCAAGATTGCACTAGTGGCATCAGTGAACATATAGAAGATGGAACAGTAGATTTGATATTTACTGATCCTCCGTATGGTATTGAGGGTGATAAACTTGACACACATTATAATCGTGATGAAGGCAATGTAGTTCCTGGCTATGTAGAAGTTCCATTAGAAACATATGGTGAATTTTCTAAGCAATGGATCACAGAATGTGCAAGAGTTTTGCGCCCAGGCGGTAGTATGTATATTGTCAGTGGTTACACAAATTTGCATCATATACTTAATGCATTGCACTCAACTGACTTAAAAGAAATTAATCATATTATTGCACAATATAGTTTTGGTGTATCAACAAAAAACAAATTTGTAAGTAGTCACTATCATGTTTTGTTTTGGTCAAAGCCAGAAACAAGCAAGCAAAAGCGTACATTTAATAC
>Ga0208304_10000294_pt1 | contig 28753 bp, 20 predicted proteins | sample ColrivemetaGS713_FD_187603 | JGI IMG/M metagenome (GOLD analysis project Ga0208304, IMG submission 187603) | Estuarine microbial communities from the Columbia River estuary - Flood tide ETM metaG S.713 (SPAdes) (version 2) | ecosystem: Environmental > Aquatic > Marine > Intertidal zone >... | reverse complement strand
TCCAGGAAAAGGCAGAGAAAGAAAGCGCCCGAGCCGAACAGGAAAGATCCCAAGCCGAGGAGCATCGTCGTAACGAGGAAGCCCAGGAAGCAGGAAACAATTCCGATAGCAGGAATCAGCCAGACAGGCCTGCCAAATATAAACAGGATGACGATGAACGGGACGATCGCAATCCGAAGGATGATGAGGAAGAGGACTAGTCCCTATATACTGGATTCCTCACTCGATAACTCAGATCGCCGCCCGCCTGGGCGGCGATGTTTCATAGCAAATCAATAATCCATGCAGGACCAGGTACCCCCTATGCCAGTGACTAATTCCCACCGTTTGATTCGGACCGTACTGGTCGGCCTGGGGAGCGTAAATCGAAATCTGCTAGACATCCTCGCCACTAAAAAAGCGCGTCTGATGGATGAGTATGGATTGGAGTTCCGGATAGTGTGTATTGCCGACAGCAGCGGTGTCGCAATGGACTCCCTGGGCTATGACCCTGCCACCCTTTGCCAGGAAAAAGCATCCGGTAAGCCAGTTGCAGAAATGACCGGTTATGACCAGTCATTGCGGGTCACTGATGTAATTGAAGACCAGGCCTGCGACCTGGTCATGGAGGCCTCGCCGGTTAACCTGGAACACGGCGACCCGGGACTGACCATTACCCGGGCAGCGCTGGGCAACGGAATCAGCGTGGTCCTGGCTAACAAGGCCCCATTAGTACTGGCATTCCAGGAATTGCATGAACTGGCCAGGGACAACGATTGTGAACTGGGTTTCAGCGCAACGGTTTGCGGAGGCCTGCCGGTGATTAATATTGGTCGCCGGGACATGGTGGCTGCCGACATTGAATTGCTACGCGGTATTTTCAACAGTACCTGCAACTTCATCCTGGACGAGATGTCCACCGGGCGATCCTATGAAGACGCATTGGCCGAAGCCCAGCGCCGCGGCATTGCCGAAGCCGACCCGGCACTGGACGTGGAAGGCTGGGACACCGCAAACAAGCTCAGCATCATCGCCAACAGCATCCTTGGCATGTCGGTTACCCTGGCCGATATCCAGGTAACGGGCATCACCGCATTGACCCAGGAATTCATCATGGCGGAAAAGGAACAAGGCCGCCGGGTGAAACTGTTGGCCACCGCCCAGGATGGAAAGCTGTCGGTTGGGCCGGTATCACTGCCTGATAGCGATTTCCTCGCACACTGCGATGGCTGGGAAATGGGCGTTGAGATACACAGCGACATCTACGGCAAGATGTATCACAAGCTCTGGGAGCGCGAACCGATACCCACCGCGGCTTCCATGCTCAGGGATGCAGTAAATATTATGGCGGATAAGCGCTAGCTCAATCCACAGGGGCAGGCAAACTCGAACATGGCCCCCATCTCGCACCTCATCAAGACCGGGTCTCAAGTGGAACTCGGTCTTGCCGCTGCGACCCCAAAATATGCGTCTTATTGCGGGTAATACCGTCTTGTCCCGCGGCAAATTAATCTGCAGGATAGGAAGATAAATGGAAACTCTCTGCGCCGGTCACTGTCCCAGATTCAAAGCGACTCGCCGGATCGGTTTCCCTGTCCGCGCGACAAGCGTGCTAACAACACAAAAAAGGATTTTCCTGATGTTCAGAAAAACACTTCTTGGCTCCCTGGCAACGATTTCATTGTTGCTAACCGGCGCCGCGTGGGCGGCAGATGCCGAAGTAGATATCCCATTTGAAAAATTCGTTTTAGACAACGGCCTGACGCTGATTGTCCATGAAGATCACAAGGCGCCCATCGTTGCCGTGAATACCTGGTACCACGTGGGCTCCAAGAACGAAAAAATCGGTCGCACGGGCTTTGCTCACCTGTTTGAACACCTGATGTTCAACGGCAGCGAAAACTACAACGAAGACTGGTTCAAGATGATGGGCCGTATCGGTGGAACCGGCATGAACGGAACCACCAGCTTCGATCGAACCAACTACTTCCAGAACGTCCCGGTCACGGCCCTGGATACGGCCCTGTGGCTGGAATCAGATCGCATGGGGCACTTACTGGGTGCAATCGACCAGGCCCGCCTGGACGAACAGCGCGGCGTGGTGCAGAACGAGAAGCGACAGAGTGAGAATCAGCCTTACGGAAAAGTCTTCAGCACGATATTCGAGGATCTCTTTCCCACCGGCCATCCGTACTCCTGGATGGTTATCGGCTCCATGGAAGACCTGGATGCCGCGAGCCTGGATGACGTGAAGGAATGGTTCAAGACCTATTACGGTCCGGATAACACCGTGTTGGTGGTCGCCGGCGACATCACCGCCGAAGAGGCCCTGGCAAAAGTACAGAAATACTATGGCGCCATCCCCCCGGGACCGGCACTGACCAAACCCGAGCGCTGGATACCCGAGCGCACCGGAACCCAACGCAAGTCCATGAAGGACCGGGTTCCCCAGTCTAGAACCCATATGGTCTGGGTCATGCCTGAAGCAGGCAGCGCCGACGCCGATTACCTGGCATTGGCCAGCAGCGTATTAGCGGGTGGAAAGAATTCGCGCCTGTACGAGCGCCTGGTCTACAAGGATCAGATCGCCACAGACGTCTCTGCCTTTGCCTATCCCCTGGAGATCGCTGGCGTATTCGCCATATTTGCCACTGCACAGCCTGGCCAGGACCTTGCTGCCATTGAGCAGGCGATGAACGAGGAAGTGGCACTGTTCCTTGAAAAGGGACCTACCAAGAAAGAACTCGAAAGAGTAAAGACACAAATTCGCGCCGGCTTTGTACGTGGCGTCGAGAGGATCGGCGGTTTCGGCGGCAAATCTGACGTGTTGGCGGAAAGCGAAGTCTATGGCGGCAGTCCTGATGCCTGGAAAGAGAGTATGGCTCGCCTGGAAAGTGCCGACAGAAAACAGGTGCAGGCCGCAGCGAAACGTTGGCTGTCCGATGGCAAGTATGTGCTTGAGGTCAATCCCCTGGAGAACTTTGCCGCTACCGGTGACGACGCGGATCGCAGCGCTGTGCCGGAACCCGAAAGCTACCCGGATGTTTCTTTCCCTGAATTCCAGCGTGGCAAACTCAGCAACGGCCTGGAAGTAGTGGTGGTTGCCCGGCCGACCATTCCGGTAGTGGATTTCGATTTGCTGGTGGACTCGGGTTATGCAGCGGATCAATCAGGAATCATGGGTGTCACCAGCCTGGCTATGACCCTGTTGGACGAAGGCACGGCCAAGCGTTCTTCCCTGGAAATCAGTGAACAACTGGCCATGTTGGGCGCCAACCTGGGAGCCGGGGCCAATCTGGACATGGCAACCGTGAGCCTGAGCGCCCTGAAAGACAAGTTGGATCCCTCGCTGGAAATATTCGCGGATGTGATCCTGAACCCTGCTTTCCCCGATGCCGAGCTGGAACGCCTGCGCAAGCAGCAAATTGCTGGAATCCAGCGTGAAAAAGTTACGCCCTTCTCCATGGCACTCAGGGTGTTGCCGAAATTACTTTACGGTGAAGGCCATGCCTACTCCTTGCCATTCTCCGGATCCGGCACGGAGGAAAGCGTCGCCAAAATCACCCGGGCAGACCTGACCGGATTCCACGACAACTGGTTCAAGCCTAACAACGCCACCATGGTGGTGGTTGGCGATACGACCCTGGAAGAAATCCTGCCCCAGTTGGAACGGCATTTTGGCAAGTGGGCTGCCGGGGATGTCCCGGTCAAGACCATCGCAACAGTGGAGGCTCCAGAAAAAGGAGCTGTGTACGTGGTTCACCGGCCTGAATCCCAGCAGTCCATCATCATCGCCGGAAGACTGATGGAGCCCAAGGCCAATGACAACGAGATTGGTATCGAGGCCGCGAACCGCATCCTGGGTGGCGACTTCACCTCGCGTATCAACATGAACCTGCGTGAGGACAAGCATTGGTCCTATGGCGCCAGAACCGTACTCCTGGACACCCAGGCACAAAGACCCTTCCTGGCCTACGCCCCTGTCCAGTCGGATAAGAGCGTGGAGTCGATTGCCGAAATAGCCAGGGAATTCCGGGATATCGTTGGTGATCGCCTGCCCTCCCCGGATGAAATTAACGAGGCAAAGGAAGAGACCATCCGAAGCTTGCCTGGCCGCTGGGAGACCAACGGTGCAGTAGCAGGTGATTTGATCGAGGTCCTGCGCTTCGGCCTGGCAGAGGACTACTGGGATCGCTACGCATCAATGGTGCAAGGCCTTGATGTCGACGACGTATCCAGGGGTGCCGCCAGCATGGTTAACCCTGCACAGACGATCTGGGTAATCGTGGGCGACAAGGAACAGATCGTACCGGGCCTGGCCGAACTGGGGCTTGGCGAGATCCACTTCATTGATGCAGATGGCAATCCGGTAGAGTAATTCTCTAGCGCCGATAATCCACAAGGCCCTGGCATAAACACCGGGGCCTTTTTCTTTCCGGGATGAGAAATCGCCGAATCCGGGGGCATATTCATCAAATATGAGGGAATCCCTGACAGATTTTTGCTGCGCTTGTGATGGATAATCCAGCCAGAACACAAAAAAGCCTTTGACAGGATATTGGGAATGAGCACTGACTTCGTCAACTATCAAGACTCATCGACCGATTCAATCTCACCCCTGGAGATTATCCCGGCCCCTGGCCTCAGGACAGGCTACCTGGCATTGACCCTGGGTTGTCTTTTGGCACTGCTGCTCGGCATCCCCCACGCGGCGCGAGCCGAGGCCGGGGCAAAACAACCGTTTGTGATTACTGCCGACTACTGGTGCCCCTATACCTGCGCTGAGAACTCGCGAATGCAGGGCTTTGCCGTGGACATTACCAAGGAAATTTTCGAGGGTTACGGAGAAACGGTCGTCTACAAAGTCTTGCCTTTTAACCGTGCTTATTCGCAAATTGAAACGAGTAAATTTCAAATGGCAGTGGCCCTGGTGGACGACGAACAGAGATTACTGCTATTCAGCGAAGAAAGCCTGGCCGTGGATAGGACTGCCATTGTAATGCGAAAAACCAAGGGCACTAACTACTCGGGTCCCGGCATGCTCGATGGACTGAAGGTGGGCACAGCCTCCGAGTACACTTATGACGATGGTGGCCAACTGGATCAATACCTGGAGCAACGCAGAGTCGATCAAGATCGCATTATCGATATATTTAGCGACACTCCTATGAAATCGCTTTTGCCCATGCTGTTATCGGGTCGGATAGATGTTTTCCCTGAAAACATTGACGTGATCATGTACGTCGCAACCCGCGAAGGGGTATTGGATCAAATCAGCATTATTGATACCGGTCTCGGCAACACCCTGCACGGAGGATTTCCACGAACTGAGGAAGGCGCAGCCAACATGGCCAGGTTTGATGAGGGGATGCGGCGAATGCGTGCCTCAGGGCGTTTTGAGGAGATCATGTCGGCTTATCAGTTGGACAAGGAATCACGAGTTAAGTAAATATCCACCCGCCTGGCTGCGCGAGTGTGGAAATCGACTTACCAGGTAATGAGAAATCTACAAGTCTCGCCGCCATCCAGGCGCGACACATGACCTTGCTCCCAGTCCACTTTGCAGGTGGCGCTGATCGATGGCGGAAACTTCGCACACAGCGCACTGATAATTCCCAGGTCGAAATAGGGAGGATAGGGGTTGCGACATTCCATTATTGCCTGACGAGATTCGATAGCCGCCAGATCCAGGCGGTAATGCCCGATATCCCCACCCTTGTGATTGAGGTAATAGGCCTCATCCAGTGCTTCCATCGCCGAGCGAAAGTCTTTCACCGACGGGGGAAACAGGGCGTGATCGGGAATAGAGGTGCCAATGCTTCGTAGCGTGTAATCACCAAAGGCGTCAGTCACTTTCCCGAGAACGTTTAGCCATGACTGTTGCGGCACCCAGTCATCCGGCCCAACGCCACCTATACCCTCCTCGGTCATAAATTCTCTCACCCGGGCTTCATAGGCGGGCATGGCGTACACCACGACCAGAACGGCCCTGCCAAGCACCTCCGCATTCGGTGAATACGCCTTATATTCGGCCATCCATTTCCCCTGGCTCTTGAGATTCCATGAGTAGTGTTCCCCGGCATTACGATGCTGCCGAAAACAATGCTCTATGCCAGATAATACATGAAAAGACCGTCGAGCCAGTTTGATTTGCGCCCGGCAAACCTTCTGGAGCGTCAAAACATTCCAGGTGGCAGCACCTCCTTACCTGCGCCTCAACCACCGACGGTAGCGCCGGGTTTGTTGCAGCTTTCTCAGTTGATCCATCAACAGGGACATGCTGGGCGAAACACCCGGCATGGGTGGTTTGCCTACGCCCAATCTTCGCAACTGCCTCTTCACTATCGCCATGGTCCCAAGCGCCACCAGCGCCTTGTCCTTCCACTTCACAGTCACTGGATTCACCCGGGCCTCCGGGTCTGATTTCCAGTCGTTCACCAGATGAGGGTTCATCGCCAGGGCCGTCGCGATGCCGACCATATCAATACCCTGGTCGAGCACATGTTGGGCTACCGCCCTGCGCGTTATGCCGCCGGTGGTCATTACCGGCATTTTTGCCGCCCCGGCAATCCGCTGGGCGAAATCGAGGAAATAGGCTTCACGAGCCAGCGTTTGACCATCTGTCGTGTGTCCCTGCATGGCCGGGCTTTCATAACTTCCACCGGACAACTCCACGAGGTCCACATGAAGGTGGTTCAGCATTTCCAGGACCCTGGTGGCATCTTTCTCGTCAAACCCACCCTTTTGAAAGTCCGCGGAATTCAGTTTCACGCCCACACAAAATCCCGGGGCAACACTGGCTCTCACCGCCTGGATAATTTCCTTGAGGAACCGGGCCCGGTTTTCCAGGGAGCCACCCCATTTATCTTCGCGACGGTTGGACAAGGGGGACAAAAACTGCGAAATCAGGTAACCGTGGGCGGCATGAATCTGCACTCCGGTGAAACCCGCCTTCTCAGCCAGCGCCGCACTGGTGGCAAATCGCCCGATCGTTTCCATGATCTGGTCTTCGCTCATTGCAATCGGTTTGCCAAACATTCCCGAGTGTTTACCCAGGTCCAGCGGAATATCCGATGCAGACCAGACATTTCCTTTCATCGTCGCGTAGACCTGGCGCCCCGGATGACTGAGTTGCATCCATGCCTGGGCACCCCCCGCTCGAATTGCCCTGGCCCAACGTTTGAACGGTGCAATCACGGTCCCCTCTTCCAACACAACACCGCCCGGTCCGGTCATCGCCCTTCCGTCCACCATGACATTTCCGGTGATAATCAAGCCCGCGCCACCCTGGGCCCACGAGGAATACAAATTCCACAAATCCCGTCCGGGCAACTGCCCCTCCACCGCCATATTTTCCTCCATGGCGGCCTTGGCAATTCTATTGGGAATAGATTGGCCATTCGGCAAATCAAGTGAAGCGAATAAATCCAGGCCCATTGGTCGTCCTCAAGGAATCAAAATTAGACATTTAGTCCTCGTGTCAGCACCAGGTACTGAAAACGGGGAGCTAATGGTAACCCTCATGGATAAGAAACGGGAGCCAGGTTTCGCCTCCCGTTGCATGGGAATTTCAATCTCCCCCAAACAGCTAGCCGCCACCGACCCTGAACCGGTTTATCTTGGCAGACGAGTGAATTAGACGTAGATTAAGACTTTGATTGCCGTATTTTCTGATTATTATGTCTTGCTTGGGAGAATGCTATACAAACGACCGGGATTGAGCCGGTTTGTAGCACTCTTGCCTCTACCAGCCAGAAATCGACTATTGCGCGAAATTTAGCCAGGGGATCAGAATTCTGTTACCAGGATCGATCAATAAATCAGGCAAACGAATTCGTTCAGGCCCACCGGGGCTGATCAGGGCGCTGTCCACCTTGCCGGGCTCCCGCCTGATAGTAAGCCTGCTGCTGATACCGGGCCTGATCAGCGGCGTTCAAGCCCAGGAGGCGACTGCTCCCTTACGTCTTGTCTCCGATCTGTGGTGTCCCTACACCTGTGAATCCGATGACGCCCAGCGCGGCATCCTGGTAGACATTGTCGAGGAAATTTTCTCGCAGCACGGTATTACGATCAGCTACCAGGTGATTCCCTGGCAGCGTGCGAAACATTCGGTGGAGGCCGGACAGGCTGACGCTGCGCTCGGCCTTTCCAAAAATTATTCAGGCAGAATGCTAAGCAACACTGTCCCGCTGACTCATGACAGGACAGTCCTGATCTGGCGCAAGGGACAGGGCCAGCCCTACACCGGCACCAACGTGCTGGATGGCAAGAAAATTGGTATCGGGTACGCCATGATGTTCGATGAAGGTGGTGAACTTGATCAATACATCGAGTCGCGACTGGAAAAACACGAGCTAATTAGCGCCCTGTATATGAACAAGCATATTGAACATCTATTGAAGATGCTGCTGAGCGGCCGAATAGACGTCATAGTGGAGGACCTGGGTGCTGTGCAGTACCAGGTAAGCCAGGGAGGCCTGGATGAACTCAATGATGGTTTGAATTCATTTGATATTTCTGCGACGGGAAAAACCAGCGGTTTGTATGTGGGATTCACGCCAAACGCCAAGGGGCGGGAGAGCGCAAGATTTCTGGATGAAGGTCTGCTGCACATGAAGGACTCCGGGAAACTTGATGCCATCGTGAATTCTTACCGCAGTGCCGAACAGGTTGACCTCATACCTTTACCCGAATCCGACCTGGGGCCAGGCAACCAAAGCAACACCCTCATCCGCCCTGACAAATAATCACCTAACATCCCCAGGAGAAGACGAGTATTCACTTTTTTGTTGATCAGCCCATTCAACTCCGCTCGATACCTGCCCTGCTGACCGGACCTGGTTCAGGTAGACTAAGAATAGACCCTGATGGCCCGAGTTTTTGCAGAGGTTAATAAGCTGGCTCTCTAACTGGAATCACTGAGACAGCAATCTACATTGCGAAGACAGTCATAAACTCTGAAGAAAATAATGAAACTGAAACTCTTTTTAATAGGCATGTCTTTGCTTTTGATATCCGCTCACTCGCCGCAAGCGGCAAGCGACGGGCAAAGCGCCTTGGAAACCAGCATATCCATTACCGCCGAAATCTGGTGCCCCTACGCCTGCACTCCCGAATCCGAGAATCCGGGAATCCTGGTTGAAGTTGTCCGGGAAATTTTTCGCCAGCAAGGCATTGAGGTTGAATACGGACTGATGCCCTGGCGGCGCGCACTGATGGAAACCGAAAAAGGCACCTCAGATCTAGTCCTCGGGGTAGTAACGGGAAATCGTGGAAGCCTTTTACTGGATAAACGCGGGATGGGGGTTGATGAGACCATTGTCGTTGTACGCAAGGACTCTGACTTTGATTACCAGGGGCCAGAAAGCCTCAATTCCATGCGGCTGGGAGTAATAGCGAATTACACCTATGACAGCAATGGAGTACTGGACAGTTATCTGAAGGAGCGACGCCGGTTACATGACAGAATCGTAGTTATCTACAGAGACGAACCGATTAAGTCACTTGCAAACATGCTGTCTGGATACCGAATTGATGCGTTCCTTGAAAATCGTCAGGTTACTCTCTATGAGGGCAAGAGGATGAATTTTGGGGACAAAATCCGGATTATCAGTACTGGCCTGGGAGATACTGTCCATGTCGGTTTCACCCCAAATGACAGGGGCCGTAGAAACCTCGATATTTATAACCGTGGGCTTACGAGATTACTGGAATCCGGCAAAGTCGATGAGATCGTCAAAAAATACGGTCTGGATGGAGTCCCCGCGGAGATCAAAGTAAAAGTTAATAACCCCTCTAAATAACGTATCTCAAACCAATACCGGTCGCCATGAAAAAAAGAAGCATCACATCCAGAATAAGTATTCTGATCATCATCTTCCTTGGAGTGGGTGTTTTCATTGCATTCCTGGCTAACGGTTGGGCAAGCGTCAAACAATTCAACGCAGCCTATGAGAAACGGTTGCAACTGGAAACCGAGGTATTGAGCCAAAGCCTTGCCGGGCCTCTTTGGTCGTACAACTACGATGCAGCGAAGACCATCTGCCGGGCATACGCAGCCCACACGGACGTTGTCCTGGTAAAAGTTACCGCAACGAGCACAAATGACCCGGTGTACAAGTTGTCCAAAGAAACCTCGATTGAGGTGTTCAAGGCAACCAAGGAAATTGTTTACGATGGAGAGGTCATAGGCGCCGTTGAAATCGGACTAAGCACGGAGACCCTGAGCAAGAACCTGAAACAGTCATTCTTTTACACTGTGTCACTCATGTTTGTTATTGGCCTTATTATCCTCGCCGGCATTCGATATTCCCTGACACGATTAATTGAAAAGCCCATTGCCACTCTCGCAAATTGGGCGCAACAAATTGCCCAGGGCAACTATCAAGCCGCAGCCGAAGGGTCAATGAACACCAAGGAACTTGCCCCAGTTGCGCGCCAGATCAAATACATGTCTGGGGAAATCGAGTCCCGAGAAAAGAAACTCAACGACCACATTGCCCTGGAGGAAACTCTCTCCAGAATCCAGCAAGAGTGTATTGCATTCCGAAAATGGGATCAGGCCTATCGAGGGTTGCTCAAGGCAGCCATGAGCACGACCGGCAGTCCGTCTGGCTTGATCGCTGAAATGTCGATTTCGAATCCGGGCAAGGTCAGAGCGGTTCGAGCCTTCTTTAACATCCCCACTGGCGGTCGCGGCGGAAACGTGCTCTCGCTCATGTGCGAACCGGCGATAGCATCCCCGGTTCCCACTATCGCGAACGATATACTGCACTTGCCCGAGACGATCCGAAAAATTTCAGAAACCTCACCTATCTCGTCTTACGTTGCCATCCCTCTTCGGCGGGGCGGGGAAACCCTCGGAGTCCTGGTGCTGACCAATCGCAGTGGCGGTTACGATCAGCGCCTCCTTGATTACCTTGAGCCCCTTATACGTGGCGCGAGCAACATGATTGCAGCGATTCGGGATGTAAGGGCCCTGCGGCAAAGTGAGGATATGAATACCGCCATCCTTAATGGAGCGTTGACCGGGATTGTCACGGCGACAATTGACGGAGCCATTCTGGACCTGAACCCTTTCGCGCTAAAAATGTTTCGTTGTAGCAGACAGGAAATAATTAACAAGAATGCCGTCGACGTTTTCATGTCGGAGAGTTACCGGGCGCAAACCCGAACTGCCCTTGCCGCCATCAAAGCGAACGGAACTAGTGAAATACTTGGCAAGACTCTCAATATCGAGGTCTGCCGCCTCGACGGAAGTGTGTTTCCCGCCGAGCTTATCCTGACTCTGCATCAGAACAGATACCTACTTACTGGCGTGATGCGGGACGTATCCGAGGAGAAAAATGCGGAGCGCGCCCTCAGGCGAGCCCAAAAGATGGAGGCAATCGGTCAGTTAACCGGAGGAATTGCCCACGACTTCACAAATATTCTTGGCATCATCATTGGCAACCTGGAGTTCCTGATGCGCCCGGAATTAGTCGGAGGCAACCCCAAAGAACACCTGGACATTGCGTACAAGGCAGCGATGCGTGCAACAGCCCTGACAAAGCAGCTATTGAACTTTGCCAGGACCAAACCAGCCGATGCCAAACCAACAGACGTAAACATGATAATCAGCGGCATGAACAACCTGCTGGCGCGCTCGGTCACTCAGCAAATTTCCCTGCGTTACATCCTTGCAGAAGACCTGTGGAAGGCCAATATTGATCCTGGCGACCTTGAGGACAGTCTTCTGAATCTCGCAATCAATGCCAGGGATGCTATGGAAGGCGGCGGCGAATTGACTATCACCACTGAGAATCAGGTCATCGATGCAAATAGGGTTGGTTCTAATCGCGCCGTCCCAAAAGGACAATATGCAACACTTTCAATTCGAGACACCGGTTCAGGCATAAGCCAGGCAGACCAGGAAAAAATATTCGAACCGTTTTTCTCAACCAAGGACCGCGGGAAAGGCACGGGTCTGGGTCTGGCAATGGTATTCGCATTCGTAGAGCGCTCTAAGGGCTACATCAAGGTAAATTCAAAGATAAATGAGGGTGCTGAATTCAAAATATTTCTGCCTAGACACAGATCAGAGGCCAACGAGAAACCTGACAGCCACACAACCCCATTCCCTGAGTTTCCCGAGGGAACAGAATGGGTCCTTGCAGTAGATGATGAAGTCGACCTCACGAATCTCGCGAAAGCAAATTTAAGCAGCTTGGGCTACTCTGTTTTGATAGCCAACAATGCTGCGCAAGCCCTCAAGATAATCGATTCTGACCAGCAGATTGACATATTATTTACGGACACTGTAATGCCTGGCTCATTGAATGGTATTGAGCTCGCAGAAGAAGCTCTAAAGCGAAGACCTGAGCTTAAGGTGTTGATAACCACAGGATTTACAAATATAAAAGGCAAGAGACCGGGTGGCCAAAAAGTATTGAACAAGCCTTACACCAAGGCAGAACTGGCTGACCGAATTCGCAGAGCACTGGACTCCCATTAAGAGTCAGGTGAAAGTATCCTTACCAGGTCGGAAGGGGGCGAACTATTGAACGAGACAAGCAGACCCAATCTTCTGATTATTGATGACGAAACAGAGATGGGTAAATACATCAGTCTGGTCGCAGAAGAAACTGGATTTTCGGCGACTTCCATTGATGACACGAGCAAGTTCGAATCGGTTTATGACCGAGATATTTCGGTAATCATCGTGGACATGTTCATGCCGGGAAGGGATGGCGTTGAGATTCTCCGCTTTCTTGCTGAAGACCGGTTCCGCGGACACATTGTTGTCATCAGTGGCTTCGACTCCAGCGTGCTGCATTCCGCAATGGAACTGGCCAATGCACATGGACTGAAAATACTGGGCGCATTATCAAAACCCATACTATACAACGACATACAGAGATTACTGCTTAAGGCATTAGACGATTTCTCATCCGACGATCCCACCCTGGCGGGTGAAATCATCCTGCCGACCCGCGAAGATTTCATCATGGGCCTCGAGCGACTGGAATTTGAGCCCTATATGCAACCCCAGATCGATATCAAGACCGGGCGCCTGCTGGGGGTCGAAGCACTGGTACGATGGATTCACCCTACCCTTGGTATACAAACACCCGACATCATAATCCCCATGGCGGAGAACGATGGCCTGATGGATGAATTGACCTATCAGATGCTGGAAAAGACGGTCAACTGGATCAAAATCTGGAAGGATGCCGGCCTGAGCCTTCGGGCCAGCGTTAACATTTCCGCCTCGACAATTATCGACCTATCACTTCCGGAACTGGTTGATTCCTATCTGCGAGCCAAGAAACTTCCTCCCGGACACCTTGCCCTCGAGGTGACCGAACAGACATTGATGGGGCAACTGTCAACCTCGCTGGACATCCTCACCAGGCTCAGGCTGAAGAACATAGAATTATCAATCGACGACTTCGGCACCGGTCACTCGTCATTGATTCAGTTGTACCGGGCACCATTCTCCGAAATCAAGATGGATCGTTCTTTCGTCTCAAAGGCAACTGAGCAAAAAGAAGCCCGGGCGATCGTGGAAATGACGGTTGCTCTAGCCCATAAGCTGAACATGAAGACAGTTGCCGAGGGTGTTGAAGACTCGGCTACTATGGATTTGCTGAGGGAGCTGGGATGTGATGTTGCCCAGGGCTATTACATCGCCCGCCCAATGCCACCGGAAGAACTCCTGGACTGGGAACGGGCGCGCTCCGGCACAGCATAAAGACAATCCCCGCTCACCCGACTCCATAAAAAAACCACCAGCCCGATCTCGGCCTGGTGGTTTTTACTGAACTACGGAACTTACTCTTTGAGTCTGGCTTCCAGTCTCGCAGAGCGAGAAACTAAAGTTAGCTTCTCTTGAACTTGGCAATCAGACCCTTAACGGTGTCCTGCCAAGTCTCATATTTCCAGTCAGTCATTTCACCCGCATCAAAGAAAATGCCATCACACTGTGGGCAGCGCTCCAATTCAAGGTGCTTCTGCTTTTCGTCTTTGACGTTGGCCATAGCCACGTTGCAGGATGGGCAGTTAATGTCCTTCAGTGCATTAAAGGCCTTTGACTTGTGCTGTTTGCCGTAGTCCATCCAATCGGCAAACCATTCCTCTTTAATCTTCTCGAGCACATCGGGCAGCGCGAATATTCCGCCGCAATCAGAGCATCGATTAATAGCGATCTTGCGGCCGTGAGTCTTTACTTCCATCTCTGGATGAAGTGGACATTTCGGACATTCCATAAACCCTAACTCCTCGGTTTTTCATTCTGGTTATCGCCGGGAGAGTGCGACAAGGCCATGGCTGGCACTTCGCATCTTGCTCTTCCAACATTCTATGTGCCGTGATAACACGGTGATTATAGACGGTCAAGACAGAAGCAGGACCACCCCCCAAGCACTAGGGATTATCAAGAACAATTCCGGATAAAACAAGGCTGGCCTCACCTTTTAGGGTGAGGCCAGCGCTCTACTTCGTTAAACATCATCCAACCGGGGCTGGATTCACTTCAAAAAACTCATTCTAAGGCTGGACTCCTCCATTGAACGGATTATCGGTCCAGCCCAGGGCGTTCCAGTCGACTTGACCGGCATCGTGGCAGTCTGAACAGCCCGATCCACCACCGAAGCCAAGAGCCATCTCTTTTGGAGCGACTTCGTGATTCACCTGGAGGTACATCTCGGTGGGCACGAACTCATATGCACCGCTATACGTCTGACCGGTGTACGCTGCGCCGTCCTGCAGTGCCAAGTCCCAATCGTACTTTGCCCAATACGGGTTTGGTCCACCCTTCATACCGAACAGATGGGGAACCAGCATGGTGTTGTTGTTGGCATCTGCCACCTGGTTACCAATCATCTTCTTGAACGGATAAATCATGGCATCAAGATCTGTGTAATCCGCAACCGGGGCAGACATTACTACCGGGGTCGACACATACTGATCATTAACATTCATCATGATTTTTTGTGTCATGCCATTGTGGAAACGAAGTTCGGGCCGCACATTCAAGCCCCAGACAAAAGTGCCTTTCTTCTTGTCATAGGTGGGTTTGCCAGTGATGGGATCAACAGGAATCGGATCGATATCCTGACCGGCGTCTTCCCAGTACCATTCCATCTTGGTAGGCAGTTTCCTGGCGATAGCCGGAACGTGACATACCTGGCAGGCCAGTCTCTGGTGATTGGCAACCAGGTCCTGGGCCGCCGTTCCGGCATGAATGCTGGCACGATCACCGTGGCAGTCAGCGCATTGTTTCATCGCGCCTTCTTCAACCGAATGGAAAGGCATACCACCGATACCGTGAGACAGCATCTCACCGTCAGGACCGCGTTTCACGCCATGGCAGGCTACGCAATCCAAATTGGCGCCGTCGGTACCCATGTGAACGTCGTAATCCCTGGTCGTTGCCACCAAGTCTGTTGACAGATCACCGTGCTTCACATTGTCACCACCACCGGCAGCAGCGTGACAGGCAAGGCAGTTTTGCCGGACGGGGGATCCAGAATTGTCCGCCACGCTTTGTGCCACCACTTGAAGGTCTACCGTAGGATCTGGTAACCCAGCTGTTGTGAGACCCTTCTTATAGGTGCCTGACTGGTCATGACAAACCAGGCAGTCCACGTTCTTCGGGTTTGAGAAGTCGTATGTCGCATCTGCCAGGCCGTAACCGGCATGGCACTGGGAACAACGTCCTTCATTGGTCGGGACCGCAATACAGAAGTTATTAATAAAATCTACTTTGCCGTGAATTTCAGCTTCATAGCCTTCAACGTTTGATGCAACGCCACTCCACGTAAAATGACCGGTGGTTATGAAGTCGTCACCAACCTTGCCGTGGCAATCAAGACAACTTGTTGTTCCTTCATAAGTATTGTCTGTGAAATAGACTTTATGTAGTGTCTCGGGGTCGCTTAACGGCGGAACCAAGACCACACAATCATTCACATCAACGACGCCATCTCCATTGATATCCTCATCCGGCAGATCCGCCACGCCATTCTGGTTGGTATCCCAGCAACTTAAGCCGTTACTACCATCTGCCCCGGCAGAACCTGCAGCACCATCGGACCCATCGGAGCCATCACTACCGCACGCAACCAGCCCGGCAGCAAGCAACCCCACTAGCAATATTCTAAATTTTGGGAATCTTCCTAACATTGTATTTTCCATAACAAACATCCATTTCGACAGTGGAAAACAAAAAAAAAGGACGCCTGCGATTGCAGGCGTCCCATCTTGAATTCTAGGCGCATCTTTAGGGCGCATCCGTGCAGGGGCAGAAGACATCCTGTGTAAATCCTTTTACCGAGGTCCGAGCCATTTCTTAGCTTGCCCTAATTTAGACCTTTCTAATTTCGTGATGCAATCCGTACTTTCCCTAGTGCGCCACCGAAGCTCCATTGGATCGATTCCAGCTAGCAAATCACTCACACCCATCCTGACCACCCATTGCATTCGCAACAGGTCAGCCAAAACCCCCTTTTCCCTTCACACACCAGCCTGGGCGGCGCCCTCGAAACATTCGCCTCTTGTCAGAACAGACTTGATATGAAGAGCATTAATCCGCCATTCTGTTCGTCCTGAATGATCAAAGCCGGTGGCGCGCTGACCATCAGGCAAGTACATTGAAAAGCCTTGGCGAAATTCTGTGGAGACGGACAAGCAATGAGTGATGCTCATATCGACAACAGCCCGGTCAACCCGGCGAAACCAGCCAAAAGCATGTCGATCATCGTTACCAAGGGAACCCTGGACTGGGCCTACCCTCCATTCATCCTGGCCACCACTGCGGCGGCCATGGGCATGAATGTAAGCATGTTCTTCACATTCTATGGTCTGCCGCTGTTACTCAAGGACCTGGATCTAAAACTATCTCCCCTGGGTAATCCGGCCATGAAAATGCCCCTGGCCGGCATGCACATGGGTATGCCAAATATGGCATCGATGATTCCCGGAGTAGATGCGGCAGCCTCAACCATGATGAAAAACCTGATGAACAAGAAGGGAATCGCCTCTATCCAGGAACTTCGCGAACTTGCCCTGGATGCAGAGGTTAGACTGATCGCCTGCCAGATGACCATGGACCTGTTTGAATACGGCCTGGATGACATGATCCAGGGACCCGAACTTGGCGGAGCGGCCACCTATATCGAAGTCGCCAGCGGCTGCGACATCAATCTCTTCGTATAACCCCCCTACTCTCTGGACACCAACCAGAGACAACGCTTGGTGACAAATAACGATGGCAGACAAAGTTCTGGACGCAAAGGGATTGAGCTGCCCCTTGCCAATTCTGAAAAGCAAAAAAGCCCTTCAAAATGTGGCCCCGGGAGGAACCCTGGAGGTCCTGGCGACTGACCCGGGATCAGTGGCCGACTTCGCGGCATTTTGCCGAATGACCGGTCATGAACTCCTTGAGTCCGAATCGGCGGACGGGATATTCAGATTTCTTATCAGGCGTCACCCCTGACAGGCCCCGGGGCTGTGAATCTGGAAGTCTCAATAACTCCCGGGCGACAGGTATACTGGAAATTGTTCAGACCACGAGTTCACCACGATGACGACACTTCCCGGATTGATGCTTGCCGTAGTTCTAGCAGTTGTCGGTAACTACCTGGCGGATCTTATTGGCGTGGATCTCATGGGATTACCCAAGAGCCCGATAAGTCCCATCATGATGGCCATCTTGCTGGGCGTCCTGCTCAGAAATACCGTCAACCTTCCCGCTGCCGTGGAACCCGGAATCAAATTCAGCCTGCAGCGCATACTGCGGCTGGGTATTGTCCTGCTGGGTATTCGTCTCAGCCTTGGCGAAGTCGGTCTTATCGGTCTCAAAGCCCTCCCGGTTATTCTCATCACCGTGAGCGTGGCGCTGGTGGTGGTGAACTTCGTCAGCAAACGTCTTGGCCTCTCATCCCGGATGGGCATCCTGATCGCCGTGGGTACCAGTATCTGTGGAGCCACAGCCATCATGGCCACGGCGCCCACGATCAACGCCAAGGATGACGAGGTAAGCTACTCAGTTGCCTGTATCGCCCTGTTCGGCATGGCCGCCATGCTCGCCTACCCCTTCGCTGCTCACTGGCTGTTCGCGGGGGACCCGGTCCTTAGCGGACTATTCCTGGGTACCGCGGTACATGACACCGCCCAGGTCGCCGGCGCCGGACTCGTATACCAACAGTATTTTGGTGAACCCAGGGCCCTGGATGTCGCCACCGTGACCAAGTTAGTGAGAAACCTGGGCATGTTGATCGTCATTCCCCTGATGTCCATCCTTTATCACCGCAAATCCAGCGAAGGCGCCAAGCCACCCGCCTGGTACAGCATGGTTCCGCTGTTCGTGATTGGCTTTGCCATGATGAGTCTGCTGCGCACCGTGGGTGACCTGGGTGAGAAACCCTTCGGATTCATGGACCCGGGACTATGGAAGTCTCTGGTGGGCTATACCAGGGACACCGCAGGCTACTGCCTGGCCATTGCCATGGCCGCAGTTGGCCTGGGAACGCGAATCTCCAACCTGCGCACTATCGGGCCCAAGCCACTGATCGCCGGACTGGTGTCCGCGTTAATCGTGGGGGCCACAAGCGCGCTGACTCTGCTGGCTTTTTACTAAACGGCGCCCGCCGCCTAGCGCCTGGATCCGGCGAGAGCCACGCCCACCAGGACAACCAGCATCGCCAACCAACCCCCCGGATGTAATTTTTCGCCCAGGAAAATGCTCCCAACAACCACCGCCCACAGCGGTATCAGGTAATTCATCAGCGACAGGAAGGTCGCCCCGGCGGTTCGAATAAGCTGGAAATACACGACCGTGGCATATCCGGTGCAGAACACTCCCAGCACAACGATCGACAGCAGGGTTTGCCAACTCAGCGAGACCCAGTCTCCCGGGGGCATGGCCCACAGGGCAGGAACGATCATGACCAGGGCAGATATACCCAACACCGCCAGGGAGGCCAGCATGGGGTCCTGAACGGGCTGCCTGCGAGCGATGATAATGGTCACGCCATAGCACACCGCCCCCAGCAGGATTCCCAACTGCCTTGGAAGTAAGCCTGGCTGCCCGGCAACCTGCTCCTGGCCCGGAGATGAGAGCAAAAACCAGATTCCCACAAAGCCGGCGATGATTCCCGCGACCTTGAGGATGCTCGCCTTTTCCCCTGGCAGGGTGAAATGCGCCAGGCCCACCACGACCAGGGGAGTAATCGACATAAGGATTCCTGTCATGCCCGATGGCACCACTTCCTGGCCCCAGGTGATGAGGCAATAGGGAATACAATTTCCCAACACAGCAATCACCGAAAAATACGCCCAGGCCCTGGGATCCCGCGGAAGCCGTTTACCCTTGAGGCGGAATAACCCCAGTAATACCAACCACCCCATAGACAGGCGCAGGCCCACCAGGGTGATGCCGGGCAACTCCCTTAGAGCGATGGTAATCAGGCTAAACGCCGATCCCCACAGGGCCACCAGTGTCCATAGCAACGCCCAACTCATCCAGCCAACTCCCCGCTGGATACTTCTGTGCGAACCTGGACTATTCATGGTCTGGCTTCCTTCCGGCACACCAATTCGAATTTCGGGGATGTGCTGCCCGTGATCAACGGTTATTCTTGAACGCTGGCGGGATCCCGCGTTAACCATGATTGTTGCACAAGGAGCTGCAAATGGGTTTGCAAATCAGTTTTGAGCTGAGCAAGGAAGACCTTCATCACCTGGCCACTCTCATGGAGCAAGCCATGGAGAAAGCAGCCTCAGCGAGCCCAGAGGCGATCCTGGCCGGTGCACACGAGGTGCTTTCGGCAAGCGAGAGCGTTTCCATGCCCGAGTTCATGCGTGAACGGCAACAGAAATTGCAGAGCCTGGTAGACATGGTGGAAGACAAGGCCTGGAATTTACCGCCAAGAGAACGACTGCGGGTCATCAGCGCCCTGGCCTATTTCGTACTGGCCGAGGATTTGATCCCGGATCATATCCCCGGGCTGGGCTTCCTGGACGATGCGATCATGATCGAACTGGTGGTTCGAGAACTGAAATACGAGTTGGAAGCCTACCTGGATTTCTGTCAGTTCCGGGATCAACAGAAGGCGGAGCAGGACAACCCGGAAGTTTCCCGATCCAGTTGGCTGGCAAATAAGCGTGAGGCCCTGTTAGGGCGGATGGAAAAGCGCCGCAAGGCTGGCGGCCTGGGGTGGCTCAAACTTCGCTAGAGTCAGTCACAAGAGAACATGAAGCGGCCCGGTTTACCCGGGCCGCTTCCGTTGTATCAGAACATCTCTTCTGTCATCGCCATGGTGCTTCCAGGACCGGCCTTCACGGTGGCCAGGTGTCCCAGGGTACGCGGAAGCTGGTGCTCGGCAAAGAAGCGCGCGGTGTACAGCTTGGCCTGGTAGAACTCGACTTCATCGGTTCCTGCATCCAGGTGCTTGCTGGCCAGCAGGGCTGCACGAGCCATCTGCCATCCACCACACACGTATCCAGTGATCATCAACATATTCACGGCTGCCGCGAACGGCACGTTGATATCAGTCTGGAAGTTAGCGAACAGCCACTTGGTCCCTTCTTCCATGTTATCCACACCCACGGCCAGGGAGGCGGCGATCGCCTTCACGTCATCATTAGTCGAGGCTGCCGCTTCAGCCACGGTCTGGCGCATCTCGCCAATCAGCAAGCCCATTGACTTGCCCTTGTCCCGTAACAGCTTGCGCCCAACAAAGTCGGTTGCCTGGATGCCGGTAGTGCCTTCATAAATCGTGGTGATTCGAGCATCCCGGAAGAACTGGGCAGCGCCGGTCTCTTCCACATAGCCCATGCCGCCATGAACCTGGATACCCAGAGAGGTCAGTTCCTGTGACATCTCGGTACACCAGCCCTTGATCACCGGAGTCATCAGGTCTACCCGGGCAATCGCGGCATCACGATCTTCTTTCTCGGGGCTCTTGTGATGACGATCCAGGTCCGCGCCCGTGACATAGGCTATGGCTCGCATGGCCTCGTTGGTTGAGCGCATCAACATCAACATACGACGCACATCGGGATGACGAATGATGGGGCCGCGTTCCTTGTAACCAGGACCTGCGCCCTGGATACGCTCTTTCGCGTAGCTTGCCGCTTTCTGGTAAGCCCTCTCAGACACAGCCAGGCCTTCAAGGCCCACGCCCAGGCGGGCATGATTCATCATGGTGAACATGGCAGCCAGTCCCTGGTTGGGCTGACCGACCAGGTAACCCACAGATCCCTTGGTATCGCCAAAGCTCATCACACAGGTCGGGCTGGCATGGATTCCCAACTTGTGTTCAACGGAAATCGGAACCACGTCATTGAGTTCACCGGAATTGCCGTCTGCATCCAGCTGTAACTTGGGTACCAGGAACAATGAAATGCCACGCACACCTTCAGGGGCGTCAGGCAGTCTCGCCAACACAAGGTGAGCGATATTTTCGGCGTAATCGTGGTCGCCCCAGGTGATGAACACTTTCTGCCCGCTTACCAGGTAGTGATCACCTTCGGGAACAGCCTTGCTGCTCACCACAGATAGATCCGACCCTGCCTGGGATTCGGTCAGGTTCATGGTTGCCGCCCACTCACCGGAAACCAGCTTGGGCAGGAACATCGCCTTCAACTCGTCGGTTGCGTGAGCCTCAATGGCACGAATAGCACCCTGGGTAAGCAAGGGGCACAAGGAAAATGCCAGGTTGGCAGATTGGAGCATTTCTTCAATGGCAATTCCCAGCAGACTGGGCAAGCCCTGGCCACCGTATTCGGGATCCATTGAAATACCCAGCCAGCCATCCTCAACCAGGGTCTTGTATGCGGGACGAAATGCTTCGGGAGCAATAACCCGACCATCTTCAACTCGAACACCGGTTTGGTCGCCAATCCAATTGGTAGGAGCAACGATATCGCCTGCAACCTGGGCGGCGCCTTCGATGATCGCTTCTACCATGTCCGGAGACGCTTCTTCGTAACCCGGTAAGGCAGCCACGTTTTCAAAGTTTGCCAACTCATTGATTGCAAACAACATATCCCGGACGGGAGCGTTATAATCACTCATCCCCTGCACTCTCCTATTCAATTGTATTCATGCCGGGCGGGCGCAAAACTCTACTATACTGCGCCGCACCATTCGGACCATCATACGCCCATCAGCCTGAGTAGGCCAAGAGGCAAATAGAATCTGGATTATCTAGCCAATTCGGGTGAGAACACCCTTGAGATTGTGCTGAAGTACGGCTGTTTCGCGACCGGGTTCTTCCTGGTCACTTTCAAAGACTCGTTCTACTTCATTGACGTACTTCAGCCTGGACGAACCCACCTGGATTACGTCATTGCGACGCAGTCGGTGCTTGGTAACGGGCTTGTCATTTACCAGGGTGCCATTGGTGCTGTGCAAATCCACCAGCAGGAGTCCGTGGGCATCAGAAAATACTACCGCGTGGTATCGACTCGCCGCAGCCGATGGAATAACCACATCGTTGCCCAGGTCCCTGCCCAGCAAAATTCGCTGACGATCCAGGGGGACTTCCTCGACAAATTGATCACGATAAGAATGCACCAGCCTGGCCCGGGCACGGATGCTTTGTTCCAGTCGGTCTGATTTGCGTCTCGCCGGGTGTTCGAGTTGTTGCGGATCCATCTCAAGATCCAGCAACTCGATCGCCAGGGCAACCTCTCTGTCCGAGACGAACAACATGCAGCGCTTCTCGGCGCATTCCATGGCAGCCTTGCACAGGCGATTGATCGCCCGGGGATTCCCGCTGCTATAACGGAACACCAGGTGCATTGCCGAGGGTGTGAAAATATCCTTGGAAGCGGAGGCACCCGACATACGCAAGCGACGCTGGATGTAGTGACCGGTTTCTTCCTCGTTCATCCGACGAATATAGAAACGATGCCATTGCCTGTCGCCGACGGTTGAATGCAGGTTGGATTCCAGCATCTGCTCCATCTCGAGACCGCCAAGCAGGATGAAATTTACCGCCGGAAAACCATTTTCTTCCAGGGAACCCAACCAGTGCAATTCAAGAATTTGTTCGGGGCTGAGCACGTCCACATCATCGACCAACAGAGTAAGGCACCGGCCCTGCTGTAAATAAAGCTTACACGCCCTTTCGATATCCATATCCGAGGCTAGCGTGGCATCTACCGGCAAAAATTCCTGCAGTTCGTAGGCGATGCGTACACGAATATTGGGGGTGTTGGTACCGAGCTTCACCAGGCCTGTGACGGATCGCAGTCCCTTGAGGAACCGCTCCACTAGCATGGTTTTTCCGATGCCGTGCTCGCCAAATATAGTGACCAGGCATGCCCTGTTCCAAAGCGCATGTCCCATGAGATTCACCGCCCGACCATGCTGCTCCGAAAAGTAGCTCAGGTCGTAGTCCGATTCTGTCTCGAATGGCCCCTTTTTGAGATCAAAGAACTCTGGTCGCACGGTTCCTCATCCATGTATCGGTTTTTATTTATATTCCGCTTTGGTACCTAGTCTATCCCAGACAGGCCCGGCTTGTCAGTCAGCTTGGGATCCCGGGTTCCTCCAGAGGCACCCAATGAGCCTTCTGAACCAGCGTAAGAACCTCGTAAGATGCAACGTTCTCATCATCCTGGTTAGTGGCCTGGACATCCCAGTGGGCTTCGCCATATTCAGCGGTTTCCCGGTTTACCTTTTGCTTGCAGGTAAACGCTACCTTGATCCTGTCACCCGGATACACCGGCTGATTGAATCGCAAATTCTCCAGGCCATAATTGGCCAGCACCGGGCCCGGATCAGGATCTACAAACAAGCCTGCCGCCGCCGAAACCAGGAAATATCCGTGGGCCACCCGTCCATCAAAAAACGGATTGGCTGCCGCTGCCACCTCATCCATGTGGGCATAGAACGTGTCACCACTGAGCTCGGCGAATGCCTCTATGTCCTCGAGAGTAATTTCCCGCTCTTCGGTCAACAGCGAATCACCGACACACAAGTCCTCGAAATGCTTGCGGAACGGATGTATTGCCTCGACCCGGCGTGTTCCACCGGGCAGGTAACGGTCACACACCACGCCCAGGGTATCCGGCGATCCCTGCAGTGCCGTTCTTTGCATGTGATGCATCACAGCCCGTATGCCACCCTGCTCTTCACCGCCGCCTGCACGACCGGGTCCGCCATGAACCAGGTGAGGAAGGGGTGAACCATGACCGGTGGATTCCCCGGCGCAATGCCGGTTCAGCAGGACCAGGCGTCCGTGCAATGCCGCCGTACCCAGGACAAACTCTTTGACCACCTGGTCATCAGCGCTGCACAAGGAGCCCGCCAGGCTGCCTCCGCCCAGGCGAGCCAGTTCAATTGCATGTGCCAGGTCTTTGTATGGCAGCAAGGAACACACCGGACCAAAGGCTTCCACCGAGTGCACAGGATGCTTGGGATGCGGATCATCCACTCTGAGCAGCACCGGGGACATGAAGGCGCCGACCTGGGCGTCAGCGTCCACCAGCTCAAGGGTTTCCCGCTGGTAAACAATCCGGGACTCCCTGGCCAGTTCGGCGACCCGCTGCAAGACTTCATCCCGCTGACCCAGGCTGGCCAGCGCACCCATATGCACTTCCTTGCTTGAAGGCAGACCGATACGCAATCCGTCCAGCTTGGCGCTCAACGCATCCTGCACCGCGTCCATGCATGCCTCAGGCACCAGGGCCCGTCGGATGGCGGTACATTTCTGCCCCGCCTTACTGGTCATTTCCCGAAAGACCTCACCAATAAACAAGTCGAACTCAGGGGTACCGGGTATCGCATCGGGCCCCAGCACCGAACAGTTCAGAGAATCAGTTTCGGCATTCAGGCGCACCGAATTGCCGATGATCGCCGGATGGGTTCGCAATTTCATTGCGGTGGCCGCAGACCCGGTAAAGCCCACCACGTCCTGGCAGCCCACGTGGTCAAGCAAATCGCCTGCCGGACCGCACAACAACTGCACCGACCCCACAGGCAGGATTTCCGACTCCACGATCCGCCTCACCATCTGCTCGGTCAGGTAGGCCGTGCTACTGGCAGGCTTCACCAGCACAGGCATACCGGCCAGGATGGCCGGAGCCAGTTTTTCCAACATTCCCCAGCAGGGAAAATTGTAGGCGTTGATCTGAATGGCAACGCCTTCCAGCGGCACGCAAATATGCTGACCAACAAAGGTGCCGCCCCGGGCGATGAGTTCCGGTGCCCCTTCGACGAGGAACCGGTCATTCGGAAGTTCCCGGCGACCCTTGCTTGAGAAAACAAACAAGGTGGATATGCCCCCGTCAACGTCTACCCAGGTATCGGACTTGGTTGCACCGGTCAGGTACGACAATTCATAGAATTCTTTCTTGAACTCCATAAGATGCTTGGCCAGCGCCTTGAGACTCTCGGCACGCTGGTGAAATGTCATGGCGCGAAGCGCAGGACCCGCCTTGCTACGGCCGTATTCCAGCATCGCTGCCCTGTCCACATCGGCGGCGCCGATGGTGGCGACAGGCTCACCGTTTACCGCGCTGCGCAGCTGGGGTGCAGAGGCCTCTGCCGGCACCCATTTTCCTGCGGCATAACTTTCCAGTATTCGGGTCATGGTCTGTACCTGTTTCGTGTTCTGTGAATTTAGCTAGCGCTGTCCTGCCACTGGGCCAGGGCGGAAATAACCGCCCGGTTATCCTCCTCCAGACCCACTGATAAACGCAGGCTCCTGGGCAATCCATAGTTGGCTACCGGACGCAGGATCAGTCCCTTGCCACGCAGGAACGCATCCGCCGACTGGCATCGGGCGGCGTCATCAAAATGCATAAGCAGGAAGTTGCCGATACTCGGTGTTACCTCCAGACCAAGCTTGCGTAACTCACCGTCCAGCCAGGGCAGCCATTTATCGTTGTGCTGCCTGGCGGCGCGGGTATGACCGGTGTCAGACAACGCGGCGATGGCGGCCACCTGGCCGGCGGTAGAGACATTGAACACACCGCGCACCCTGTGCAGGGCCATGGCCACTTCCCGTGGCGCCCTGGCCCAACCCACTCTCAGGGAGGCCAGGCCAAAAATCTTGGAGAAGGTATGCAGCACGACGGTGTTACCGTCCTCGGCTTCAATCAGTTCCTCACCGAAGCTGTATTCATCCTGGTCGCAATATTCGGAGTAGGCAGCATCCACCACCAGCAAAACATGCTCGGGTAATTCACGGCGCAATCGGTGTAGCTCGGCGCGCGGTATCCAGGTACCTGTTGGGTTGTTGGGGTTAGCGAGAAAAACCACCTTGGTGCGAGGACTGACCTTTTCGAGTATCGCATCCACATCAGCGGTCAGGTTCTTCTCAGGCACTCTCACCGGGACGCCGCCGGCGGCCATGGTGGAGATCAGGTAACAAACAAAGGCGTACTCGGTAAAGATGACCTCGTCCCCCGGCGATACGTAGGCCCGGCAAACACAGTCAATGAGTTGCTCCGAACCGGTGCCGCACACCACCTGGTCAACATTCAGTCCATGGGCCTGGGCCAGGGCCTGGCGCAACGCTATCGCTGCGCCGTCAGGATAAAGCTCAAGCCTTCCCGCCTGGTCGGAGTAGGCCCGGATGGCAGCCGGACTGGCCCCCAGGGGCGACTCGTTGGAAGACAATTTCGCGGGTGAATCGAAACCCGGGATCTTCGCCTCGCCGGCGATATAGGGCACGATTTTCATCACATGGGATTTGGGTTCGACCAAGGGCATTTCCTGCTCCATCAGTAAATGTTTCGGGATCCGAGAGTAACCTAGCCGGGAAGCTTGCTAGCGCTTTCCAATGACCAGTTCTCCAGCCTACTAACCAGCGCATCCAGGAAGCTGTTCGCCTGGAAGCCATCAAGTACCCGGTGGTCCAGGGTCAGGGTAACGTAGCACATGGGCCGGACCTGGATACTCTCCTGTCCATCCACCTCACGCACGATCACCCGCTTCTCCAGTTTACCCACTCCGAGTATGGCAGCCTGGGGCTGGTTAATGACTATCGGGGAGGCAATCAGGCTTCCGCTGACACCGTGATTGGAAATCGTAAATGTGCCGCCCTGCACATCCGCCGGCAACAATGCACCATCCCGTGCCTTGCCGGTCAGACGTTCCAGTTCGCGAGCGACCTGGTACAGATCCATGTCCTGGGTATTTCGGATCACCGGAACCATCAGGCCACGCTCACCCAGCGAGGTTCCCACGCCGATATTCACATCATCAAAGACTTCCAGCTTGTCATCGTGCCAGCGGCTGTTCACAACCGGCACCTTGCGCATGGCCAGTGCACTGGCGGCTACAAAATACGCCGTCAGGGTAAGTCGCTCACCCCGGCTCGCCAGTTCCGGCGCCCAGCGCGCCTTGTGGGCAAGAATGGCGGACAGGTCGGCTTCAAACACCGTGGTGACATGAGGTGCGGTTTGCACGCTGTGTTGCATGTGGGCAGCGATTCGCTTGCGCATGGGATCGTGAGGAACGAAGTGACTGCGAATCGCAGATGACTCACCACGAGTGATCTTTGGCCCGGGCACTGCCACCCCATTTTTCAGACAGGTTTCGATGTCACGGGCCGTCACCCGGCCACCGCGACCCGTTCCGATAACTTGCTCCAGGCAGAGATTGTGCTCGCTCAACATCCTGCGTACTGCCGGAGACGTCTTCCCCTGCTGAGACCCGGAGTCCCGGGGGGCGTCGGCCTGCAACGCAGCTACCGGGGCTTCAGGCGCTGTCGCTGGGGCAGTAGCGGGTTTATCAACACTCGCCTGACTGGAATCCAGCATTGCCACCAACTCACCGGGGACAAGCTCATCGCCAGCCTGCTTGAGCAGACTCGCCACTACACCATCAGCCGGTGCGGACAATTCCACTACAACCTTGTCCGTCTCCAGTTCGGCAATAGGCTCGTATGCCTTGATCGCATCACCGGGCTGTTTAAGCCATCCCTGCAGTACGTATCGTGTGCCTTCCTGCTGGTCTTCAGGCACCCTGATTTCAATGTTCTGGGTCACCATTCAGACTCCATCAAGGTCGCGAAGAGCCGCGGCGATTTTTTCGACACTGGGTACCACTTCATTCAACAAGATCGGATTATGCGGGCTCGGAATATCAGGCATCGCAATACGCCTTACCGGTGCATCCAGATCGAAGAACGCCTCGTCGGTCAGCACCGCGGCTATTTCGGCGCCAAAGCCTGCCGTCACTGTATCTTCGTGAACAATCAGGCAGCGACGGGTGCGGCGCACCGACTCCAGCACCATGTCCCGGTCCCAGGGAACCAGGGTACGCAGGTCAATCAATTCCACATCCACACCCGAGGCCTCAACGGCCTCCTCGCAGCGCGCAACCATTCCACCCCAGCTCACCACGGTCAGGGCATTACCTTCGCGGATCTTGCGACCCTTGCCAAAGGGCACCACGTAGTCATCACCCGGGTAGGGTCTGCGGGCCGAAATATCGTCCAGCAGCGATCTGTGTTCAAAGAATATCGTCGGGTTGTTATCACGCATGGCCGAGCGCAACAGTCCCACCGCATCTTCCGCGTTGGAGGGCATGGCCAGGCGCCAACCCACAGCATGGGCCCACTTCACTTCACCACACTGGCTGTGCCAGGGATCGCCACACTTGAAATACCCACCCGGGATACGTACCACCATGGGCGCGGCGAAACGGTTGTGGGTCCGCCAGCGCATGGTGCCGCAATCATTCAACTGCTCTTCGGCGGGATCAGCATATTTACGGAACTGGATTTCAGCCACGGGCATCAATCCGGCTGCGGCCATTCCCACCGCCCTG
>Ga0208304_10000292_pt1 | contig 28894 bp, 33 predicted proteins | sample ColrivemetaGS713_FD_187603 | JGI IMG/M metagenome (GOLD analysis project Ga0208304, IMG submission 187603) | Estuarine microbial communities from the Columbia River estuary - Flood tide ETM metaG S.713 (SPAdes) (version 2) | ecosystem: Environmental > Aquatic > Marine > Intertidal zone >... | reverse complement strand
GTCCGTTCCTGCGAGTGTAAGTTTATAATATTAGATCATATTAGTATCGTAGTATCTGATCATGCAAAGGATGAACGTAAAGCACTAGATGAAATAGTTACTAAGTTAAAAACTTTAACTGTTGAGTTAGATATCTGTTTGATTATGGTTTCTCACCTGAATAGAGATAAGAGTAGGAAGTCACCTGAAGAGGGCGGCACTATCAATCTACAGGACATAAGAGGTACGGCAGGGATAGCTCAGTTAAGTAATATGATTGTAGCTTTAGAGAGAAACACCCAAGCTGAAGATGAACTAGAACGTAACACTACTAAGGTACGAGTAATCAAGAATAGATTTACTGGTGAGACAGGTGTATGTGATAGCCTGACCTACAGTAAACGTAGTGGTAGACTACATAGTTACGAGGGATAGACACAATGAGAGTAGTATTTGATATTGAGACTGATAGTCTAGATGCTACCGTCATTCATGTAGTAGTAGCAAAAGAATTAGGGAAGAAAGGTAACTACATTATACGCAGCCCAAAAGCATTTGCTAAGTTTGCTAAGGATGTAACACAATGGATTGCTCACAACGGTATAGGCTTTGACATACCAGTGATTGAGAAGTTGTGGGGTTACAAGATACCATTAGATAAGACACTGGATACCTTAGTACTATCTCGTTTGTTTGATCCACAACGTAGGGGTGGACATTCCTTGAAGGTATGGGGTGAGAGACTAGGAGATTTTAAGACTGAATTCTCAGGGTTCTCTGAGTACACTGAAGAGATGAAAGAGTACTGCAAACAGGATGTTCATGTCACTGAGTTACTATACAATGAGTTGATGAAAGAGGGTGAAGATTTTAGCCAAGCATCTATCAACTTAGAACACATGGTACATGCCATAATGTGTGAACAAGAACGTAATGGATTTGCACTTGACATTGATTTAGCTCAAGAAATTTACACTGTTTGTCTAAAAGAAAACAATCGTATTGAATCTGAGATAAAGAAATACATGGTTCCTATAGCTGTTAAAGTTAAGGATGTAGTAGTTAAGTACAAGAAAGATGGTAGCATATTCTCTAACCAACTCCTAGATAATCAGGAGGTATGGGGTGACTACACAAAGATACTATGGGAAGAATTTAATCTGGCCTCACCATCACAAATTAACAAGAGACTAGATAGACTAGGGTGGAAGCCAACAGTTAAAACTAAGTCAGGAGAGAGCTATAAAATTTGCCCAGAAAATTTAGCTACCATACCTGATACTGCACCTCAGGCAGTGAAAGGATTGAAGGCATGGAAGGTACTAGAGACACGTTGGAAGATAGCTCAGGAGTGGTTAGAGAAAGCACAAGGGGATGGCAGGGTACATGGTACAGTCATAACAACTGGTGCTGTAACCCATAGGGCTGCACATCGAGGTCCTAACATGGCTAACATACCTTCAGTACCTCACGGTAAGACAGGTATACTTTGGAAGATGGATGGTATGTACGCAGCTGAATGCAGACAAGTCTTTAAAGTACCTGAAGGTAGGAAGTTAGTAGGTACGGATGCAGCAGGGATACAGCTCAGGGTACTAGCTCACTACATGAATGATCCAGTGTATACCGAACAGGTCATAGATGGTGACATACATACCTTCAACAAGAATGCTTTAGGTAGGTTCTGTAAAGACAGGCCAACAGCCAAGACATTTATCTATGCCTTTTTACTAGGGGCAGGGGTAGGTAAGATTGCTGAGATACTAGGGTGTAATGGAGGGCAAGCTAACAAGGCTATGCAGAACTTCTATGAGACACTACCGACACTCAAGAGATTAAAGAGTGAAGCATCTAGAGCTGCAAGTATGGGATGGATGAAGGGTTTAGACGGTAGGATATTACGCATAGGTAGTGATCATCTAGCTTTGTCTGTTTACCTGCAAGGTGGTGAGACAGTAATCATGAGACTAGCCAATGTATTCTGGCAACGTAAAGCTAAAGAAGAACGTATCAACTTTAAGCAATGTGCTTGGGTACATGATGAATGGCAAACAGAAGTTGATGCTGAACAAGCCGAGAGATTAGGGGAGATACAAGTACAATCTATTATAGATGCTGGTAAATTCTTTAAGCTAAACTGTCCAATGGATGGTGAAGCAAAAATAGGAAACAATTGGTTAGAAACCCATTGACACTTCCTAAAGAGTATAGTATTATAATTAAACAAACTAACGCCACAAGGAGTAAATCATGGCCAAAGATAAGAAAATAGTTTTAAAAGATGTTGAAGTATGTTGGGCAAAGTTACAAGAACCAGCAGCTAAATACATGTCAGAAGACTTAGCATACACTGTAGCTATCAAGATGAATGATCAGCTAGAAAACTTAATGACTGACTACAAGTTAAATAAGAAAGTCAAAGAAGGTAAAGACACTACCTTTGATGGTGCAAGGTTCATTCAGATAGGTCTAGATGAAAAGACTAGAGGTGGTTGGACACGTTACGGTGAAGTATATGATGCTGAGGGTAACCCATCTGAGGCATTACTTGGTAACGGTTCTAAGGTTAACATGTTCATATCTATTGGTGATAGCCAGTACGGTAACATCATTAAACTAGGTCACCTGTCAACTATGAACCAAGATACTAAAGAAATGTTCTTTGACTTCTGTCAGATAACAGATCTTGTAGAGTACAACAAGACAAGTGCAGTCATTACCTCTAGAGAAACTATAGCTGCAGCTGAGACAGCACCTGTAGAAGAAGTAACTATAGACTTTTAAAGATAGGAAACTATAATGAATAAGAGTATCGATACCTTAATTACTGATGTCTATGACGTTCTTGTAAAAGGGTACAACCAGACAGAAGATAATGATAAAGTTATCGATACCTTTGGTGACAACCTAAAAGATTTGCTACGGTCTAGGTTGTCCCCTCGTCGAAAGGGAGGTCCTGTCCTCCGTCTATCCGCAATTGGTAAACCCTCCCGACAATTGTGGTATGACTCTAAGGGCTACACTAAACAGGAACTAACAGGAGATCAGTTACTGAAGTTCCTATATGGAGATATTATTGAAGAAATACTTTTAACATTAGCTAAACTTTCTGGTCACAGTGTGACAAATGAGCAACACTCAGTGAAGGTAGCAGGTATTAAAGGACATATGGACGCAGTAATTGATGGGCATGTTGTTGATGTTAAGTCTGCTTCACCGTTTGCCTATAAGAAGTTCTCTAAAGGTAGCCTCCCTTTCGATGATCCTTTTGGATACCTTCAACAGATAGCAGCATACAGTGAAGGTGTACCAGACAACAAAGGTGTAGCCTTCTGGGCTATGAATAAAGTAGATGGATCTCTTACCCTGTATCAACCATCAGATGATGTACTGCCTGATACACAAGAGAGAGTTGATGAACTACACAAGGTACTAGCTCAAGATGAACCACCTGCTAGATGTTATGATGATGTACTAGACGGTAAGACAGGCAACCGTAAGTTAGATATGGGTTGTGTTTTCTGTGACTTCAAGAAGGTTTGTTGGGCTGATGCTAATGGTGGTGAAGGATTAAAAGCTTACAAGTATGCAGCTATTCCTTTTCCTATCTACCTAACTGAGACTGTTAAACAACCTAGAGTGGATGAGATAGACATTGCCTAAGAAATTAACTACTAGACAAAGAGCAATCAAAGCAGGGTATAGATCAGGACTAGAAGAGCAAACAGCTAAAGCCCTCAAGAAAAAGAAAATCAAATTTAGTTATGAGTTACTCAAGATTAAATGGGAAGACTTCAAGATAAGAACCTACACACCTGACTTTCAATTACCTAATGGAATAATAATTGAAACCAAAGGTAGGTTCACAGCTGCAGATAGACGTAAGCATTTAGAAATCCAGAGACAATACTTCAGTGCATACGATATCAGATTTGTATTCAGTAACAGCAGGGCTAAGTTGTACAAGGGTGCTAAGAGTTCTTATGGTGACTGGTGTAAGAAGAATAACTTTCTATATGCAGATAAAGAAATACCTCAGGAGTGGATAGATGAATAGCAGTTTAGCTAACAAACTAATAGATAGGTTTAGCATAGAAGAGATAGCTGAGGTTGTAGGTATCACACCTCACATGTTTGTCCAAGCATTTGCTGATGATATAGTAGACAATCTAGATTCTTTCGGGGAGATAGACTTAGGATTTTTAATAGAGAAAGAAGAAGAATGACAATAGGATTTAGAGACTACCAAAAGAAAGCAGTTAGCTTTGCAATCTATCCAGCTACACATAAGGTACTGTACCCTACCTTAGGTTTATGTGGTGAGGCAGGTGAGGTAGCTGAGAAAGTTAAGAAGCAAGTAAGAGACGGTGTGTTTAACAGGCATGAAGTAGCTAAGGAACTAGGAGATGTGTTGTGGTATTTAGCTAATCTTAGTAGTGATATTGGTTATAACCTAGATGAAATAGCTGCCATGAATATTGACAAGCTTTCAAGTCGTAAGGACAGAAACAAGATACAAGGTTCAGGGGACAACAGATGAAGATACTTAGAGCAATAGGTAGATGGTGGTATAGATTTATTAACTACATGATTACTTGGCAGCTACATAGGGATGCAGTTAAACATTTAAACAAGTTAACAGACAGGGAACTAAAAGACATAGGTCTTACAAGGGGTGAGATAGATCGAATGATCTGGTTTAAAGAAGACAAACAGGATAGAGGGACTAAAGAATGAGCAATAACTACCTACCAACTGACTACCAATCTTTCATACACAAGTCACGGTATGCTAAGTACATAGAAGGTAAAGGCCGTGAGTCTTGGAGTGACACTGTAGAAAGGTATATGTCTAACATTGTAGGTAACTTAGTTGATATTATAACTAAGAAAGAACTAGAGAAAGCTATCCTAGACTTAGGTGTCATGCCAAGTATGCGGTCACTTATGACGGCAGGTAAGGCTGCTGATCGTGACAATGTTTGTATGTATAATTGTAGCTACTTAGCTGTTGATGATGTCAAAGCATTTGATGAAGCTATGTTTATATTATTATGTGGTACTGGTGTAGGGTTCTCAGTTGAACGGCAGTCAGTACAAAAGTTACCTGAAGTACCTAAGTTGTTTGAGAGTGAAACAAACATAGTAGTTAAAGACAGTAAAGAAGGTTGGGCTAAGTCTCTTCGACAGTTGATTGCTTTACTCTACAGTGGTGAGATACCAACATGGGATGTATCTAAGGTACGCCCAGCAGGTGCACCTCTTAAAACATTCGGAGGTAGAGCATCAGGTCCTGCTCCTTTAGTGGATCTGTTTAACTTTACAATTGATACATTCATTGGTGCTCAAGGACGTAACCTATCATCTATTGAGTGTCACGATATTATGTGTAAGATAGGTGAGGTAGTTGTTGTAGGTGGTGTACGTAGGTCAGCTATGATATCTTTATCTAACTTATCAGATGATCGTATGAGACATGCTAAGTCAGGTTCATGGTGGGAAAGTAATCCACAAAGAGCATTAGCTAACAACTCTGTTTCCTATACTGAGAAACCCGATAGCCTATCCTTTATGAGAGAGTGGATGTCTCTTGTTGAATCAGGTTCAGGTGAACGAGGTATCTTTAACAGACAAGCATCTAAGGTACAGGCTCTAAAGAATGGTAGACGTGACACTAACTATGAGTTCGGTACTAACCCTTGCAGTGAGATAATTTTAAGGCCGTCTCAGTTCTGTAACCTGACTGAAGTTGTAGTACGAGCAACAGATAACATTGACACACTATCTGAGAAGGTACGCCTAGCTACAATCTTAGGTACTATCCAATCTACATACACTAAGTTCCCTTACCTTCGTAAAGTATGGAAAGATAATACAGAACAAGAAAGACTGTTAGGTGTATCACTAACAGGAGTCATGGACAATCCGTTAATGACCTTGAAGAACAAAGGCTTAGACAAGACACTTGCTCACCTAAAGAAAGTTGCTGTAGATACAAATGCTGAATGGGCTGACCGTCTAGGTATACCAGTATCAACTGCTATATCTTGCAATAAACCTAGTGGTACTGTATCACAGTTAGTAGATAGTTCTAGTGGGATACATGCTAGACACTCTAAGTACTACATCAGGACTGTACGAGGTGATAACAAAGATCCATTGACACAGTTCATGATTGATCAGGGTATACCTAACGAACCTGAAGCATTTAAACCTGAGCAAACTACAGTGTTTAGTTTCCCTATGAAGGCTCCTACAAATGCTGTAGTTACTGCTGACATGACTGCTATCGAACAACTAGAGATGTGGTTAGCTTACCAACGTCATTGGTGTGAACACAAACCATCTGTAACTATTAATGTTAAAGGTGATGAATGGTTTGAGGTAGGTGCATTCGTTTACAAACACTTTGATGAAATGTCAGGTGTATCTTTCCTACCTTACAGTGAACACACATACCAACAAGCACCCTACCAAGAATGCAACAAGACAGATTACCTAAGGATGTTAGGACAGATGCCTAACAGAATTGATTGGTCTAAAGTATCTGAGTATGAGAGTGAAGACAACACATCAGGTAGTCAAACCTTAGCCTGTAGTGGTGACAGTTGTGAGATAGTAGACTTAGTATAATGTTGACTTCAGTAGGAATATATATAGCAGTAGTACTAGCTCTTGGTTTAATCCAAGGGTTAGTATAAACAGAAAGGTTACCATGTATACAGTAATAACTAAAGACGAATGTCCCTTCTGTGGATCAGCAAAGACTTTACTTGATAAAGTAGGACAAGGTTACACAGAGTATAACGTACAGACCCAGAGTTCTAAGTGGATACTGACGTTACTAAAGAAAGCAAATGTTAAAACTGTACCACAAATATTCTCATCAGATGGTTCACTGATTGGTGGGTATGCAGAGTTAAGAGTATTCCTAGATCCAGAAACTACAGAAGGAAGAATATAATGGTTATGGTTAAGAGGCCTTTCAGCAAGGCTTTGTATGATGCTTACGATGGCAAGGCTAAGGATAGATTAGCTGCTTACCTTGAGAGTGTAGGACACACAATCGTCAGCACAAAGGAAGACTACAACGTAGATGTTGTTTCTCAGAAAGGTGACTACACATACTTCAATGAGGCTGAAGTTAAGACAGGATGGAAAGGTGATTGGAATACTAACTGGGCTGAGATAAGATTGCCTGAACGTAAAGGTAGGTTAGTTAAGCTTTACAAACAACAGAATGGTGTGTTAAACTTCTATATCTTCAGAGCTGATATGAAACAGGCATGGAGAATTAAAGATAACTTACTAACTCAGGATGGGTTGAAGGAAGCTAAAGGTAGATACATTACCAAGGGAGAGAAGTTCTTCCATATTCCTTACACAGATGCTGAGTTAATTACTTTAGATAAGGAGGCTGCCTAATGGCTAAGTGGAACTTAGATGCACAACGTGAACACCCTATGATGGAAGAAGCAGAAGCAGATGTTGTCAACCAACCACCACACTACGGCAATGGTAAGATAGAATGTATTGATTACATGAAAGATAACATGGATCACATGATGTTTATGGGATACCTAGAAGGTAACTGCAAGAAGTACTTACATAGATACAGGTACAAACAGAAACCTTTAGAAGATCTCCGTAAAGCTAGATGGTACTTAGATAAATTAGTAAAGGAAATGGAAGGTGAATAATGTTTACCCCAATTATACTACTGTGTTACCTAGAGACAACAACCTGTATGACTTCTAATGATCCTGTAGTCTACGATAATCTAGAAGACTGTGAGTATAGTTTAAGGATTGGTGTACAGGAGTTACTCAAAGCTAAGGATTGGAATATAGAATCAGTCCAGTGTTTAAGTTGGTACATAGATACTTAAAAATAAATAAGCCCCTCGGATTTCTCCTTGGGGCTTTAACTTTATTTCTTTTTAGGTTTCTTTTTACGACTGACTACAATCTTACCGTCAACTTCTTTGACTAACATACCAGCCGACTCTGTTTGTCTTTTAAGTTGTTGGTATTTCTGAGAGTCTGTTAATTTTTTCTTTATCATTTTAGTAACCAGACTTCTTTTTCTTTTTCTTTTTAGGTGCAGCTTTATGACTTGCACCCTTCATTAGTTTACCATCTGGCATGTAGTGATAACCTTTAGGTGCTTTCTTCTTTGTTGGCATGTTCTTTCCTTTCATTGTTTAGAGGCCCACATGTTATCAACCATGTTAGGATATTTTCTACCAGCCTTAGATGCCCTAGCTCTAGCCTTCTTCTTCTGACCATCTGTCAAAGGTTTAGACTTACCTAAAGACTTAGGACGTTTCTTTTTCCATATAGGTTTCTTATCTGCCATTACCACTTCACCTTGTTTGCCCAATAAGCTGCACTCATCTTACCCTTTTTAATGTTCTTAGCATGACGTGCTTTAAATGCTTTATTTCTAGCTGATCCATCAGGACTACCTTTAACACCCTTCTGTCCAAAACGTATAGTCTTTATCTTGTCACCTTCTTTAGCAACTACAACGTGTGATTTAGTTGCATGACTAGGAGTAGCTTTAGGTTTGTTGTAACCTGATACTCCTGCTCGTTCTAGCCTTGGGTCTTTCTTCTTAGCCATTCTATCCTCTTTAGTTTAAGGGGTTGTCTACCAGTGAATCATATGCTTTCCATATATCATCTATTTCTGTTTGGTATTTGTCAAGCTTATTATCCAAACTATCAGTGATCCCAGTCGATCTCTCAACCTGACTACGTAAGTCAAGCAACTCTTTCTGTTGTTCCAAGATTGTTTGCATTTGTGTACTAATCGTTGACAACCTAGTGTTAAGCCCTCTAACATCATTATCCTGTACCGCCTGTTCTAGTGTTTGTATTCTTGAACTCAGCTCTCCTGCCTTGCTATCAAACGAACCTGACTTAGTTACAACTGTTTCTATACCTGACTCAACAGCATAGAACCTTTGCAATGTATCATATCCGTAATAGATACCACCACTAAGAGAACCTAGTATGGGCAGGGCAGCAGCTATGTACCACCCTTTGAATGTAAACCCACCAACTTTTACTTCTGCATCTTCTATCATAGCTATCCTTACATACCTGCTGAAGCTGATCCATTTTGTAAGATGTATGATGCAGCTCCATAAACATCATCAGCATCTTTCATGTCATCTGTTAGGTAACCATTCCAACCTGTACCATAACCTGAGTCATCCCAAGAGATAACAAACTCATCAACTGCTTGTGTATATGTAATGGCTGTGTAAGTACCAATCATGATGTTGTTGTTAGCAGTATACGTATCAATACTGGCTGTTAACTCTGTGTTGTTTGCTGCAGCCATGAATGCACCAGCTTGTTGAGCATAGTCAGCTACTGCATCTACTGCATTGTTATAGTCAGCAACCTCTGAAGCATCTAAACTGTATTCATCTGTAGCTATCATCTCTTGTAGTGCTACTTGCTCAGGCTTTGTGTCAGCTTCTTCAGCAACAGAAGCAACAGATGTAGCAGTCATTAACACATTTGTTGCATCACTTAGTACATCAACAGCATCTACTAAACTATTCATTGCAGCTGTGTGTTCTTGTATAAACAACTGATTAGCATTAGTTGCTGTAGCATAGTCATGATCTAACACATTCTGTCTAGCATTCTCGTAAGCTGCAAGCATTGCTGTAGTTACTTTAGATCCATCTAATGCACCATCAACTATTACACCACCAACCTCAGCATAACCTACAGCACCTATACCTAAGTTTAAAGAAAGCTGTAACCGATTGTCTATAATATCTATAGTATTAATCAGTGACTGTATCTTCTGGTCCCCTGTTTGACTGTAGTCTGGCGGTTGAATTGACTCTGCGAGTACTCCTGAACCGTTCACTAAGACTGCGAGTGTCCCTGCTAGTGTTAGTTTGTTTAGTTGTTTCATCTGTTAAATCCTCTCCTATACGTAACAGCTTATCCCAAAACTTCTTGTTGTCTTCGTACCCAACAATAAACACGTCAGGATTTTCTCTATACTTATCTACTGCTTTCTTACCCATCAGTAGTTTACCAGTTACAACATCCATAATAGGGCAAGGTGTGGATGCTAGTATCATTGCCTTGAATACATTAGGATCATCACAGATAATACTTATCCCTGATACCTGTAAACCTAGACCACCTAGTTGTTGTGGTGTACCTAGTAACCTACTGTTCTTTCTTCTGTTACAGTACTCATCTTGTTTCATTGTACCTTGTGAGTAACCAAGCAGACTGAGTTGTATACCTGATGTTGTAGGTAACAAACAACTGTCATTACCTCCACCACCCATAACTGTAGGTGCTATACTTGACATCACTGGTGCTGCTTCACCTGCACCTGTAGCATTGTAGTTGTTAGTTGTACTATCAGTATTATTGTTACTACTTACAGTTGAGTCTTCGTAGTTGTTACTGAAGTCACCTAGTGTTACATCCTCAGCTAGTGCAATCGTCACCAAGGACAGCTTTAAAATCAGGATCTTGGCAGAGAAGCTTAGTAGCTGCTTCAGGGTTACCAAGAAGGGAGAGTGTTCGAGCATTTAAGTTTCTCTGACATTTAGGTTCGTTGTTAGGACAAACAGATGGGTACTCTATGATCGTAGATGAACAACCAGTTAGGATAACTGAGAGTAAGATACATTTACTTATCTTTAGCATTCATAGCTTCCATCATTATACGTATAGACTTAATGTTCTCATCTATACGAGCTAGAGTTAAGGCTTGGGATTGTACTACAGTCTCTAACCTTTCAAGACGTACCTCTTGCCTGAGTATTTCCTTAGTGTTATTCTTTACGTTGTTATCTAAGGACGATACATACCAAACAAGGGCTATGGTTTGACACACTATAGCTACAACTAATGTGATAGGTACTGACTTAGAGAGATGCCATTCTGTGTCTTTGTTTATCATTTAGTAAATCCTGCTCCGAAGTATAGGCCAACTATAGCTGACACAATGTGAGTATCCAATGGTGTTATAACAAAGCCAGATGCAGCTTGCCATCTTACAGTCTCGTTAGCACCGAGAAGCCAGTTAAGTATACCACCCTCTACCTCAGTGTAACCTACAATTACATTTACTTCAGGGTAAAATACAGCAACTAACTTAGGTAAGACTATGATAGCAAACACAGCAGACAGAGCTATGAGCCTACGTGTCCAAGCAAAATGTTTGTCATTCTTACCTGCATTACGAGCCTCATCTACAGCACCCCTGTTGAACTCAGCTCTTTGTAGTAACATCTCGTTCTGTGCTTGTTTAGCTTTAATGCTTTGTCCCCATATGGACATGACACCACCGAGAACGGTAGAGCCTAGCATTGTGATTAGTTCTAATGGTAATCCAAACATTTATTTAGGTATCCCTGCTACTGTAGCATTTGCTTTTGGTAATACAGAAGAAACATCACTTAGTTTATTTATCAACTTGGCATAATATAATTCTTTAGCTACTCTGTTATCCATACCTGCTGTATACTTTCCATTATCTTCTCTACGTAGTTGCTTTGCAAATGCAGTTATGTCTTTATCCTTTGCTGCTTTAAGAACGGCTGTCCATTCATCTCCTGCCTTATCTCCTCCAACATTATAAGCTAAAGAACTTAATACTCTTGTATACTTATTATCTAATTTATCCCATGATGTACCTATATTAGCTAACTTAGTATCCCAACCATTATTTCTAGCAGCTTTAGTATGCATTTCCATATCAGCCTTGTAGATAGCTACTTTATCTTTATTTGTTAAGGAGATAAAGTTGCCTGTCTTTAAATCTTTAAATGGTATACCATGAATTTTACCAGATGTATTTTCTGTTGTTGTTATCTTATGTCCATATCCTATATCTCTAGATTTATTAGCATCTGCTTTAGAGGCTTCACGAGCATCATTAGTTATTACAGGAGTAGATCCATGATCTGTTTCTGCTTTTTCTGCTATCTTAGTGAAAAACTCTCCTATACCTTGTTGTAAGTTTCTACTGGCTTTCTTATTGTCTATTCCTAAATCTACAGCACTAGAAGGACTACTCATTAGACCTACTTCACTACCTTTGCTATCTTCAGTAGCTATAGTTTCTTGAACAACAGGTGGAAACTTTGCAGCTCTCTCTTCTTTTGTCAAAGACCTAGTAGCAGTTGAAGTCTCTCTAGCTTTCATTGCACTTTCAAAAGCCATCTCTTCTGTAGGTACACCAGTGTCCTCAAAGATGTCACTCAAAGCCTCAAAGTCAAAAGGTTCTTGGGTATCCTCAAAGACATCACTGAATTCTTCAAAGTTAAAATCAGCCATGTTACTTGTTTCTTTCTTTTCGTTTGGTTCTGATTTCACCATTACGACCAATAAATAAACCACCAATAGGAATCCTATCAAATTCATCAGATGTCCTTGGGGTGTCATAAGGGTTCTCCTTAGTACCTACCTCTGTGTCTTGTGAACCTAAACCTATTACCCTTATCTCTGGAGCATTCACTTCCATGTTAGCAGCTCTTTGAGAAATTGCATCAACAGCTCTATTTAAGTCACCTTGCTTTGCAGATTCACTTATAGCACTAACAGTAGCAGAGTCATCTCCTATAACTTCAGGTATAACATCTAGCTCTACTTTAAGTTTGTTTGCCATGTCATTGAATTGTTTGAATCTTACAGGAATGTTCTTAACTTTATTAAGTTGTGGAACCATTCCTTTCCATAGAGAATTGTCCAGTATTTCTGTAGAAGCTAAGAATGTATTATAAGCTGCAGTATCTGGAGAAAGTTGTAGTCTATCTCTTATTCTATCTCTTGCTCTAAGACCATCGTTTATCAAAGCATTAGTATCACCACCATAGTATCTATCTACTATAGCATTTAAAGATTGCATACCTTTGTTGCTACCTGTAAACACAAAAGCACCTGTCTTACTGTTTAAACTAACATCAGGTATTGTTTGCACATTACCTGCTGCTCTTACACCGTAGTTAGCAGCTGATTTATTTAAAGCTTTAGTCATCATAGCTTTTAAGGCATTACCTTCATCTTCATCTAAGCTATTTATAATCTTAATATTATTATTAGAGAATAAACTATCTAGAGATGCACCTGCTGGTTGGTTGTCTAGTGTAGATAGAAGGTATGCTTGGTTTGTTATACTGGTATTAAAAGCACTTACCCCTTCAGGATTATTTGTCATCAGATCTGGTACTGATCCGTACCCTTCTATTAACTTAGATTGAACAGTAATTGTTTCTAATTTTTCTTCATTAGACATACCACTATACTTTTCTTCTAAGGATGTAGGCATTGGCAAGTCTTCTACTGTACTAGCAACAGGTTTTTCTTCTGGACCTGCACCTGTATACCACTCAGATACAGAAGGATCTAAGTCTAAGCTTTCAAAAGATACAGTATTCTTAGAATACGTAGCTAATTCTTTAGTAGTCAAAGGTGCAATCTGAGCAGCTATTTTATTCATCATGTCAGGGCTGTTCATAGCTAAGATAGCTAAAGGATTATCTCTTGAAGTACTAAGTGCAATGTTAGCAGCAAAAGCTTTAGCTTGTGTAGTAGCATTCTCTAAGTCATACTTCTCTATTGTATCAAACATAGCATCAATTGACTTTTTCTTTGTATCCATCTGCTCCCATAGGTCAGCATTACGTCCACCTGCTGGTTTACCAAAGGCTGGTTGAGATGTTAGCATAGTATATGATGCTCTTATTGCAGCTAACTCATTTAAATCAAAGTTACCCTGATCTATTTCTACTTTAAGTATAGCTTCTAGTGTACTGGAAACATTATCTAAAACCTGCATGTTGCCAGAGAAACCTTTTGAGAAGTTTCTGTTACCTTGTATTACTGAGACTTGGGCTGCTGAAGTGTTCATCTGAAAAGAACCTATTGCCCTTTGAGTAGCTTCTTCTACAGTAATTGGTTTACCTGCTTCATTAGCTTCATCTAACTCTATTTGTATTAAACCAGATTTAGTAGCATTACTCTGCTCATTAAATAAATTAGTAGCTATGTCTATAGGTTTATCAGCTTGTACAGGTACAGCAAATATATCTTCTCCAAAGGTATTAGTTACAACAGATCTTTGTTGTTCATTTAAACCTAAGTTAGAGAGAGGTTTTGCATACTTCTGAGATACTGCATCAGATGACATACCACCTGCTAAGTCAGTTTGAGCATTTCTAAGAAGATTATTAAACTCATCTCTATCTCTTTCTGTTTGTGTAGGACCTTTGACTGTAGTTTGTGGTCTAGTATTGTATGCCTTTAACAAACCAGCCCCTAAGTTAAGAGCAGTAGTAGCATAACTAGGATCATCTACAGGTTTCTCAAAAGCTGATGCTCCTCGTATATCTTGTTCAGGTCTAAATGCCATTCTCTATTCTCCTTGAGCAGCTTTTGCTGTTAGTCGGGCAGCTTCAGATTGCCCTTCGGTTCTTTTTAACATGTCAGTTATAGTATTAATATTGAGTATAGCAGATATAAGTTTATCTTGATTCTTTTGAGAGAACCCACCATCATAGATTAAAGATAAAGCATCCTCATATTTTCTTTGACCTTCTGCCATTTTCTCTGGATCACCAGTTCTAATTAACTCAAGTCCTGCGTCAGCATATCCTTGTGTGTCTTTACGTGCTTGTCTAAACTTTGGATCTTCTCTATAAGATATATCATTAGCATCGTAGTAATTTAATACTCTCATAGGAGAGCCTCCACCTACCATAGTAGCTAATAAAGGAAGGGTAACTTCTTCTTTTGAGAACTCACCAGCTACACCTCTACGTTTACTACGATACTGTCCTGTTTCTATTAACTCTTTTATTTTAGAGTATGTATCATAAGACTTAACACCTCTTAACAATATCTGTAATTCATGGTCTGCTATTGTGTTCCAAGATTTAAAAACATATAAACTTTTTACAATATTCATAACAGCTCTGTTAGCCTCTGTGAAGAGTTGTACAGAGGGTCCACCTACTATTTCGAGTGCAGAATCTTTAGAAACTAAATCAATGTATTGTCTAAATATTCCATTTAAAGGAGAGATACGAGTACCTAAGGAAACATCTGTACCTACAGCTTTTGATAATGCAAGATCAAACAGACCAAACTTTACACGGTTTAATATAGCTACAGCATTCTCGTCTTCTGGATCTATACCTAAAGCAGCCATACTAGCACTAAACCTAGGTGTTAAACCCATACCTCTGATACCAAACATAAAGGTGTTAACGCCTAATAATCTTCTTCTTTCCTTCCAAGTTAAATCTCTACCAATAAATATATTATCAACAAACCTTAAAGAATAAGACTGCCACTGAGTAGCTAAGGCAAGTATAGAGTTTTCTTGGTAACGTCCTTTTTGTCCAGAGGTCATACGGAAAGTAAGGGCTTGTTCTCTGTTTGATACGTACTGGATACCCTTCTGAGAGAATACACTTTTAGAAACTCCCTTAGCATTGTGTTCCATAACGGCTACGGCTGCTGCTGTAATACGTCCGTAAAGTTCACCACCTTTAAAAGGGGTAAGTCCTAACTCTAAGGCTTCGTTTACAACAGTTTTACTACTGTTAATAGCAGCTCCACTACGTTCTAGAGTAGTTGCACCTATAATATCTCTACCAGATTCTCTTATATATCTAACAGTGTCTGTCAGTTCTTGTTTAGACATTAGTAAAGCACCACCATTTTCTTTCATGGTAGTTTCTATAATGTTTGCAATGTCTGCATCCGCAGCTTTTCTAGTTTTAAATAGAAGTGCTGCAATAATTGGTACATTAGGTGCAGCTTTTAAACCGTACTTAGGAGATATAGCCATTATCTGAGCAACGTGAGATGCGTTAAGAACAAACTGATCTGGGTTAGCTAAACCCATTTTCATATGAAAGGCTATAGCTCTTGCTTTTCCTGTTGCCCCACTTACCCAATCTTCAGGTTTAGTTATTGCTCCTTTACCAAAACCTAATACACCTTTGTCATATATAAATTCAGCAACTCTTCTAGCATAGCTTGTGTAAGCATCTGTACGTTCCATAAGACCTAGACGGCTTTTAATAGCTCTTTGCTGTTGCCACATTTCTTTACCGAGTTGAGTGGCATCATCAACCTTAGCTCTCCTAATATAGTCTTCAGGATTAAGAGGTACGTCTCCATCAAAAGTAACAACTTTATCTGTTGGTCCACTGCTATTTCTTTTAGCTTTCTGTACCCAACCATTTAGAGCAGCTTGAGTAGCTTTGTAGTGTGTATACCTATAAGCTTCAGACTTGAACTGTTCTACTATATTCTGTATTGGACTTTGGTTTATTGCTCGTCCACCACCGTATTCCATAAGAGGAGTATCCCCTCTTTTACGGTTCACTTTCATAGACTGATATTGACCAGTAGTCATACCAGCACCCTCAGGTATATCTTGTCCTACTTTAGAATCTCTTGCTTTAACTGCGAACTTATTAATAAATGTTTCTTTGTGATCAAAAGCTACTCTCTTTAAATCATCTAAGTTAGTAATAGATGGGTTCCAAGAATTGTTCTTATTAATAACTGTATTTATTCTAGCTAAGTCATCTCCTGTTAGAGCTAACTTGTTTATACCTTTTAGTCCTTGCAGTTTTATGAAAGGTAGAATTTCATCTACAATATTATTTAATTGTTTAACTGCTGTATCGGCTTCTTTACGGCTGAAAGATCCTAGCAGGGTTCTAAAATTACCTGCTGTTTTTCTTCCACCAGCTAGTGTGTAATCGTAAACTGTACCTATAAAGTGTCTCATAGTCTCGTTGTTACGTGGTCCACCTATGTTGTAACCAAGTACGTCTGTTTTTTCAGGTACTCTTGCACTTACCACATCTGTTACATGATCATAGAATATACCGTCTGATGCTTCAAATGGTTCATCTAGTTTATAGACAATTCTAGAACCTATCTGTGTGTTAGTAACAGGTCCACTTACCCTACTGAACACTACAACATCATCAGCTAATTGTTCTGCTACTTCAACAGCAAGAGTATCATATCCCTCTTCTACTGTTACTACTTTACCGTTTCGTTGTGCAACTCTCTTTAACATATCAGTAGCTGTAATGTTCCAAGACGCATTACTTAAATCTATTAAGGATACATAACCCTCTAACTGTTTTTCTGAAGGTGTTCTACCATAGAAAGAAAAGAAATCTGTTACAAACTCTTCAGTACTAGGAGCACCTCTTTTAACAGCTAACCCAGTTTCTACATCACCTAAAAGACCGTCTCGGTAACCTGTAAAGATTGTGTTTACTTCGTCATACTCAGTCTTAGATAATCTAGCTACACTTTTAAAAGATTCATTAGCAAACTTACCAGCTTTAGCTGCTACACCTTCAGCAACATTTATCATAGAGCCTATTCGTCCACCTAAGGTTGTTTGAGGAGCTGAGAAAATACCAGCTGCTGCTCTTCTAAACCCATTTTCTTGTAGATTTACATCTTCTAGTTCATCAGCTAAAGTTTTTGTGTTAACTCTTTCAGTGTATTCAAGGTAGTAACCTTTCTTGTTTACAGTGTAAGGTACACCACCTTCTACATCTTTAAGACGTTCAACTGCCTCACCTTTTATATTGGTAACTCTCGGTGCTTCAACTACTTTATATGCTGGGTTATTCTTTGCAACTTTTAAAGCTTGTTCAGCCGTATCAAACGGATTACCATTAATAGACTTACCTAGTGTAACAGTATATTTAAAGTTATCTGATCCCTCATCTATAAGTTTAGTGAACTTAACAACTGCATTATTAGAAGCTGAAGCTGTACGTCTAGCTATCTTAGCTACTTCATTCTGTAGAACTTCAACACTAAATGCTTTACCTGTTACAGGAGAACTCATTGCCTTAACTAGTTTATCAAACACCATTGAGTCAGTTGTATCTGTTACCACTGTAGCTACATGAGGTGCAGTTATAGGTTGTTGAGGACCTTGGAAGGGATTAAAACTACTTGGTCCAGCTTGTCCTGCTGTACGAGAAGCTGCACCACCACTATTCATTCTAGCTACTACAGCTTTAGCACCTGACTTAGGACCTAGTATATTTGTTATAGCTTCAGTAGGGCTTTTAGCTGACATAACCCTTTTTATTATTTCTCTTGTGGAGCCAGATATCTTACTTGCACTAGCAGCAGTTGCTCTAGCTGCTAAACTACCAACAACTCTTGTTGTACCTAGTGTAGCTATATCTAAAATAGCTAGTAACTGTTTAAATCCAGCATCTTCATCAACACCAAAGTTATCTACTAATACCTGTAAGTCCTTTAGACTTTCATACTCTCTAATATTGTAAAATCCTGAACCAGCAGGGCTTACTAACTCCTCATCCCAGTAAGCATCGAACTCTTCAGGAGGTAAAAAGAAAGTATTTGCATACTCTACAGATTTAGTATTATCTCTTTTTATACTGTTTAAAATAGTACCTTCAAAAGCTGCTCTTGGTAAATCTAAAGTACCTGCAGCTAACCACTTAAAAGTAGGGGGATCACTCTCTTCCAATTTCTTAACAATACGGTTAGACAACCTTTCGTAGTTAGTAAGAATACGTAAAGCTTCTGGATTAACTGTCTCTTCATCTACTAACAACATACTGTTAAAGATAAACTCTCTAGGAGCTACAGCTTCCTGTAATCTTTTAGAGTAATCTTTTACAAGTACGGAGGCTTCCTCTACTGAAGCACCTCCCTCATACAAAGTATCTAAGTATCCCTCTAAGTCAGGGTATTGTTTAGCTAAACTTTCATGGGATAGATCACCCGATGCTCTTGCATTAGCAATTTCTGTAGAGTCAACACCTAACAGTGTAGCTTGTTCGTCTACTTTAGCTATCTCATTTAGAGCAGTAGGATCAATAGGTTTAGGACCTACCTCTACTGGCTCCTCTAATGGAGTGTTAGCATCTTCAAAAGTTGGAATCATATCCATTATTGTTTATCCTGTTTAGTATGGAGTATTAGGATCTGCTGGTATTTTACCTGTTTGTGTAGATGTTGGTTTTTTAAAAGCTCCTTGATCCATACCAAACTGGAATGCTTGCATACCTAGTCCACCTAAGGCTTGGTACTGAGAGGCTTGTAAACCGTACTTAGATACTTGACCAGATATAGCTGATAGCTGTGTACCTGTCCCTAATCCAGAGAATAAGTTAGAGGCAGCTCCACCTAGACCTCCAGATAATCCTGAACTATCTGCTGTACCCGTACCTGCTGCTGTAGCTTCTGCTCTAGCTCTTGCAAGTTTATTGGATCTTATTGCAGCTCTTCTCTGTCTACGAGTTTGTACTTGCTGTGCTCTTTGTTCAGCTGCAGCTTGTTTCTTTCGTGCTCTAGTTGAAGCTACGGCACTACCTACACCTACAGCTAAACCAACTACTGCTATTGCTGTTGCTACCATATTAAATCTCCTTTAAATATATTGTCTCTGCTTTATTATAACCCAGACGAGTATACAGAGAACCTAAGCTACTAATACTTTCAATATCACCCATTCCAACGTAAGATGCTCCATTAACTTTAGCCCACTTCTCAAAGTGTTTAACTAACTTTATAGAACTTACTTTACCTCTGAACTCTTTAGATACAAACCAAGCCACCTCAGTTGCTTGTATTATGTGGGACATGTAGAACTCAGATAGTAAACCAATTAAAGCTCCTTGTAGCTCACCATCTACATCTATTACAAACACACCCATGTTAGTGTTCTGTATAGCTGATAAGACAAACTGTTCTGTTTTATCTTTATCCCACTTGTGACTTTTAGGTGCTTCCCTTGAAAACTCTCTAGCTAAAACTAATATGTCAAATATATCTTCTTGGGTGGCTTCTCGTATTCTAGAATCTTGTGTTTTTAGCACCTATTACCTCGTAACCTACTAGGTGAAAGTCCTTACCTTCAGTACTTTCAAACCTTAATTTCATTGATCTCCCTCTACCCCTTACTTTAGACTTGGTTACTACGGTGTCGGTAGGGTAATTAATGGAACCCAAATCATCTGGGTCTACAACTGGTACATTCTTTAGTTTGTAAATCTCTCTAGGTTTAGAGTTAGCCTTAGTTAAGTTCCAAGACACTGACATCTTACAGCTAGAAGGATTAATAAAATCATAGCCTATACCATTATAAGTGTAACCATCTTCAGTTACCCTCATGTATGTTGTTACGTATGGAGCATTCTTAAATGTTGTCATGTCACCCATGAAGTCATAACCTGCTTCAGCAAAACTAGAGTAATCTCCTGTACCCCAATCTAGGTAACTATCTCCTGAGAAATGAGCAACAGTTAATTTACCATCTACACCACTTCTAACAAGTAACTTAATCTCACTGTCACCCTGTAAGAATTCTCTGTACATAGTGGATATTACAGTGTCTGAGCCATTAACTATAGTATCAGCTCCGTTTACAACCTGTGTTTCTGTAGCTGTAGAACCTAACCCACTAAAATAAGAACTACCAATAATGTAGTGACCTGCTGTACCATCAGATACTTTCCAAGGATAGAAGGCTTGTAAGTTAACATCGAGTATTAGTACGTTATTGTACTTGTAGTCTATGTCTTCTTCAGCATCAGGATAGAACCAGAATACTTTCTGGTTTACCTCATCGTACTCAACAAAGACTTGAGCCTTCTTTTCGTTAGGTATTTTATTCCATAAAGTCTGGATACTAGCTAATGATATGTTTCTAGCTTCTGGTTGACCAGATGTTTCAGAAGTTTGTATAGTGTATATGCCAGTTTTAGACCACCAGATAGGTGAACTACCAGCTACAACAAAACTATTTTCATTTACTAAACCTACATCGGATATTTTAGAGATAGAGAACTCAGTAGCTCTAAAGACATTATCAACACCAGATATAGACCAAACACCATTCTCAGCAAATATTAAAATAGCTGCTCCAAAGACGTGTAATTTACGTATGTTATGAGCTGCAGCTATCTTAACAACCCCACCATCAGTATCCAATAAGTCAGAGATATCTTCTGAAGTTGGATCATTTACTTGGTAGCAATGTCCTAACTCTGTGTTAGTTTCAATTATTTTAGAAAAGTAAACTTTACCACCATTCTTAGCTGAGTCAATACCTGAATAAAAAACCCTACTGCCAAACGAGGCAACAGTTCTAAATCTATTAAGTTCAGTTTCAACAGTTAAAGAAGTGTATACTCCACTATTCCAAGCACTTGTAGTAGGTATAAACTTTCTTTCTTTTTGAAAGATGTCTAGTATAAAATGACCATTAGCTGTTAATGTAGATCCTCTATAAATCTTTTTATAGGTAGCTTCGTCATAATCTCCGTCAGCAGTTTTACCTGAATACCAAGGGTGAGTAAGAGGAGGGTAACCATCCCCACCGTCTGGAGTGGCTATTAAGGCTGCATGACCTTTCTCACCAACCCAACCACTATTTGCAGTATCATACTTTCTCTCATTAGAGATGGCAGAAAGTCCTGTCTTTGTAAAGTATTCATCCCCTATTTCATCAGTAGTACCTTGCCATTCAAAGTCTCTTTCCTTAAAAGAAATAATACTATAAGTTATAGAAACTGCAACTGGATCATATTCTACACGAAGAGTTTTTATGGCTGGTGAAGCTATAATCAACGTACCATTTATAGATGTAACTTGTATTTTTTCTTCAGAAGGACTATATGTATTGTTAGCTGTATATAATTGTAAAATGTTTGACAAGCTTCCAACTGCTACTTTTTGTGCAGACAGAGGGTCTTTTGACTTCTCATAAAAAGCTAGATCAGAACCTATTTGTACAACCAAAAACTCTAGATTAGGTTGACCTGCAACATTATACCAAGTATCTGTATGAAATACTGAACCTTCAGGTATAACTATACCATCTGTAACTGCATTGTCTTCTAAGACTACAGCCTTACGACGACGACGAGTACCATCCCTTTCTAAGGAACAGTTTAATTCGTCAACAGAAGCATTCTCAGGGAATGTTAATTCACTAGCTTCTGTTATTAATCCACCAGTAAAAGTATTAACTTGTTTCTGTGTTAGGCTTTGTGGCATTTATAGTTTCCTTTTCGGCCCTTCGAGCCTTAAACCTATCGTTAACAGCTTTACGAGGGGTTACCCTCTTAGTAGCTAAATGTCTTTCAACTGCTGCTAGTGCTCCTGCTGGGCCTGTCCAAGATCCTTCTAGTTCACTAGGTACTTTAGCACCACTCTCATATTTAACTTTGTATAGCTTGTAACCATCTTGTGGTTTGTATACTACTAAATCTTTTTCAGTCTTATTACTTTTAACTTTTATTTCTTGATTGTCTTCATCTCTAGTTAGCTCAATGTCTACCATACTTATTCTTAGGCCTTCCTTTGTTTACCTTGTGCATGTCATTCTGTACATACACTTTCTGTCTTCGGGCTGCCTGTTCTATCTTAGGATCTGATCCTGCTTTAAATAAAGACATAGCAGTTGATTTAGCTTCTGCTAGTAGTAATGGGAACATGACATCATCTACATCAGGAGTAAAGGTATCTGAGAAAGAATCAAAGTTAGGGTACTTAGTACCATATGCTCTTGTCTTAGCTGATGTAAGAGTAGAGTCTACTGATGAATCGTAGGCATCCAGCACCAAGTTCTCATCATCAAATGATGTGTAGTAAAAAGGCTTAACATCATTACGTATAAGTAAAATACTATCAGAAGCTACATCATTAACCTGTAGTACATTAGAAGCAAGACTATCCCTACCGTTAGATAAGCTAAAGAACTCGTCTGGTGACAGATATGTTAGTCTTTCATACCTTACCCCTCCCACCTTCTTAGAAATATTGTAGTCTAAAAACTCTATGTTTTTTACTTTACTAGGAAATTTAAAGTGAGTAGGTCTTACTGAACTAGAGAAGGATGTCAACTTTATTGTTTGTGCATGTTCAGGTATTATACGAGTAGAGATTAAATTAAAGTAGGTGTTCTCTACTACCTTAGCTATTTGTTCAGCTTCGTTAGAATCAGAAATGCTGTTGATCTCTTCCGAATCCATATCGGATAAGATATTTTGTACCATTTCGAGAAGAGTCATTTTCATGTTATGCACTCATTCCTATAATAGACACATAGATATTTGCATAGTTAACATCTACATTATCTGTATTAGCTTTTGTTTTAATTTCTATATAATCGTTCTGTGCTAAAGCAGTTAAGCCAGTCACACTAATTGAACCCCAAGCACCAGATGATATAGTACGTATAGCTCTAGAGCCAACTATCTCTGTACCGTTCTTAAACAATGCCCATTCAACGTCCTTAGCACTACCTGAGGCTTGAGAGGATGACATTGTAACATTTAACAATGCTGTGAGATTAGTAGCATCGTTGTATTGAAATCTTAGGTTAGGGGAGGTTACCACTGTGAACCCAGATACTATAGAAGTTGATACTGGAGGAGAAAGAAACTTCTCAGTAGTATCCGTATCTAAACTATAAGCATAAGGGGAAGAGTGGTTGAATGCTGTAGCAGCACTTAGATGTCTGTGGATTGGTTGCCATGTACCACTACCTGAACCATTAGCAATATAGGCTGAACCACTAGAAGCAGTGGCTGTACCTTTAGGTTCATGTAATGCACTACCAGTAAGGGATGAATGTTCTACGTTTGCCATTGTAAATAAGTCCTTAGTAGGGGAGACTTGTTAAGACTATTATACACATAAGTAAAATAGTTGTCAAGTGTTAAAGAGATAGAGGAGGAGATTTCTCCCCTCCCCTTGTATTTATGTTACTACGCCAATGGCTTTGTAACAACAGAAACCAAGTTTTCTGGACGGTACAGTTTAAGACCGTAACGTGCAGTAGTAACAAACTCTGTACGTTGGTGATCTTTGTTGTACTCAGTGTCCACATTTGGCATCTGTCTCCATGCACCAACGAATGGCTGCACTGCTTGGTCAGCAGAGAAGAACATGTTGTTGATTGCGTTAGCTGGAGCAGCTACACCACTGATAGTTTCTGAAGCTTTTGTAGCTAAGTAGTTAGATGTGTATACATCGAAACCATAGATGTTAGCTATAAAGGACATGCCAGAAGCAATACCTGAGTTGACGATACCTTCCCAACGTGGGTTGTTTGATACACTTGTTAAGTTTGAAATTGTATTCATTTCAAATTCAACTGATGGATCAACAATAGCCACTAGGTTCTTCTGTGGTACTTTACCAGTTTTTAATGCACGAAGAGCTTTAGCAAAGTCTTCAACTGCAATTTTACCACCAGTACCTGAACCGATCATACGGTGAGCAACACCGTTGATAGTGTTAGGATCAGCAGCTGTTTGCTCTTGACCTAACTTCATGATGTCTGTCTCTAGACGTTCCATTAAGGCACGTTCTTGTAGAGGCACAAACTGAGACATGATCTGATTTGAGTAGTATACATCCTGCATCGCCTTGTTGGTGATGTAGTTACCAGCCTGTAAGTATTCAGTGATGGTGAATGTAAACTGTGCATCATCAATCGGATCGTATGTTACAGCAGCATCTTCAGTGTAGTCATTAACAGTTGCATCACCTAATGATGGGATCTTAAACGTGTCCCCATCTGGAAAGTCATTCAACCAATTTACGTATTTCATACCTTGCAGCTCATCCCGCAAGATCTCTTTTAATTCTGCACCCCAAACTTCTGCTCTTTTTGCGAGAGCTAGAGTACTTACTGTATTACCAGCCATAGTTCTATTCCTTATCTATAAAATTTATCACCCAAACGTTCGGCATCAGCCATCATTGCACGTTGAGTAGATGGTTTGTAGTATTGTGACGAGTTTTCTCTTCGAAGTCTTTGATAGTAGCCAAAGTCTTTTTCAGAGGATGCTTGCATTGTAGAACCTTCAGTGCGAATGCTCCCTTGAACCATTGGTGAAATACTCGGTGCTGACTTACCCATCAACTGCATAAACGCAGCAGGTGACTTAGCAGCCATACCTTGTAACTCATTCATTGGCAAACCTAGTTCAGAAGCTTTCTGTTTTACAGCAGAAGATGCTTCAGTCCCATAGGCTTTTTCAAGTTCCGATTCAACGATTGCAATGTTATTCTTTGCAGAACTCTCTTGCTCTCGCCTCTTCAGGGTCTGTTCTACTAGGCTCTCAATGTTTGCTTCACTCGAACTAAACTGGGTATTAGCTGTATTCGAAGTGCCACTATTATTATTATTAGGATCAGGAAGTTCGGCTGTGGTTGCCGAGGCCATTTCTTCCATCTTAGCTGTAACTCCAAGTCTGTAGGCTTGTTTCTCTAGGTCAGCTTTTAAAGTAGCATTCTCTTGTTTCATTTGTTCAATGAACTTGTCTGCTTCTAACTTTCCTTTTGCTAACGCCTCTACATCGTTGAACTTACGTCCGTCTCCTACAAGATCACCCAAGACTGAAGGGCTGGTTGGCTCTTCAAATGCTGATACTTGTTCACTCTGTGTTGCAGGGGTCACCTGATCCTCAGAAAATACACTCATTGTTATTCCTTATCTAAGTTAATTAGATCCAACACAGTGGTCACTGCTCTGTTGTATCCGTTTCGATCTGCCTGTTTATAAGCCCAAGAAGGGGAATCATAATCATTTGCAGGGGTTGTATCCTTTAGCATAGGCTCTAGGATTTCTTTAAGACGGTCTAATCCCTCTCTCTGAGATTGCAGTGTTTGTGCTACCGCCTCTTTATCTTTCTTTGTCTTACAGTCTTTGAACCAAGCTGCCTTCATTCAATAGGCTCCTCAGGAGCTTCCTCAGTAGCCATCTCTAGCTCTTGGCTACCCTCTTCTATTTTTTCTTCTTGATCAGCCTCATACTCAACCTGTGCCTCTGTGACAACCTTCTGAGTCTCTAGTTGTTCAGATACTGCAACGTTCTCACCAAATAGAGCTGGTTCACCTAGTTCATCAGCTAACAATCTAGCAAACTCTTTACCTGATAGATGTGATGCAACACTTGGGTCAGATGCTTTGATCTGGTACATAGTAGTTAGGTTCTGTACACGTTGTGCTCTTTCAGCAAAGTGTCTAGCACCCATCGGTACAATCTTACCGTTAGACTTAATGTCATCTCTTGTAATCTGTGTGAAGAAATACAAACCAGTATCTTCGTTTAGTACTTTAGCTGTATCTTCGTAATCCATGTTACGTCTAGATACTTCTAGCATAGCATTTAAGATTGGCTCTAAGAATACTCTCTCGAAGTGAGCAGTCTTGTGCTGGAATATTCTACCTGCTGCAGTCATAAGCTGACTAACTTCAAAGGCTGTCTTCTCACCTGCACTACGGATACCCATAGCTTCTCTTGGTGCTCCAGCCATCATCTCCATCTTAGCTTCTAGGTTCTGTATTTGGAAGTCAGCATTCAATGCTGTACTGTCAGGTACTAAGTAACCTACATCACCTTCATCTCCTAAGTATATACGGGCATTAGGTTCGAAGTCAAAGTCCTCTACGTCACCTCTTATCTTTAAGACAGGATAAGCTATCTGATCAAATACATCTGCCTTGAGGTTCTCTAAGTGATCTATTCTGTACTGCATACCAACTAAGTTATCTAGTGGTCCCATGCTGTACAAGTTATCTGGTCTGTCTCTCCATCCTACGTGGAAGATAGGATCTCTACCTAAGAAACTAGGGTTCTCTTCATTAGATAAAACGTAGGCTCTATCAACGATAGTAATAACTCTGTTGTTTAAGAACTCACCCTTTTGTGTATCGTAGATGTCACCATAGAATGTTAGTATTTCTACGTAGTCAGATTCATAGTAATCAGTTAAGTTAGAGAAACCATCAGCTACAAAACCTTCTGACTTATCTACATCTACTTCGTTACCTTTAGCTGATCCTCTATTGCCGAGCATCTTATCAAACACACCACTCATGTAGTCTTTGTCAGGTGATGTCTCAACCATACGTTGTACTTCACCTAAGGTTAGAATAGATCTAACAATCTTTGGTGTATCTGAGAACTCAGCAGCTACTGGGTTAAAGCAGATATCAAAAGGTGAGATACGTACTAGCTTAGGTCCTACGTAGTTAACTACTCTGTCACCATCTTCAAAGTTAGTAACTTTTCTTTTGAAGTCAACAGTAGCAAAACAGTTACCGTATTGTATGTAGTCGTTGATAAGTTTACTTGTTGTGTTAACAAAGTCAGATTGACTTAGCTTGTTCTCCATGTATGCTTGTATGATGTCTCGTTTAATCTTAACATCTGATGCTGCATCTGTAGCTTCAAACCTGAACCATCTTTTCTGAGGAAACAATGCAGCAAAGTAGTTAGCATGTAGGTTGTCAGCAATCTGTGTTAACTTAGGTGTAGTCGTTGAGTTAGACCAAGGTAACTTATTGTTACTAGTTGTTCTAGTATCTGTAGCATAGATATAGTTACGTAACTCTTTCCACTCTTCTAACTTAGAAGAACGAGAGCTATTCCATGAAGACCAACGGTTAGCTATTTCCACAGCTAGGGTATGAGGATCTATAATACTTTCAATGTCAATAGTAGTGCCAGCCATTTTAACTCCAAGTTCCTAGCTATGTGATAATTATATCACAGTGTGATAAATATGTCAACATTTAAAATGCTACTCCACCAAACTTAGGGTGGAATACGACATTATTGTCGGTTTTGTTTCTTCTAATTGCTGACATGCTCGGTTTAATTGCTACCTCAACGGCTGCAGCTAAACAGTCTTTACAGTCATCATGTGCTGGATTGTAAGATACTAGTTCTTCTTCTAGTACCTGACAGTTACCACCTCGGTAATGATACATTTGTAAGTTGTCGTACCTTGGTTCAAGAGCAGCAGCTATACGTTCCTCTTTAGAACCTTGGTGACGGTTAGGTCTATGCTCATCAATCTTTAAAGCTAGACCGTTAGGTTTAATGTAGTTATCTTTTAACTCTGTTACGATGGCTGACTGAGCAGCTGTACATTCAGCTCGTAGCTTTCTGAAGTCCCATCTATTAAGTAAGTCTAGGATGTGTCTAAAGTACTCAGAGATCTTATCTGTCTTAAATCTATCAATGTCTAAGACATAAACGTTATTCTCAAAGTCAACACCTATTACAACAATAGCTGTGTAGTCAGCTCGTTTACTTACACTGTAGGCAAAGTCAACTGCTGCACTAACGTTTAACTTTCTACCTTGATACTGCCACTGACCATTATCTCTATTTAAATGTTTACGGTCATAGTACTGGAACTTCTCATAGGCTATAGGTTGTGTATCTGGATCTGTTGGATCGTTGTAGTACTGTGCTCTAAACTGTACCCTGTCTAGGTACTGACCTCTCTTCTTAGCTAAGATCTTAATGTCAAACCCAAAGTACTTACCATCTTTACGTAGTTGTCTAGGCCAAAGGAAATCACCTGTCCCATCCCCTCCGTCTTCTACTGCTCTCTCTAGTACTTCATAAATATTTTCTTTACCTGTTAGTTCGCCCTTGTCTGAGTATATATCTTCTTCCATACCCATCAAGTCAGAGTACAAGTCCTTAGGGTGATACCTAGTACCTACTACCCATTCCTTAGCTTCACTACCCTCAATAGATGATAGGAGTGAGTACTGTGACTTAACCTTGTTTCGTCCCTCACCAGTGTAAGCATTCTCAAAAACAACTACGTCATCGAGTACAGCAATATCGCAGTGCATCCCTGTAAGAGAAGTAGTAAGGCCACCAGTGAAAATAGACGGGTCACGTATTGCTTCTTTCTTTCTGTCAGGATGATCTAAAGCAATCTCTGAAGTAGTCCACTTCTCTCGTTTACTTTCATCTTTGTTTAAGTGTTCAGGCCAATACTTTTGGTGTATGTCTGATTCGAATATGTTCTTAATAAACGAGAGCTGTTTCTGAGCTAAGTTAGATGTA
>Ga0208304_10000286_pt1 | contig 29025 bp, 43 predicted proteins | sample ColrivemetaGS713_FD_187603 | JGI IMG/M metagenome (GOLD analysis project Ga0208304, IMG submission 187603) | Estuarine microbial communities from the Columbia River estuary - Flood tide ETM metaG S.713 (SPAdes) (version 2) | ecosystem: Environmental > Aquatic > Marine > Intertidal zone >... | reverse complement strand
AACGGTACAATTAAAGTATCACTGCGTGATGTTCCGTTAAAAGAACAAGACTTTACAATACTTTGTTCGCAGTTTCGAAATACAGTATTTGAAGATGTATATAATGCGTTGACTGCTAAGTATAGGTTAGGAAGAGTTCGTATAATGAATCTAAAGCCTAAGAAGTGCTTAACGTGGCATGCTGATAATACAAATAGAGTACATTATCCAATAAAGACACAAAAAGGTTGCTTTATGGTTATAAATAGTAAAGTACAGCATTTAGATCAAAACACTTGGTGGTTTACTAATACTAACAGTAACATGCATACAGCATTTAACGGCAGTAAGCAAGATCGATACCATTTAGTGGCAGCAATATTGGATTAGATATGAGTTTAGTAATAGCAGTTATATTAGGACTAGTATGGGGGCAGATAATTTCGCATTGGGGCGCAAGTATTCTGCTCCATCGTTATTACTGCCACAAGCAGTTTTATGTGCCGAAATGGTACGAAGCTATAGGATTATTCATGCTATCTGTTGCCTATATAAGATCCCCAATAGGATGGATTGCTAGTCACAGGATGCACCATCAGTATTCAGACTCTGCTAATGATCCTCATAGTCCTAATCATGTAGGATGGTGGAGAGTGTTCACTACTACATGGGATATTCCAAAAATCCCAACTAAGTACGCTCGAGATCTATACACTAACCCGATGCTAGTATTTTTACATAAGCATCACTTTAAGATACTTGTAATACATTGGGCACTAGCAATACTAGTCAGTTTCTTTATTCCGTATTTTTTCGTTGCGTATGCTCTAATGCCGTTTGTTCAAGCAAAAATAGGGTTTGGTCTTATTAACACCATGGGGCATGACAATGGCCCGTCTAACGCACCGTGGATAAACTTATTTGTCGCAGGCGAAGGATATCATAAAGAACATCACGATAACTGGCGCCGTATACGCTTACATAAATTTGACACAGGCGGATGGGCCGCTGAAAAGCTAATACAGCTAGGTATTTTTAAAAGCAATAAAAACTTAAAGAAGTCTTAATGGTAGAAGTAATACAGAAAATATTAAGTAAACAAAGCTTAGACAATATAGAAGAATATTGGACTACTGATAGCGAACGGGTACTAACAGACTCGATACAGGGCAAAAAGAGAAATATAAAGCTCGTTAATGGCGACATTATTAAAGAACTAACAGGTAATGATTTAGATCGATACGAAGTTCATAGTGGTTTCTTTGCGATAGCAGGCGAACCCTACAAAGTACACTGTGACTTAGGAAAGAACCCAATAACACATAACTTGTGTATTAACCTGTTACCAGACGATCAGCTAAACGATCAAAGTATTGTAATTCTAAAGCAGCTTACTAAAAATAGAATAATATTAGTAGACGACGACACGCCCGAGTCTATACTAGAGATATATCAAAAAGTAAAATATCAGCCTGTGTATGCTAGTACACTACACGAACATGTTGATAATATTTCGTCGGACTTAATGGTAACTGATGAACAGAAGCAATACATGTCTCACGTTTGGCAACAGACATTGCCGTATTTAGATGTTGACAAAGTTGTACATCACAAGTATAATCAAGGTATACTATTTGATAGTAGACATTTACATTGTGGCGGATCTGCGCAAGGTGATCATAAGCGATGTGTATTATACGTGAGGTTAAAAGATGAGTGATAATTTTGTATGGAGAGAAGGTAGGCAAAAGACAGGCTATCAGCGAATGAAACTATTTACAATTTCGTGGCCTATACATTTTGACTGTTACATTCTTCGAATGAAACCCGGTGCGTCGGTTAAGCCGCACAAGGATCTTATGCGAGGCAAGTGGCGCAACAAAAAAGCATATAGATTAAATCTAATTATGAATACCCCTGACAAGGGAGGCGAGTTCCTTACAGAAAAGTCAATTATTGACTGGCCACGATTAAAGCTATTTCGACCTGATATTTACACACACGAAGTTACTACAGTCGAAGGGAACAAAACTCGATATGTACTAAGCTTAGGAGTTGCTGTTAATGATAACAAGCATAAACAGTAATCTATACGTTGAGACTTTTACTAGTGACAATAACCAGCTAACTGCTAAAGTAGAAGACTACAGAAATTACATAGTTTCTCGAAATCATTCAAACGATCAGAAACTTATAGAAAATTATAAACCTCGTCGTCTTAAGTTTGAAGATCAAATTGCTACTAGCATTCTTACAGACGGTGACTGTATATTTGCTTTTAGCACAATCTTTCACAGAGAGTTTTTCGGAAGCGGTGTATATCGTTGTTTAAACCGTTGTTACTTTGATCCCGACTTACGATACTGGCAGCATTTAGAAAAGAAAAAGAATAAAAACTACCAAGGCAACCCTCGGATAAATATAGTAACGCCGGTAATGATTCAACATCAACTAGATGTTCTTGACAGGTACAAAATGGTTTTTATGTCCTCCGAGCCATGGAAGCCGTACTGGGCAAAAAGCTACTGTAGAAACTTAACTGAACAAACTTCAGTTAAGTGGAATGATAGCCAATTACTTCACCCAGTTTGCCATAAAGAGAGTTCAAGTTGTTGGCAGCATATCATATGGACTGGGCAATTTTTATTAGATGAAGGATTATCCTATGATGAGTACAAAGCAAGATCTTTTAAGCAACACTAGGCATTCTTACCCGTACTTAGTTAAGACCGATTACAAGTTTGATCTTGATAAGCTACGTGAAGAAATGGTAGCTATTGAGAAGCAAAACGGTTGGGAAGACATGACCAACCAAAGTGAACTAGTTGCTGGACTAATACAAGGCAGAAAACGACTAACTAGCGCTTTTGCTAACGAAGGCGGCGAATACGACGATTATAAGCAAATGATCGTAACTGACATTAATCGAGACACAGTTAACGAAACTGACTTTGCTCAAGTTGACGACAGTGAAAAATTTGCTACGTATAAAACAGATATGAAGCGTAGTACTGCTATTCAAGATGAAACGCTTTACGGTAATTTAAGAAGTGTTATGGAAGTAGCGCCTTATACAAGTAAAATGTTAGAGTCGTTTCCTGATCCGTTAGCACGAGTTCGTTACGCAAAGATTAAGCCAAACTTTGCCATTAAGCCGCATATCGACTATAATACTACATATGGAATGCGCTATCATATTGCTTTGCATACAAACGATAAGTGTAAAGTAGGATTTAGACGGAACAAAACACAAGATTTTGAAGAGTTTCATATTCCGGCTGATGGACACTTATATTACTTTAATCAAGGGTTTGAGCATTTCGCTAACAACTACAGCGACGAAGAGCGTATTCATATTGTTATAGGTTTAGGCGGCCAGCAACTTATGGAACCGTATAAGATAAAGTAATGAAAAACATCCTAATCTGTCAACCTCCGATGTACCAGGGAACAACATGGCTTCCGTATGTATATGGGACATTGCGCACAGTAGCCGAGCAAGATGAAGAAGTAAAACAGAACTACAATTGGCTAAGTCCGTTGTTTCGGCAAGTTGATACAATTAAGGATTTCACTGATCAATACGATCCCAAAGACATAGATGTACTTGGGATAAGTTGTTACGAGTGGAATCATATCATTAACTTTAAAATTGCCGAGTATGTTAAGCTACACAATCCAAATTGTTTAATAGTAGCAGGCGGACCTCAACCACCATGGCGAGATGATAAAGTATTTGATACTCACCCGTATATCGATATTATCATTAAGGGCGACGGAGAAGTTCCGTTTTCTTCTATTCTAAAAAATTTAGTGAACAATAGATCAAACGATCTAGTACCTGGCTTAATCATTAATAATCAAGGCGTGGCACAACGTACAGCAAAAGAAGTACCTTACAAGTTTGACATAGGACCTAGTCCGTATATACACTTGTCTAAACAGTTTGAAGAGTTTGCTGCATACCCAGAACCGTCTTTTGCTACTCTCGAAACAAACAAAGGCTGTCCTTACAAATGTACTTTTTGTGATTGGGGCTCTGCTACTAATCAAAAAATACGTAAAGTTGGCAGAGACAGAGTATACGAAGAAATAGAATGGTTTGGAAAAAACGGCATTGAAATGATTTACATTACAGATGCTAACTTTGGCATCCTGCCTGAGGATGTTAACATAGCTAAAGCACTTGTAGAGACTAAAGAAAAGTACGGGTTTCCTAGAAATGTTTTTTATAATCTAGCAAAGAACAACGACGACCGTATTGTTGATATATTGAAAATGTTTAATGACGCAAACATGATCGATATTACAATTATGATTAATTTCCAATCTACACTAGATAACGTACTTGATGCTATGGAACGTTTTAATGCGCCGTTTCCTAAGATTAAAAATATGGTTAGGAGGCTGATTGATGTAAACATTGCGCCCGGCAGTGCATTGATACAAGGTGCGCCTCTTGAAACTGTAGATTCGTGGAAGAAGTCTGTAACAGATGTATATGAACTGGGCATACACGAAGAGACACGGATCTTTATCTGGCAGCAGCTACCTAATGCGCCTGCTACTGATCCTGAGTATATTGAAAAATACAAACTACAAGCCGTTGATCGTGTTCCGGTAATGAACAGATTTAATAAAGACTTGTTACCTAAGATCGGAAGGCTCGGACTTTCGAGCTACTTAGTAGAATCGTCGTCTTACACTAGAGACGATTGGGCTGAAATGGGAGTCTTTAGTGCGTTTACTTTAATGTGTCATAACTTTGGCTTTACTCGCTATATTGCTCAGTATCATAAGCACAGTTTGGGCATTCCTTACTTTGATTTTTATAACACATTATATGACAAGTTTAAAACAACAGAACATTATAGTAAATTAAAAGATCACTTGTATAAGTTTGCCGCTCAAGACGGAAGTACATTTAATATTGACTACGATGATAGTTTGCCGTGGTTGTTAGATCCAGAAGAATACTTGTTTTTGTCAGTATCCGAAGATCAAGAGCTCTTTTATCATACAATGTTTAGTGACGTTACTGACGCAGAGTTATTGGATCTAATAAGCTTCCAACAACAGTCTATGATTACAGTTAAATCAAAAAATCCTAAAGATGTAATCTTTACTATGAATCAAGACTGGGTAGCATACTTTCGATATCTTAAGTCAAGCTACTACGAGATTGAAGATTACAAGCCGGCGCAAACTAAACGAAAATATCAGTGTATTACATCGCATTATAATAATATATTTGATAACTTATCTCTCAAAGATTACTGTGTTAAGATACTAAAGCGTAAAGCAGGCCGGCAGGATTATACATTAATATCATTTGAAAAGTTTAAGGATGTAACAAATGATACCAACTAGCGATCAGCACGAACACTTTAGAGAACAGGGTTATATTGTTTTAAAAGACGTACTATCTGACGAATTAGTTTCGTCGTTGTCTGAATTATGTAAGTTATCAGAAGAGTATCACGAGAAGTACTCTAGTCAATATTTTGTAGACAGAGACGAAGAAAACTTTTTTATAAAATATAAAACAGCTTTAGATATTGCTAATGATCATAATGTAAACTTACTGCCAGTAGATGAATGGTGCCATCGTACTATATACTATCAAGAAGGCTATGAAAAAGAGCCTGAAGTATTAAATTATATTAAGATGCTCGACGACACAATCGGTATTTACGAGTTATTAGCAACCCTATTACATTCTAAGCACTTACAATTTTACAATGCCCAGTTATGGAAAAAGCACGCACAATCGTGTGACCCCACAGAGATACATAGGGATTATACAGCGTTTGACATGAAGGGCCTAAAAAGTGCTTGCGCATGGATAAGTCCTACTACAGTTCGAACAGAACATTCTGCTTTTCAAGTAATTCCGGGTAGCCACAAAGGCGTTGATCATACTACTAAGCATTGGATAGATAAAGACTACTATGCTCGTGACAAGTATAACTTAGTAACACTAGAAATAGAACCTAAAGATGTAATTATAATTGATCTGCGACTAAGTCATGCTGCTACGCCAAATGTGTCAAATCTCAATCGATATGCTATGACATTAAGATATCTAGGAGACGACTTACGATATTATAACAGACCGCAGAAGCATAGATTCGGAGCAAGAGCTAAAATTGGCGATGATGAATTATACCCATTAGAACGACATCCTATTGTATGGCAGTCTTAAGTTGAAGATTACTACTCAGCATAAACAATTCTTTAATTCGCAAGGATACGTAGTTCTTAAAAATGTCTTACCTTTAAGTTTTACAGAGAAACTTTCAACTTTGTGTGATCTAACGAGTACTGAATTTAAGCAACACTCGTCAGATAAGTTACTTAATCGAGATAGCTTCGAATTTAATTTTAAATACAAAATTGCTAAACGCATCGCAGCCCAACATGGTATACAAATTGAATCAAAAGAAGACTGGAATTTTCGATCAATATTTAAAGGCAATGACTTTGATACGCATCCGAAAGTACAGCAATTTCTAAATTATTTAGACAGTAGTATAGATTTACTTACTGCTTTAAAGTTTTTAATGGATTCTTCTACAATACAGTTTTATAATAGTCACATTTGGAAGAAGTATGCTCGTTCATTCGATCCTACAGAAGTTCATAGAGATTATACAGGGTTACCAATAGACTCAGGCTCGAAAGGAGTTATAGTCTGGATGAGCCCTAACAACGTTTCTATTAATGAATCGGCATTGCAAGTTATTCCAGGCAGTCACTTAGCAATGGGTAATAATAAAGAGCATACTGTTGATACTGATTATTTTAATCGAGACAAATATAATCTAGTCAACTTAGAAATAAAAGCATGTGATTTAATTATACTAGATCTAAGAACGCAGCACTGCGCAACACCTAACATTTCAAATGAAGATCGTTGCGCTGCTGCTATACGTTACTACGGCGATGATATAGTATTCTTTTAAGACGTAGTAAAAGTAACCCAAGCGCTGTTTTGGTAGCCCTGGAATACGTTCAAGCTAGTATTGTAAACAACCATACCGTTGGCAGCAGTTAAAGCATCACGCTCCGCGGTAGTGTAACTACCAAACTGTACAAAACCAACAGCAGTAATAGTACCGTTTATACCGTCAATAATAGTAGTCGAATCGTCTAGCGCATACGAGCCTTTAAATGACCCAGCTTCAACTGTGCCTGAAATAGATGCGTTACCGACAACTGACAACTTATCAGTCGGAGTATAAGTGCCAATGCCTATGTCTCCGTCTACTATAGACATATATGTATTAGCGTTAGTGTGTGCGCCTGTGCTATCATTGCTAATGAATAAACCTGCGAAAGAAGTAGCAATGTTTGTAGTCATTACAGTACCGTCGGACCCATCACGGCCCATTAGAATGGAACCATATGAGACGTTACTTGCTGAAAGATCCGAGTCGGATGCTCTTTTAAATCTAAGACTAGATTTTCCGTCTTCTGTATTAACATCGTAGAAGAAGTCGCCTGTTTGTGTATTACTAATTGAACCTGCGCCGTTTACTGTTATTATTTCTCCATTAACGGAGTTGCTAATCCCGTCGACAAGTAATGTACTGTCGTCACCGAATACACTTCCGTTTAATTCGCCAATAAACGGACCGTAGGAAATACCAGTAATGCCGTCAATTTTAAGTGTGCTATCATCGGAAAATACGCTACCTACAACGTCACCGGCATTAGCAGGAGCGCCGGCTTCCCAGCGGCTTAACGAATTATTCCATACAAGTGCATCACCGTCTGCAGGTACACTGTTGTGTACGTTGCCTAAATCGCCAATCGCATTAGGCGCAAGATTTACTTTTCCACTTACACCGTCGATTAGTATAACACTATCATCGGCAGCAAACGTACCTTTAAAGTTACCAGTAGCAAGACCAATAGTTGCGGCTGTAAAGTTACCGCTAGCAGCACTTACAACGCCCGTAGCAGTAATGTTACCACTATTGCTGATGTTACCTACACCAGTAATATTATTACTGTTTAAGTCTAACGTGCCGCCTAATTGTGGTGTTGTATCTTCTGCTAAGTCAGTAATGCCAGTATCGGCTTTTGTGCCGCCAACTGTAGTACCGTCGCCGACATAAAGTAATTTTGTGTCAGTAGTGTATATTAATTCACCTACCGCAGGTGTAATTGCCAAACGTTCAGCATCTGTGCCACGTCTAATCTGTAAAGCCATTGATAACTCCCGAGTATATCTCTATACTGTATTTATCAACTTTACTTACGTTTCTTCAAAAAGATTGTAGTTCTTTTTTCAATGTCTGCTTTAATTTTTTCTATATCGATATTAAAATTAATAGTTTCAATTACATCTTCGTGCTGCGCATACAGTTCTTCTAATGCTAGATCAAGGTCGTCGTAATTACTGTAACTTTCGTTAACATCAATTAACCAAACTTTACCGTCAATAAACGTGACCTTGATCTGCTTTACATAATCTGTCGGTATAGATTCAATATGAAGATCATCTAGTATTTCAGGCCAGCTTTGTACAGTATGATCTTCAAATTGTTTATGTTTATTCTTCACTGGCATTCTTGAGTCTGTCAGTAATTTCTTTAGCTTGTTCTCTGAGCACCTTTGCTTCTTTGAACATAGCATCTGCTTGTGAACGATACTGCGACGCTAACTGTTCGTCAGTGAGTACACCGTCTTGTGCGGCTGCTTGTACAGGAGCAGGCGCTGGATCTACATACGCTTCTACTGGATCTGCTGCTTCGACAACAGGAGCAGCGGGCTTACCGCTAGGATCCTTGAGAGCAAGATCAGCTACAGTAACACCTTTTTGTTGAGCAATAGTTTTGTTAAGTTCAACAAGGTCGATTACAGTACGAGTGTCAGGAGTCATTTCAATCTGATCAGCAGTAACTTTAATCATTTTGCCAGTAGTATGAAAGCCTGCGAGCATCACACGTCCGTCCGGTAAACGAGTACGTGCCATTGCCTCAGCAAGCTCGTAAGACTCTTGTCCGGCTGCGCTTTCGACCAGCTTAATCAAGGCATCGTGTTCTTCAGCCATTAGTGTCTCAGTCGGCACAACAACCGCTTCGTTATCTGTACCGGGGACAACACGATATGCTACAATACACTTCTTTTGGGTCTTCTTAATACGGCCAACGTGCTTTAGCATTTTATTCTCCAGTTTCTTCAGCAGCATCTTCGTTAGCTGCTTGCTCGGGCGTTTGAGCCTGAGATGCTTGCTCAGCAGTAACAGCTTCAAAGAACTTAGTCAGTTTGTTATATAATTGTCCAGCTGCGATTTGCTCATCGCCTGGTTCAAAGGCAGCTCGCTTTGAAGCTAACCCAATTAACTGGCGTACGATATTTAGATCGTTTACGGTTAATTCAATGTTACTATTTTCTTCCGTCATTATAAACTCCTATTGTTGACAGTATAATTTATTTATAAGCTAACAAAAAGTAGCTCATCTCTTTTGGTTCTTCAAATGCTACGATTACCTTATCAAAGACTAACGACATTAAGTAGTAGCGACCGTGTGTATTTTGTAGAATCCAATCTTCGATGTCGGCTGTGGCAGTGCCAGTAGTGCTAAAAACATCGGTTCGCTCGAAGTGCTCGGGAAGAAAAGGTACTTTTCTAATCCCGAACAATTCAAGAGCATTTGGTTTAATCTGTATCTTACGCTTCGTCATATCGTGTAGTTACACCAAACGGAGCTTGTGTATCTTTATCATAGTTACTGTGAAGTACAAATACAGTGTCGCAGTAAGTTTCGTCACCCCAGCTACCCCAACAATAGCCGTCTGTAAACATAATAAACTTCTTAGGTTCAATACCTTCTTCTTTCATAAAGTCCCAGTTAGCCATAAAGTCAGTGCCACCGCCGCCAGCAGCTTCGTACTCAGTAAGATCACCTTCATGAGCAGTAAACTCTTCCAAGTTGTAAACTTTAGTGTCAAAACACCAAACTTTTACATTGTAATCGTTGTATTGATCCATAATGCTTTGGATCTCACCGAGGAAATCCATAAGTTGCTCATTACTAATACTACCACTAGTATCAAGCGCAATACATACGTCGATTGTTTCTTCGTTTACAGTACCTGGAAGAACCACACCGTATTGCGACTTACGGGACGGACGAGAAAAGCTATAATCGTTCTTTACAGTACTTTGAATCTGTTGCTGAAGGATCTCACGCCAGTTCATCTTTGGCTCAGTAAACTGCTTAATAATACGTGCTACTTCGCCAGGAGTCTTACCAGCACCGGCAGCCTGCGCTGCTGACAGCATACTTTCTTTAATCTGATCCTTAATCTGTTTCAGTTCTTCTTTTGTATACGTAGGGCCGCTTTGATCATCGTTGGTGTGATCGCTATTTTCAAGATCTAAGTGTTCGTCGAGCATTTCGCCAAGTTCGTTAATATCGATCTTGTCAGCCTGTTCGTAAAGATCGTCGTATACTTGTTCACTCGTCCAACCTTCGTACTTGAAGTCTTGAAAACAGTCAACCAGCTTCGGCTTTGCGCCAATCTTATCACGAACAAGAATGTTATTTACAATATAGTCAGCTGCGATATTGTATAGCTTAGGGTCACGATCGTTACGACGTCCTAGGTGATCGAATACACAGTGCAGAATCTCGTGAGCAATAACAAACTCAATTTCTGCGTTATCCATAGCATTGAAGAATTCTGCGTTAAAGTACAAATTACGCCCGTCGACAGCCGCAGTAGGCAACCAATCGTTAGCTGCTTTTACTTTAAGACGAGTAGCCATGTTACCAAAGAATGGATGCTTTAGCAAAAGTCCAACACGGGCAACTGTAATACGATCAAAGACATCTGTTGTCATGCGATCGAGCTCTTCTGGAGTAATGTCTGGGTTAGGTTGCCAGTTTTTCTTACCGTCGACGCTCATTGCATTCTCCTTGTTTATTAACTGTATATATAATACAACAAAGCGCCCGACTTGTCAAGCGCTTTGTTTAATAACATTAGTTTTGAGCTGCTTTAATGTACTTACCGTACTTTTCGTGGAACTCGTCGAAACTCGGTACTTTGTCTGGATCAATAGGCAACTGATACTGAGTAAGCGCAAGCTTCATTGCCATAACAACTAGTTCAGTGTCAAAGTTCTTCATAGAGAACGTTAAGAACTGTTCGACCTTATCGTAGAACGTAGGGTTGTCAACATCTTGGCTAAGTTCGTAGCACATGGAAATAATTAGGCTATACATAGCACTAATTTCGTCAGTGTCGAGTGTATCTACTTTGCCTGCAAGGATGTCTGTTGGGTTCGGAAGCTTACTAGCAACCTTACGGTGCGCAATAAACTTAACAGCAAGACCTTCGCCTACAGAGCCGGAAACCAAGTCCATAAGCGTGTCGTCGCTATAGTTATTGCTAAGGAAGTCACTAACAAACGACCATGAACGAGGTGTAGCAAACGAACGGCTCGGAGACTTTGGATCAAAGTCATACAAGTCTTGCTTACTAAAGTTCAAGTAACCAACGACATCAGGGTGAACCTTGTTAGTAACAGCCCATTCAAACCAGTCATCAAACGATACTGACATTTCCAAGTGAACAAAACGGTTAGCTAACGGAGCTGGCATACGGTACGTAACACCTTTGTCGCTATCACGGTTACCAGCAGCAACAATAAGAACGTTGTCTGGCAGGGTGTACTGACCAACACGACGGTTAAGAATCAGCTGGTAAGCAGCCGCTTGTACTGCCGGCGGAGCAGAGTTCATTTCATCAAGGAACAAAACAATATGCTCGTGTTCTTCTGCCATAGCAGCGTCGGGCAGTTCACTCGGAGCAGCCCAGACCATCTTGCCTTCGGTAGCGTTAAAGTACGGAATGCCCTTAATATCGGTTGGCTCCCAAAGAGACAATCGAACGTCAATGACATGGGCGTTCATTGACGCACCAACTTGGTGAACGATATCGGACTTACCGATACCCGGAGGGCCCCAAAGAAACAGTGGGCGCTTAGATTCGAAAGCAGCCGAGATAACTTGTTTTGCGGAGTTTGGTGAAGAAGTACGAATCGTGTCCATTTGCTAAAACCTCTGTGTGTTTGTTTATTAACTGTATATATAATACGACAGTTTAGCCATTATGTCAAATGTTTTTTTGTCGTTCTATTGCTTTTATTAAGCCGTACTTTTCAAGATCACCTGAGAACAAACTTATTTCCATAGCCTTGCGATCGTCAGTAACTTGAATATACTTCGGCGTAAGATAATACGGACATGTGATGAACTTATCTAAGTAAAGAAGAACGTTTGTCTTTTGTATATTAGTTTCGGGCGGAAATTCAATTTTAAAGAATTGTATCTCTAGATCGTTTTTGAGAAAGTCTCTACCGGTAGTAGTTAGTCTTAATCCGCCTGTTGATTTGCTACGAACGTTATACCACCATTCGGTTGAATAGTGCCTTACGTTGGTTTCGTTAGAACTAACACCGGCACTATTTAAGAATATCTTAGTATAAGCTAGCCTATTCATAATCGCCGGTGTTACCGAACTTCACTACAGTAAATTCACTAGTCTTCCACATAGTGTTTAAACGTTGCGCTAAATTACGAGCATGTCCTGGATTGGAGAAGCTGGTTTTTTTGTATTTAGGCCCTGGGTAGTTAGTTAAGCTATTAAAGCTTTTAAGATTAAAAGGTTTACCTTGGTAAAATACAGCCCAAATTGCATCAGCTTCGAGTACTTGTTCTGTTCTATAGGTGTGCCGATCAGTAAATTCTTTTAGCACTACGGGCTTTGGCCTGCTCATTTCTCGTTCCTTATTATATACGTATATATTTATCGTTTACCAGTTGTTCCCACCGTCCATCTTGATATCGATGTACTCATAATCTACAGCATCTTTAGTCATTAGAAGTTGTTCTAAGTCTTCAGTATGTCGTGCTAATAGTTCAGTAAGGCAGTAGTGTAGTTTCTTTGCTTTATCAAGATCTATTCGAATCTCTTTTTGCCGACTTGCTTCGGCAGACTTTACTAAGCTAAGAAACTGACTAATTGGAGAAGTATTAATTGGCTGTTTTTGCATTAGCACTACTCAACTGTTGACGCATTTCGATATCAGTCTTAAACGGGCCTTTACTACGATAGCGTTCGATTGTAATAAGCTTAGGACAAAAGCTCTTAACCCAGCCTTTATTAAACTTAATAATATAGTAGCCTGCGCAGTAAACGCTTTTAGACTTTTCACTTTTAGTAAACAACGGCAGTCGACGTTTAATGTCGAACATACTATTGTATGGGTTACAATTTACAGGAAAGTCGTGAACTTGATAAGAAGTTTCTTCAACTTCTTGACTCGACGCAGACCAAGTAATACTACCCAATCGGCTTTTAATAGAAGACTTTGACTTACATAATTCAATAGAGCCTTTGCTGCTATTTAGAATATAGTGTTCGTTATTGTAGGAAATAGTACCTACGTTTTCGCCTCGGTCGGTGACAATCCAAAATTTATCTTTAAGAATTTCTTTTGCGTTCTTCATACTGGGTACCTTGCTTGAAATGGTGGCGCATACTGTTCAACAGCAGCAGCAACTCGCTGCATGTCCCACTTGTTACAGAACTTTAGTAGTCGAATGCCTACTTGTGATAAGTCCTTGGGCTCTGTTGTTTCGTTGTGAATAGTATGGTTAATCTCTTCACGTACATTGCTCGGCTGTGCAGTTAAGTCACAGAGCAACACGTTACGATTATAGTCGTCAATTACACGATGTTCGTTGCCGTTATGATCAGTCCAGCGTTGTAACATCATGTTATTCCAGTTAAAGCCTTTAGTAGACATATCGTCGTATGCTTCTAAAAGACCTACTTTGTTCTTAGTGCCTTTCTTACGTACACCGGGAAAAGCACTAAAGATGTTATCACTAGTGTCGCCACGCATGCACTTCTCAAACAGCAGCCATTGCGGGTCTGGAGCTGGCTTTTCTACGCCAGTTTTCTTATCAATTACCCGCTGACCTTTATCGTCAAAGTATCCTTCATGTGTAATAGTTGTATTACTAACGCCGTTGTACTGTCGTACATTAGACGCAACGAGTTGTGCAAAATCTCCGTCTGTACTAATGATAACATGATTATCGTTAGGATGTGATTGTACCCAACCCGCAATAAGATCATCTGCTTCTAGTATAGGATTCTGTAATACAGTACAGTTAGTCTTTGTACGCACAAAGTCTTTAAACTCGTCAAAGATCTCAAAGAATACACGATCTTCTTCTGCTTGCGCAGGAGTCATCTTATCACGTGTCTCTTTGCGGTTACGCTTGTAAGGCTCGTACTCGTCCTTGCGCCAGCTACGGCCTTCTAAGCAAAAGACAACATGGTCGGCATTAAAGTCTTGCCACGCCTTCTTAACGCTGTTAAGTGTAATATGCAAGGCCATGCCAACCTTGTCGTCGAGGTTCCCGCGAACTACATGTCGAGCTCGAAAGAACGTGTTCATTGTATCAACTAAAATGTAAGTGCTCATAGTATTATATTAGTATATATCTACTCAAAAGTCAACCAAGTTTTTAAGAAACTTCGGACTTACCCTTGTCAATAGGAACAACGTTGATGTAGCCCATCTCTCGATCAGCGTTTTGGCCGTCTTCCTGAAGCATTTGAGTTACAACAGTTCTAAACCATTGATCCACAATTTCTTCTTGGCTTTCACCTTTATAACCAGCGTCTATTAGTTGTTCAATAAACTCGTTATTCCAATCGAGTTCAAAGAACCCGTTCTTAATGTCGTTGGGGTTAACCTGCGTATCGATAACAGCAATGTAAGGTTCACCACGCTCGTTTGCTGCTTCTTTAGGATCAGTTTCATCGAGTAGTTTAAGTTTTTCTTCTTCGAGCTTGTCAATGCCCATTAAGCGCTTAAATAAATTTTTCATTTTAATACTCTACCATTTGTCGAAATTCGGATACTGTTAGGGTTAAACTAGGATCAATTTTCGCTGTATAACGAACATCGTGCTTAATAAGTTCACGATTAACAGTTTCTATCTCGTTAAACAGGTCTTTAACTTTAGTGATTAGGTCTTCAACTTTAGGATCTTTCATCATGTTCCCCATGCGTTACCGAATAGTGAGATATGAAGCCGAGGCGTAAACCTCCAACCACGCTCCATACAAATTTCTGCTACTTCTTGTACATTCATATTGTATTCTTCAGAACGCCCGCCTAGTGGCATACAGTATACAGGGCATTCAATACCAGCAGCACGATAAGCATCAACTGCTTGTGCTACTTCGTTAATGTCATTCTTATCTGCTACTACAAACTTAAAGTATATATTACTACCATCGACTAGGCTGTACTCGCGAGCAATATCGGGCAAGATAGCAGTATCCCACGGCTCTCCACTAACGGATAGTTTAGGTGAACAGCTCCATGTTACTTCAAAGCGATCTTGATCGTTGAGATAGTTGTAAAAGTCGTCATGTAAAGTTTGCGTAGTATTTGTCTCAAACGTAACGTTCTTTAGGTCTGCCATTCGAGGATGCTCAAACAGCTCGATGTACAGGCGTTGCCAAGCAAGTAAAGGTTCACCGCCTGTGAGAATCAAGTGAATGTCTTGGCCATTGTCCATAGTCCACTTACCTTCTGGCGTAAGACTCAGTAAGTGTTCTACTACTTCTTCAACTTCTGCTTGACGGTTAAAGTGTTTAAACTCAGGATAGATACTTGCGTAAGTATCGCACCCTGTGTGAATAATAGGCAGGTCTTCAAACTGTTTAGTAGTTTCGTGTACTCCTGCGTCGATTAGTTCTTTAACTTCTGCGTTATACCGCTGACCTTCAGCGTGTTGTTCCCAGCGATCTTTTTTAATGCCAGTGCCAAAGTTCATACACCGAAAGTTACAACCAAAGGTACGCAGGAATACACTTGGTACTCCTACGTACTTGCCTTCGCCTTGAACTGAATAAAATGCTTCAGAATATCTTAGTTTCATTGATATGATTCCCATTCTTCTTTGAACTTAGTATAGCTTCGATCCAACAGAGGAAACTCTAGCAGGATAGTATCAAGTTCAGCTAACTGCTCCGCAGTAATACTTTCAATTTCTATTACACCGTAGTTTCGAATAATATACGAATGTAGTGCTTCGTACATTTCTTCATAAAAGAAGCTTTCCATAACTGCTAGATGTTTTTTCGAAGCAGTTATCATAGTTCTTCAAGGATCCCTAAAATCTCAGCAGCGATAAGCAGTGCGCCGCCTGCTACAATAGGCATAACTCCTACTGGAGTAAACAGCACACTTACAAACGCAGCACCTGCTCCAATGCGTACAGCACTCTTTACGAGGCTGATATAAAAATGTTTCTTGCTTACGTCAACTGGTTCAGCCATTATTTTTCCTTTTCAATAAAGATCGGCGACGAGCTTACAGAATCGTGATAGTCGCCGTTGAGGTGATATTCTCTAGTCGCAGTTTCTCGTACTAGTGATTGGTTATCTTTACGATAAATGATTAGTTCTTTACGCACAACGCCTTCTTTATCGCCGTCGTAGATAGATTGGAATGGACCGAGTTCAACAGGTCTAGATGCTGCCATTAGCTTGCGTATCCTTGTTGTAGTTTAATATTGTCCATAAACTCTTTCTTAGTGCTGTGATCGTCATAAAACGCACCTTTAAGCACAGTAGTTTGGGTTAGTGAACTATGGGCGCCAATGCCACGATTCTCGCAACAGCCGTGCGTAGCTTGAATGTATACACCGACATTTTCAGAGCCAGTAGCGTTCATAATTTCTTTAGCAATGTCCATTGCTAGCTCTTCTTGTAGTGTGCCACGGCGTGCGCACCATTGTGCTAGTCGTGTGTACTTACTAAGTCCAATAAGTGTGTCAGCAGCAATAATGCCAATATATGCTACACCGCTCACTGGCTGGTGATGATGCGAACACATGCTTTTCAGCTCGCTACGTACTACTAACATACCTTTGTAAGGATCGTTAGTTACGTTAGGAAACGCAGTAGCATTAGGTCGAGCATCATAACGCCCGCTCATAATTTCTTTGTAATACATTTTCGCAAGACGCCGAGCAGTATCTTGCGAGTTAGGGTCATTGTTACGATCAATAATAAGTGCGTCTAGCACACCTTCGAACTTTTCAGTAAGATCGTCAATTAGCTGTTCTTTTTCGCCTTCGTTGATAAACTTAGTAATATTATCGTTTGCGTGAAAGCCAGCGTCAGCGTCTTTAATGCGCTGGATAATTTCTTCGTATTTTTTCATTTATATCTCCGAGTTTATGACGTGGATGTCATATTATATTATGCTATATATTTAGGTTTTTGTCAACTAAAAGTTAAAAAAAGTTTTAACTTTCTCTAAGTCTACTTTGTCGTCAGTCTGTCGCGGAATAAGATACACAAGATTAGTATCGTCAATTCCTACATTTTGTAAAATATGGAACGACTGACAATATCCTTTATCAACCCAATCATATCCCCACTTGTACGCAGCTTCAAAACAGTCACGCAGGTCTTGCCACTTGGCGTTCTTTGGGACAAATACAATTTGTCCCTCGGTCATTGCGTTAGTCACAGAATACGCATCGTACTTTCGAGTACGAACAATAATATCTGAATCTTTAAACATTACGATCTCCTTCATTTTGTTTAGTATATAATACTTTTAGATAATTGTCAAGTTATATGATACAGCAAAGTGTAATGACTTGTTTTCAATTGGGGTGTGATAGCAAAGAACGTTCTCGACAGTAACCTCTCCCCGTGTTAAGCAACGATCTAAATTTGTTACAAATATAGTGTGTTCCCAAGGGTCTTCTTTTTTAGTTAGTTTGCCTGTTTTCTCGTTGTGATCGTACCACATTCTGCCGTCGTTGTGTTGAGTAAACGTGCCCAAACTATCTAGATGACTAGTGAATTTAGTTCTATTGATCAGAGAGGTGTGTTGGTTAACTATATTTGGTTGCTTATGAAAATCACCTATAACAGCGCAATTCTTAGACTTTACAATATTCTGAAAGATAAAGCTCAGGTCTTGTATATTATCTCGATCACTAATACCGTTAGGAAGAGAACTAAAAGTAGGATGAATATTTACAATCTGAGTGTCGTTGATATAGTAGCTAATAGCAACGCTGCCGCCACCGGGCATTAGATTCTTTACTTTACTGTACGCTGGTAGTCTAAATTTTTTAATCTTAGACAGTATATTATGTTTTGACGCAGTAATAAGATATAGTCCGTCGTCTCGACTGTTCTGCTTTATATAATGAAAGTAAGGAAATCGATCAATAATATCATCAAATAACCGCTCAGGAACACGGGACATGTTAACTAAGTCAACATGATTACTAACACTGTCCCAGTATTCCTGAGTAAACTGATCAAGAAATCCGTTTGACTCCCACTGTAAAGCTTTAAGCTTCATCTCTTTCCCAGGGATACACAATCCAAATTGGTTCGCGATCTTTGTTAATTTCACTAGCAACATAAGTTACGCTAGAAAACTTGCTAGGCATATTATCGTGAATTACAGCAACTCGCACACTACTACCCCATACATCTTCCCAACGTTCGTCTCCGGGGTAACAACTATTGCGCCAGTCTTCTTGAATCCAAAGAAGGGTATTACCGGTATCGTTAATGTCGTCAACAACGAGAATCTTTTTGCCGTCGTACGCATCTTGGGCCATCCATGTGTTGGATTCTTGTTCTTCGCCGTCACGTAGCGCTACTTTAAGAGTCTCGCACGGAACATCTAACTCGTGTGATAGTAGAACTGCGGGAATAAGGCCGCCTCGTGTAAGCCCTACAATGTAGTCGGGCTTCCAATTGCTTTTGCGGACTTGACTAGCAATTTTCATTGTCATGCTTGTGATAGCATCCCAGTTAAAATGTTTTTTATTCATCTTTGTTATTCCAATCATCAATAACTAAATTGTAAGTAGTACGAAATATCTCGTATGCTTTCGCAAACGCAGGATATTCTGCAGCCAGGGCGTTGACTTCGTTTACACTAGGCATGCATTCTTCCCACAACTGTCTGTCATTTAAATATATGTCGTCGTAAGACATACTACTACTAGCAGACGTAAGCCACGAACCGTTAGTGTAAGTTGATGCGGTTATAGATGACATACTACTAGCAGAAGTTAATGATTCAGTAAAGTTTTTAATAGTAGTCATGTCGATAGTTACGTCGCCATTCGCAATAGGCAGTGATATAGATCCTGCTTCAACGTTGTTTAATTTGGTCATAAAGTTTATCTCCTGTAAAGAACGATTCTAGTTTTGCTTTTTGTTTTTCTAGCAAGGGCAAAAATGTATCATAATTTTCCATGTACTGCTTTACTGTAGCTACAACATGTTCTTTAAAATGGATATAAGCATCATAGTCTTCAGTCCAATCACTTGGGTATAGGAAGTTTTCCTCTGCCATTTCTGCATAGCTTAGTCTATCTGGTACCATAGGCAGTGCGTCGACTAACGCACCTTCGTACCAACTAATACCTAGTGTTTCTTGTAGATTAGCACTAAACACTACTTTTGATTCTGCTAGTAGGGTGTGGTATTCGTGCTTAGTAAGATTCTGTTCTTGTGCTACAACAAACTGGTATTGCGGTAGCTCTTTAGCTAAGTCTTTAAAAATATCCACTTGTTTCTCAGGCGCAATGCGATGTGGGAAAAGAACAATGTCTTTCTTAGGCATATGCTTATAAGGAGCAAGTGCTGTTTCAAGATACTCCATCGGCCAGCCAACTTGTACAACTGATGAGTTAGCGTCACGAAGTTCGCGACCGTTCCAATCAAAAAACTCTTCAGCAAACAAGTCAATGTGAAAATTAGTTGCGTAAAAGTTATGATCATAGCAGCTAAACATACTGTGTTCTGCTGAACGTACCCAAGGCGCATCGCCAATTAAGCGACCTAAGAAGTCTTGTGGATCATAGCTGCCGGCGTGCCACATACCGCCGATTTTAATATCAACGCCTAGCAAACTAGCCATATATTTTAACTGAATTACAGTAGGGTTCCAAGCATCAGTATAAAGAAAGTAATCACCGTTCTTTACTGTACCGTTACAAAACATTTCACCAATCTGTGCTAACTGGTTACTCTTGTACACGTTAGTACCGCCAAAATTAAGAAAAGCCCCAGGCGTAGTAGCCTGAGGCGTTTCCCCACCTGAAATAACAACTACTTGGTCGTTAGTCGCAGCACGAAGCTGTTCAGGTAAATGCGTTTTCCATTGCTTGGTATAGCGTGTATCAACAGCTTCTATATCAACAATGTATACGGTCATCCTCGATTCCTATTTGCGTTGCGTGCTTTAGCCCGAAGCCAACCTTGATGCTTTTGATAAGCTTGCCAAACTGGGGCGTCTTGCTTGTATAGGTCTTTTTCGTTAAAGACTTTGCCTTCAAAGCGACAGTAGTCACGGAACTTGTCAAGATCGTCAAAGACTTTGCGGATAGTAGGATTCTCAATGCCCATTTAGATGTTCTCCAATTTAGCTGGGTAATAAATGCGACAACCGTTTTCGTTGTCTTCGCTTACGTTAATAGTGATTGACCGACCGGTATACCGTTCGGAGATTTGGTCGTAAAGGTCATCTGAAATCATTTCACATGACTTAAAATCAAGTTCGAGCGTGCCTTTGTTGTAAAGATTTTCAAGCCATCGCTGGAACTGAATAAATTCAATATCTCGATCGTTGTGGAATACTTCGATTTGAATCTTGAAGTGAAAGATATGACGGTGCGGGTATCCGAGGAAACTAACGTCATATTCGTCGCCAGTAGCTAGAAGAGGATCTTCTAACGCTGCTGGATATTTATGAATACCTTCTTTTTGAAAGGTAACCCAAATGTAACGCTTAGCAAGCATTTTACTCATAGTATTTCTCTTTGTTATTTACTATATTATTAATATACTACTACTTGAGCACTTTGTCAAGCTTATATTTTGACCAATCGGTATGATAATGATGACTAGTAAGATCGTGCAGGGTATGGCACCAAACACCAGCATTAGTAGCTTTAAAATCTTTGTCGTCGATCTTAATCATAGTATTGTAAGGCCATTGCTTAACATGCGGCACAACTACTCTAAACTGCGGAATAAAGGTATGATACTCTACTAGACTAGTTTCTAGTACTCCGTCTGCTGTAGTAAGCGGTAAGTCTAAACTACACATAATATCTTTGTCTAAGAAATGTTTAATCATCTTTTCCCAAGAGTTCCACTGATGGGCTTCGGGATTAAATGAATGATTAGCTCCAAAGAAAATGTGTTCGCACTGTTCTTGCTCAAAGAATCGCTCAATGAAGTCGATGCTCTGGACACCGACTACAAAGAGCGTTTTCATATCATAAGCAGGCGTCTTTTCAACTTCGTAACCTGTAAAGAACGTTACATCGTTTTGTTCGCCGGTCTCATAATCTCTGTTCATTTTAAGTTTTTCCACATACTTGATGCCATTTGAAATAATGCGTTTACTTGCTGGCTAGCTGGATTTCTAGCAAATGCTACCCAACAAATTACTTTTTGATCTTTGTAGTGTTCTTCTACAAACTCTCGAAAGCTTGTGCCTGTAGTGTATACGTCGTCTACAATAAGTACAGGATCGTTTGGGTTACCGGTGGCATATTTTTCCATAGCATACTGTAGTGCTAGGCCACCTCGAGGAATACCTACTACTTTAGAGAATGGTCGATTTTCAATTTCAGAAATCATTAAGCCTAAGCATTCCCAGTCGTCTTTAGTAAGTCCATCGCATTCAATCTTCCATTTAAGGTTAAGACCTGCGTGCGACACAAAGTCTTCTTTTACAAATATAGTCATTATTCTACTCCTATTGAAAAAACTTGTTAAAGTTAGCACTAGCATTAATAGTCTTTTTACCAACAGCGCCTCTAGTGCCAATAATACCCATTAAGTATTTTCGATGTTTTTCAACTTCTTCAAGCGCTCGGTCACGATCGTTAATACTAAAGATCTTTTCTACAACATCTTTAAAGTATACACGATCAAACGTTTCTTGTATTAGCATATTTGGCATAACGCCGTTGCTATACTGTCTGTTAGCTTCTTGTACAGCGTTAATGTGACTCCATACATTGTGACCCATTTGAATAGCGTAAGCGAAGCTATCCCAGCTGGTCTTTCCTTCTTTACCGATTTTATTTAAGTCGCCGGGTGCATATATGCATACATCTTTAACTTCAAGACCTTTACTAATCGGTGAGTCTGAGAACGAATTAAACACACCATCTTGTAGTACAGCGTCACGGAACCCACGAGTATCACTAGCATACTTTTTGTCGTCTACGCTAGGTACCATTCTGTATACCCACTTAGAACGATCGTCGGTTTCAGTTTGTGTGTAAATTTGTCCGTTAGCGGTAGCAAGGAACGGTGATGCACAGTCAAAGGTAATTGTAAAGTTTTCGTTGTGATACTTTCGAACAGCTCTCTGTACGTCAGTAAGCAGTACAGCCCACTCTAGTTTACTAGTACCCAAGAAGTGCATTATATCATGAATACCTTTTTCAAGCAACCCGTCAAATCGTAGTGTAACAAGGCGCTTGATAGCAAGCTCGATGTCACACATGTTTTGACCACCCATTGCCCAACCATTAAAGTGTGTATCAGGATAAATGGAAGGATCGCAGTAGTCCTTCATTTGCTCGTACCAATCGTCTGCTTGTTCGAAGTTTTCTCCCTGTAGTACGTTCAAAAACTTACAAGCGCCAGTGCGATGTTTTTGCCAGTAATCATTGTTAATCCGTGTGGCATCTACTGCCTCTTGATACGTACTAACCCCAGTAGCCCGCTGTCCTGCTTCAGATCGAGATACCCAAGCCGGAATATCAAGAATCATTCCATAGTCCATGTAAGCATCCATCCAACGTAATACACCATCACGTTTTTTGTGCGCTTTAGGGCAGTTAGGGTCTTTCCAATCACCTTCCCAGACACCTTTACCGATCTGGAAACCACCTGAGTCGCCAAGTACCCAGGTGTTTTCTCTGTCACGGTTTCGAACCATGTCTTCTTTAGGAGAGTGCTTAGTTACATCAAGATCTGCGTGTCCTGCTGAATACAACGTCCACTTATACTGAAACTGTCCTTCGTCTTTATTAAGATAATTAAGACTTTCCATACCGTTGTTAAAGTTTGACGGTATTCGATCAGCTTCGACGTATTGATCAAAGCGTTGCTTGCCTACAAATGTAGCATAGAATCCACTAAGTGCGGGCAGAAATATAGCATAATCGTTTTGTGCTTCAGTTAAGTTTGTATTCATTATTTAGACTGCGCTGGTAAGATGTAATCGTAAGTGGTAAGACCGCTATCAACAGTAATTTTCATAGCGCCTTGATCGGAAATGCTCATAGTAACATCGCCACTAAGGTTAAGAATGCTCTGTACTTGGTTAACAGGATAGAACCAAGCGTGACTGAGCGTGCCGGATACACCCGCTTCGAACACAAATTCACCTGCGTGTGAGCTTTGATCACCGAACGAGAACATTAAGTTACCGTTATCAGTAGACACTTTAAAAATAGGTTCTTCAGAGTGCGCAGCACTCATAAGCTTTAGGCGGCTAATGCTTGCTAAGCTAGGCTCAAACACAACATTCCAAGTTGCGCCAGTAAACGTAGCAGTCTTGAGTTTCTCTTCGATAATTGCTTTGTTCATAAAGCGATAGTCGTTTTGAAAATCACCTGCTGAATTCTCAAAGTGAATGTGCGTAGGAATAGTCTCGCCGTTGCGATTGTCTTGAATCACGTCAATTTTAGCATTTTCTCTATACTCTGGATTCTTTAAGTGTAGAGAAAGTTTGTCTAAGTTTGGCATACCAAACGTGTCAGTAAACTCAGCAACAGGATTGTGAGTAGTAGCAGTAAGAACAACACTGCGATCTTCTGCCATCGAATCGATTTTCGTACCGTTATCACTGCCTACTTTCACAATAGAAAGGAAGCCAAGAGCGTGAGTGTGCGCTACAATATCTTGTAGAATGTCTTTCATTTTATATCTCCAATATATAACATTATAATAGTATAAATCTGATTAGTTGTCAACAACTATTTAGGTTTTTGGTTAGGATTTATGATATTTCCAATCCATGAACTATTCTTTCCTTCGTTAGTCACACGCTCTCTTAAGCCTGATGATGAAAAACGATGGTCACGCTTGTTATAGTATAGTTCAATACCACGCTTGGCGCATATAGCTCGTCCGGTGAATGTTTGATCTTTGTATTCTTCGCCAAGAATACGAATATTAATGTCAAACATATTTAGAATATCTTCTAAATCTTGTTCATCTTGGTACGTAATAATCTCGTCAACGTACTTAATAGCAGATAGTTGAACATAGCGTTCGACTAAAGTTTGTATTGGCTTATTTTTATCAGATCGATCAATGCTAGGATCTGTTTGTAAGCCAACAATCAAGTAATCGCACTGTGACTTAGCTTCACGCAGCATCATTATGTGCCCTGCGTGCAAGAGGTCGAACGTAGATGCAGTAAATCCTACTTTCATGTCGATTCCTTCGTTGGTGTTATAGTGATTTCTTTAACTCTATGAGGCTGACTTAATGCCCAGTCTATTACAGATACGCAATATTCAATACTCATTTTGTTTTCGGTTACATGAGCAACTCGTGGGCTATCAAAATAACCAAATCTTACGCTTGTAGTACTATGACCTGCGTAGTATAGTTGCTCGTTGGCCTTGTCTAGCGCATTCTTTTGTACAGCATAAGGATGAGTCCAGCTTTTAATACCGTCGCCGCTATTACTGCTTATGTTAATAACCCGCTTGCCTAGTTCGACAGCTTTGTATAGCAGATCTACTTGAGTAAATGCGTCGTGCTTACAGTTAATAAACACGTCGCATTCTTCTAAGCTACTACAGTTGCCGTATTTGTCGGCTAATGCCTTACCGAGACCACGCCTGGCTCCAGTAATGTAGTATTTCACTCTAGTCTCCAAAATTAAACAAATTATTAAACGTATTAGTTTGCTTTGTATCTTGTAATGGATAGTTAAGCACACCAATAAGGTTATCAATCTTATTATCAATAATAGTTTCTGCCATTGCTTTTTCATCAAACGGCAGGGAAGTAAACCATTCGGGCAAACGAAGCTCGTCAGTTGGGTAACCAATACTTGTGTAGCCTAACGGATTGGGCCTTAGCTTACACACAATAGTCTTCATACCGTCGACAATATCTTGTGAATACTTGTCGCCGTGTACTCGCTTCAGTGTGTTCCAGTTTAGAGCTGCTCTAACGTGACCGGGCATGTTTGCTTTACCTTGCTTTTCTTCAAGTAATCTAAACTTATTTAGGTTATTCACACGCTTAGGTGTACCTTTTTCCCATGCCGGGCGTGACTCAAAGTCTTTTCTAAACGCAATAATAGAATCGATGATTTCTTGTTGTTCAGCACCTTCAAGTACTCGAGTCAAAATCTTCAGCAAGAACTCCTGCATATACGGCGGAGTATCAGCTCGACGAAGATCCAAGCCCATAGCTTTTACTTTACCAGTTTTACCGTCAACGTCTTTTCTATTGCCTTCGTCGTCGATTACCAATGCTGCGTAACGCTTCTTAGTAATGTATAATCCGCTTTCTGCTACAATCTCTCGACCAGCAGCAATAACGCCACTACGTGATCCAGGGCAATGGAACGCATCTAACATAAAGTCGCCAAACGTTGAGTTAACTTGTTCGGCAATCTGATTATACAGTGTAATTACGTTATCCTTACTCCAGGGGATTGTGCCTGCTTGGATTTCTTTTTCAAGTACTGGATAAGCAGAGAAGTAAACCGAGTCAGTATCACCGTAAATTACAGTTTCGCCGACATGGTCATATTCGCCTGTAGTTACTTTATTCACTTCGGCACTCATATGCTTAACAATCTGACGACCTGTAAGTGTGGTTGATTGTCCGATACGCTTATCAAAGAATCTACAACCTGGGTTAAGAATAGCACCGTACAGTGAGTTAAGGTTAATCTTCTTAACCAGCTGTCGCTTATCCCAATATTCAATAGCGTCTTTGTCGCCTGCTTTAATAGCTTCTTTAAGTTTAGCTTGAAGCTCTTTACGCTCAGCATACCAACGTTTAAGAATACCAGGAATAACAGCTTCGAACTCGTGTGTAAAGATTGTACCGTTGGCACTAAGCATCCAGGGCATATTACTATCAAAAATCAGCTTGTATACTTCTGCTGCGCTTAGCACATCGCAAGAACCATCTTCCCAGTCTACAGTAACCATAAAGTCCTTGCGCTGTTCCATTACAGCTTCGTACTCTAATGAACCAAAGTGACCTTCCCAAGCAGCAGCAAAGCTTTTCTTCTTTAGCGTAGTAGCTTCGTGAATCATAGCATCTGTTTGCTCGGGGCGAAGCTGACCAACAATACTTTCAGGCGCCATATTAAGTGATCTAATCACACTTGGATACAGCGAGTTCAAATCCATAGAACCGACCCATTTATGTAAGCCCTTCTTTGGGTACGCAACATACGCACCAGCAGCGCCGGTAGTTTCGTGTTCTTTTCTGTTTGGTACCTGCATACCACGACGGTGTGCTTCGTTAACAATAGCTTGCTCTGTTACTGCTACTGCGCCCATAGTAGTTTGTAGTAGCACAGTATTAGCGTGAGCAAGTTCGTTAGCAAGATCAATAAAACGCAGTTTCTTATCAAGTTTATCTAACAACGCAACGTCTTGACGGTTATATTCAATAAACTTTTCAAAGTCTTCGTTGTATAGTTGATCAAGTGTGCCTTCGTATACTGTTTTGTTTTCGCCTACTTCGTATTCGCCAATAGCATCTAGTTTGTAAGAATGGCGTTCTTCATACGTGTACTTACGATACAAGTTTAGATAGTCCATATGTACACGACCGATAGTGTCATACGTTTCACTTAGTTTACCAAACTTTTCGTATTCACGACGCTTTGGCTTTTGATCCCAAAGACAGAAACGACGTGTATCGTCTGCACTAAGAACACGTTTAATACGATTAACAGTATACGGAACATCGTAACCTTCTGAGTTCCATCCACTGTGTACGTCGGCGTCTTCGATTAGATCCAAGAACATTTCAAGCATGGCACGCTCGCCATTACCTGCTTTATCGTTGTCAAACAGGATAACACTGCCGTCTGGCCAACGCTTGTTACACATTTCTTGTGCTTGTTCAAGCGAAAGACCTTTCGGAGGAACAGCAACAGTTACAAGTGCTTCTGCCCATTGTAGATACACAGTAATAGCAGTGATTGGCATAAACGGATCATCAACTGGAGCAAATCCTCTTTCCGGGTCAAAGTCCGTCTCGATATCCCAAAACGCTACGTTTAGTTTAGGCGAATCTTTACCAAGGTACTGTTCGCTCAAACATTGGAAGATTGGGTTAGTGTCACTTTCGAATAGTTTTCGATGACGGTTAATTGAGATTTCTTTCTTGAACTCTTTAGTGTTCTTACACACTACTCGAGTCAAAGGTTCTCCGTAAGTACTCTTGTACTTACCTTTCGGGTCAGCATAGTAAAATGTGTATTTGGCTTGAACATCTTTAAACACTCGATTGCCGTTTACACGTTCTACAATGCGAATAGTATCAGCTTCGCGATCGAAGAATGCATCAACATACGACATATATTACTTGTCTACTCCTACAGTAGTTACAATAGTTTCAAGATCTTCAAACTCGTCCTGATGCTTATCCCAGTCACGTTTGAATGCTACACGAATAGCTTTATTAATTAGTGCAGGCTTAACATCAAGTTCTTCTGCAATTGCTTTTACTGTGTCTTTAAGCCCTGCTTGAAGGTCTTCTACTTCTTGGAGAACTGTCACGCCTTCTTGTACAATACGTTCAAGCTTGCCTTTTTCGTCAGTTCCGTAGACTCTATCACTCATAAGTATTCTCCTAAATATATATAAATTATAGTTTATAATGACACAGTAGTCAAGTGTTATTTTACAAAAGCACCGATTCTACCGTGTACATCTGGGTATTGTATATAGCTATATCCCTCAGGCGGTGTAGTATTTTCGCCCTCCCAGACTGGGATGAATTCTTCAGTAGCATAATCAAAGTCTTCGTTTCGACGAAAGTGCACTTCGATTAATTTGCCATCTATATACTCGCAGTTAAGGTACTGTTCGTTAAACTGTGTTAGTATGCTAGGTAATGGAAATTCATCATCAACACGATGCCATTTTGTCCATTGAGTAAACGTATTATCGGGTTTAGTGCCTTCAACAGCTAACACTTGTACACCGTCTTTGTAGTCTACACTTACATGTCTGCCTTCGAACCATTCGCACCAAAAAAACCCAACTGGAAGCTGTGTTGTATCTTGTTTTAAATATTCTTTCGAAGCGCCTAATCCTAACCCAAGTGCGTTTACACAAGGACGCACAATGTAGTATCCCGGAGTCGGAACGTCTATACCAGTCGGCCCGCATACATAACCTAATTTTCGTGAAAGTATTAGTTTGTCAAAAACCCATAAGTGGTCTGGACTAGTACGCTGCCAAACAAAGTCTTCTTCGGTATCGTCTAGTATAGGGTTTTTCATTAATCCTTGCGTAAGGCTCTAATCATATCGTGTAGTCTACCGCGATATTTTGGGCTTACTAGTAGCGTACTAAACAGCTCTACATACGGCTTTAGGGCTAGTTGCTGTTCGTCGCTTAGCTCGTCGCCTTGCGAAGCAAGCGCTAACGCTTGAGCAGCTTGTATATGACTAGGAGTCTCGTCTCCGAGGTTAGTTTGTCTTAATGCACTTACGTAATCACGAGTACTGTACGCCTCGGCAACGATCTTATTTTTCATAAGATCGTCGTGATTCTTTTCAGCATAGTCTTTTGCTTTCTTAGCAGAATAAAACACTTTTACAATATCTCCAGCTTCGTTGTACACAGCCCAGAAGTTTTTACCGTTGTCGTCTTTATCTTTAACAACGTGATTATTAGTGTCGTGCCCATACTTTTT